>Ga0194115_10008228_pt1 | contig 10151 bp, 12 predicted proteins | sample TA2MahsurfametaG_3_FD_148656 | JGI IMG/M metagenome (GOLD analysis project Ga0194115, IMG submission 148656) | Freshwater microbial communities from Lake Tanganyika, Tanzania - TA2015002 Mahale S4 surface | ecosystem: Environmental > Aquatic > Freshwater > Lake | place: Tanzania: Lake... | reverse complement strand
GAGCTGGAGCTATGCAGTATCTTGACCGACAAGCCAGGATGATGAATGATTTTTATCTTGTTCGAGTCACTGGAGGTTCCCCGGACGACCTTTCTCGGTTACTCATATCCCACACGACAGTTTGTCAACTGGAAGCCTTGGAAAGGGCCCGGAAAGATGAACGTGATTCACTCTTATATCATATGAAGAGTGTCCATTCCAGTGCAGATTCCTTATTGATTTCAAATCTTTTACCCAAAGTTCGTAACTTATTGGATCGACATACTACGAGCAGTTTCACCGACGGATCGACGTCGACGACGAAGAAGAAAAACCCGACGACTACGAAGAAATCGTGCTTAGCACCACCATCAACATCAGCACAGGCTCGGCAGATGCGACAGCAGCGGCTTTCTTCAGATAATCGCTGGAGTTGGTAAGGTATGTACGACACACGAGGAATGGACGTTGGGGAAAGAACTGCTCTTTTTTTTCGCACGACGCCTGTACAAGCAAATTTTTGTCTCAAATGAAAATACGGACGCGTCACTTCTCTCCGGAAACCAAATGTTCCTGTCGTATGGCATCACCCCTTTTTGTTTGTGGGAGACGGATGTGATTACATCGGTACTCTCCACAAAGAAAAGTCGCTCGCTCCCCCATCTATTGCAAAATAGTCCTTCGACTATGACTCCGTCGTGGGAGACTAGTATTGGCTCGACTAACTATCTCCGAAAGTGCTCCACTACCTCCGACGTGGGGGGAAGAGTGGAACTCAATCGAAACAATTCTGAATTATATGGCTGCTAAAAGAAGATAAAGTAAAGATATCGCTATGATACAACGAGTTCCCACATCCCCTGAGGCCATCAATTTTCCCGGTCTACCTCACGGCATGGTATGTCCAAAATAGAAGATACCATGGTGTTGTGTTGACTAGTCTGTTTCACCACTAGCTCCTTTCTTTTCAATACGATTCCTTGGAAGGAATCCCGGCCTTTTTGTGACGTACTTTAGGCCTTCATCAATCGCGGAATCAGTCTCCCCGTTCTAGCTAAAATAGAAGAAACCATGGTGATGTACTGAGTAGTCTTGTTCATCTTTAGCTCCTCTTCTTTCAATACGATCGTCTGAAGGAATTCCAGCTTTCATAACGTCCCTTAAGCTTTCATTCCACCACGGAATCAATTCCCCCGTTGTAGCTCACGGCTCCAACAAACCATGGTGATGCGTTGAGTTGTCTGGTTCACCTTTTGCTCCTTTCTTTTCAATACGATCGTTTGAAGGAATTCCAGCCTTTTCATAACGCACTTTAAGCTTTTATTCCACCACGGACTTAATTTCCGCGTTGTAACTCACGGCTTAATTGGTCCAAAATAGAAGAAACCATAGTAATGTGTTGAGTCGTCTCCTTCACCTTTTGCTCCTTTCTTTTCAATACGATCGTTTGAAGGAATTCCAATCTTTTCATAACATATTTTAGACTTTCATCGATTGTCATCTCGACGTGGAATCCCATCCCAACATGGATACAGATCTTCGAAACATCCCCGATAGCCTTACAGGATATTCTTTGATATCCTAAGTCTACCATGGATTCATATTCTGTCATCTTCGTTTCTGCAAAGTGAAGAAGCTTCTCTCGCAACTCTTCATACCCAGCAATTTCATTCAGAGTTTCTTTTTTTGACTTTTCAGCAAGATCTAAATCTGGTCGTAATCGATGTGAAACGAACTCGGAGTATTCTTGAATTTTCTTTACAATTTCATCTTCATCATTCATGGCCTCCCGTCCGCTCCCCTCTCAACTACACACTGGAAATGTACTACACTGGATTGAAGGTTCAAGTGCAGTCACAATCTATCTTCGTATCAGATGCTTGGAGTGACGGGGGATGGAAGAATCCACCTCGTGCCAGTAAGCCGGTAGGTAACTACCGATAGTATGGATAGGAGTGACGGCGGGAAGTTGTGCGGCCAAGGCGCTTCTGCTAGCTAGTACCGTAAATAACGATGATTTCAAGCATTACGTTTGGGGGCATATGGGAAAAATCAAGGATTGATTTATTCACATTGGTCGAAATGAGGACTATTTCCATATTTTCCCAGTTTAGAACAAAAAAGAACATTTTCTAGTGTTTGAAACCTGCGTTAAATGTTGCATTTGTAGCTCGCGGAGGCGCGGCGTCGGACCGGCAAACCCATTCCACCGAAACCTCATATTTCCATCCCAAGTCCACAAAACAACAAACCATATTGGAATGTCAACTACACAATTACTTCCCCAGGATCCGGTAACACCCAATACCGTTGAATATGACTTTGAAGAATATGCCTTGGAGCATGGGATCCCCGATACGTTGGATCCCCTTCCATACCGCAAGGCAGGGAGTGTCTTCGGGACGGAAGAGGCAGAACCTGTCTTGACTAGTGCAAAACACGATCCTAGATTACGAACGGTAGTGTGTCGTCACTGGCTACGAGATTTATGTATGAAGGGTTCCGCTTGCGAGTAAGTATTTTATGATGTAGATGTATCAACGAAAGACTTGCTGGAATAGCCTGACTGACACTTTTGATATCCTAACAACATTCAGATTCCTTCACATGTATGATTTGTCGAAAATGCCTCTTTGTCGACATGGAGAGAGATGTAAGGTCCAGGACTGTCCCTTTCGACATATTAGTGAGGCCAATCGACTGGAATGTGTCTTTTATAGTCAAGGATTTTGTATTCATGGTCCATTTTGCCGGTATAAGCATTTACGGAAGGATCGTGTCGAATTACCAGCCGTCGCTGACTTTACCTTGGGATTAAGTCAAATGCAGGCAGCGACGAAGGATGGTGTCGTTACGAAACGTCCAGCACCGAAACCGAATGAATTTTATAAAATTTCACTTTGTAAACATTTTTTACAAGGAGAATGTCCCTTTGGTGATGGATGTCATTTTGCACATGGCGAGGAAGGTACGTTTTTGATTTCGTTTTTGCAGGATTTCCACCACTTGGTGGCCATTGTACTGTATCGCATCTAACGTTCTATTTTGCCAATAAAACTGTTACTATTTCTCACCTACTCTAGAGCTTCGAACATTTCCAACTAAGCGACAGCAAGAGGAAGCATCCGGCCAGGAAACGGAAATTACTGAGAATATGTTTTCGAATACAGACAACCAAACGATTGACTATTTTCAAGGAGGTGCAAGTGGGGGAGGAAAACCTTGTCCTATTCTAGAGCCTGAAGATGCTCGTTTTTTCATCCTAGCAGCACCATCACAATCCGATCTTGCGATTTCGACTTATCAGGCAGAATGGTTTACGACATCAAAACACGCCAAGGCGTTACAGGAAGCCTACCGGGGAGGGACTCGGCAGGTTATGCTGTTCTTTACCGTGTCGGGTTCCAGACACATCCAGGGTGCAGCATTAATGACTTCCAACGCCGAATTTCAAGCAGACATAGTTGAAAACGATGCAGATCCTTCGGCCTATGCTTTCCGGTTAGGCGTCGAATGGTACCGTACGACGGAATTCCCCATTGCGACTGCCTTGGAAGCGGCACCAGACTTATTACTGCCAACAGCTCAGACTCAAATATGTCAAGATATGTCACCAAGTACAGGGGAGAAGTTCATGAAGGCCTTGTGGAATAGTCCGTTGGTAACCTTGTACGAATCCTGGTCCGCCGAAGATGATGAAGATCCTCCAGCACCAGAGGCTTTGTTGACAGACTTTAGATGTCCTCCAATTGACGAGATTCCTTGGCCAGTACTACCAGGACCTGGGTTTATCTTCGGATGCTCGTCAGACACCATGGATGAATGCTTGGGACGGGGACTTTTGGGACTACCAGCACATATGAAGGCAGCAGCGCAATGCGTCGTTCCTGGTTCGACGGTCTTTTTGTTCAACGTAACAGATCGACTATTGTTTGGTATATTCGAAGCCTTGACGCCGCCGACAATGAACATTGAACCAACAGCCTTTTCGAAGAATCCGAATGCGAAGGAGTCGCCCTTTCCGGTTCAAATCCGAGTAAGGGTTGGTCTTGAATGTCCACCACTTGAAGACACGGATCCCATTCTGAATGATATCCTTCGATCTCGTGGTCGAGGTCGGATCGGACCGTTGACATTTGCTCAGACGGAGGCGATTGCGTCCCTGATGGCGAATGAATGTGGAGCATTAGCCTATATGATGGACTATCAACAGGCTAGTTGGGAGGGTGTAGCAGTGAATCCCCCGCCCATTGCCTTACCACCTCGGAAAATTCAAGCGGTAAAGAAAGAGTAGTAGAGAAGCCTGTAGGACATGGTCATACATTGTGGTACTCCGGACTCCGGAGAGGAAGCGACGTTCTATCGTAGTCGAGTATGATACGGCGGCCTGTTCGGGTCTCCATTGATGTCGATGGCATGGATGATACGTTCACGCGTTCATCGGTATGAATGGGATCATGTCATACGGAAGTTTCCTATTCGTAGAATGGTTTCGACTGTTTTTCCAAATTTGCGTTATTCTAGGACCTTTAGAGTAAAAGATAACGCGCATCGAATGGGTCTTTTTAAGGTGTATTGCAAGCTAACAAACAAGTTTTCAGACTCCATTCGTAGTACAGGTAGAATCATTCGTCCCTTAGCTACACATGATTCTTCTCTCTTCTGGTCATCGTTGCGATAGTAGGACGAAATACCGTAACTGTAAATGCAGCAACTTGCAGTGATATTTCCGGAAGGTAGACGGCATAGCATGATTCGCACCCGACTGGCTCGACCAAAAAATTCATTGCCAGTATGTATATGTATGTATGTTATGGTGGGTGATGATGACGTCAGTGACTTCATGTGGTTGGTTAAATCGTGTCGTTGGGCGGGTTGTCGAGCTCTTGGCGGGAAAGCGTTGAGCCGACTCGCTAATCGGGTGGTATTCGTTCCGACCTGTTCATATCCAAGCTATCTTGATACAGTCTGTTCTGTCGTTCTTGTCACAAGGTTTCCCCCCTTCTATCGACTTGATATCAAAAGAATGGTTAGGTTCAAGCAAAAGGCGACAAGACGAGCTTCTGGAGATACAGGAGTTAGTCGACCACGTGGTCGTGAGCGACAAGATCCAGAGAGTGGACCTGCGTCAAGGAAAAAACGGCGTATGAGGCCTGGTACGACAATTGGCTTGTGAACATTTATTTCTTCTATTGGGGAATGATTTGTCATCAATCTGATTTTCGTTTCTCTTGTGACAACGTGTCTTTTTTTCAGGTGAGCGTGCATTGAAGGAAATTCGGAGGTATCAAGGTTCGACGGATTTATTATTACGTCGACTTCCATTTGCACGATTGGTCCGTGAAATACAACAGGGTTTGACACGGCAAACATTTTCTTGGCAGGCATCTGCAATTTTAGCACTACAGGAAGCCTCCGAGGCACATTTGGTAGGACTCTTTGAAGACTGTAATCTGTGTGCGATTCATGGGAAACGGGTTACGATCATGCCGAAGGATATGCAACTCGCTCGACGTATTCGGGGATATACTCGAGAATAAATTGTCGTCGAGGGGGTCGATCGTTTCTTTACAAGTCATCGCTACTCAATAGTGTTTCGTCGGGGATAATCGACGTACCGCACCACAATAGCTGGATTGATGCCGGATGCCGGTATCGTGGAAATATTCATCTATGGCTTCTGTACGGCGTCCCAATGCGTATCGAATCGGCTTCTCATCATGAATTATCGTTTCAATGCTTGTCCAGGGTATGGTTCCTTACGGATTGCACAGTCTTATGATCTGAGGCTCTAGATCGAACGTCACAGTTAACTTGTTGCTCCCTATCTCTCGAATCGCTGCCATATGATTGCCTCGATTAAAATAGGGATCCCCATACATATGTATATATACTTAAGCGACCTACAGTATATACCTATCAGCCATCGATTTTCGTGGGAATGCATGGCAGACACAGCCCCGTTCGCAAATCGGACCAAGCGGAATGGACATGTACAGACCAATCACGCCGCACCACTATTCACAGTCAAACACAACTTTCGACTACCGGTGCCAAACAGGACCTTCTTCGTTGTTATATTGTGGAGCGTGCTGGACAATGTCGGGCGATGCACAAGATCCGAATTCCATCGTAGTTTCTCAGGCAATCTCGCATTTGCTGTCCAACAATTTCGATTCGACTTCGACTGTCTGCCTCCAAACGTGCCTAAAGTTGGTCGATGGCGTCCTTTCGCAACCTCTAGTGACCAAGTTTCGGACCATCAAGCTAACAAACAAGGTTATCCAGCAAAAGATTGTCCAGGCTAGGGGTGGCATGGCACTGCTCGAAGCTATTGGGTTCACTGCCTCTGATGCCCGTTCTGGTCCTTCGATTAGTCGAAACATTGATGGAGATGCATTGCACATGAGCCCCGACTGGCCCCTCAAATCTCTCCAAAGAGCTCGAAGTTTACTTGCGGATACATTGAAGTCAAGCTTGTGCGTTGAGGACGTACCACCGATGCCAACCGTACCAGAAGTCGCGACTACCCAGGACGCGATCGACTTGTTCAATCCGTATCAGCACCAACATATGGATGGATTGTCGAAGGCGGTTGGCACTCGGCTCCTGGCGCCAGATGGGTGGAAATCACAAACAGAACAACAAGTCGAAGCGTTAAAGCAAAAACAAGAAGCCATCCAACGTACGTTAGCTGCCAACACGATTCCACGGCAGTGGAATGCATGGCGAGAACCGACCGGCGGAAGCTCAAGCCTAGCGACGGCTTCGGACACTTCATTGTCAAGTACTTCCCAATCGGATGCATCCTTAATCGCTAGTCACGCAAAGAAGCAGATGTTAGAGGCTCAGTCGAAAGAAAAGCAGGGTTTCACGACGAAGGCGATGCGTGATTTACAAAAATTACAAAAGCAAAAGGTCTACTCTGAAACTGTATTGAAAATTCATTTTCCGGACGGATCTGGGATTTCTGGTCACTTTGCACCATCTCAAACAACGATTGAAGATGTCGTCCAAGCCTTGTTACATGAAGTCCTTGTAGAACAAGTATTCCAGTCAAGCGGAAAACCGTCGTCATCTTTCATCCAACTCTTTACGACACCTCCTCGAACGATCCTCGATCCGAAGAGTACCCTAGAAGGACTACAGCTTGTCCCTGCTGCGAAAGTACATGTCCAATGGAAAGCCCCATTAGTGGCGAATAATCGTGGGAAAGGTTGGTTCATAAGAGACGATTGGTTTACTTCGATGCGGAATCAAAATTCCGCTGTACCCCGTGGTGTTGCACTGGTGGGTAATCCTGAAGATGAAACTCCGGCTACCGCCCAAGGTGATACTGGATCATCCACAACCGCTGGTCTTTCGAAACAGAAAAAGAACAAGGTGGATAAGGAAGCAGCATTACTTAAGCGGATGATGGGAAAGTAAAATTCTTCATCCCTCTCCAGGCAAAATAGTTTTGTCCCAAAGAACGGCATCGGATTTACGAATGTTAGACGCGATAATAACAACAAAATGGGGGAGTAACATCCCTTTACAGTTAATAGGAAACTATCGGATCGTCCCCTCCCCCCCGATTTTTTTGCCCTCGTTGAACACCAAAGAAATCGCCAAAACAAAATCATCCTTCCTTGGACCGGACATTACATACCACCAAGAAATATCCTCGAGGAAGTTTCGCCTTTCTATCCGATGGGGTATCATCCAAATCTTCCATTTCAATGACGACTTTTCCTGGCCCTTCAAGGGTACTCACGACCGACGTACTTTGTGGCAAAAGGGTACTAGTTCCGTCATCGGATTGTGCCCAAGTGCATTTTGCATTCACCTTACCAATAAGCTTATTACCCACCTTTACTGAAACAGAAGCACCCGACGAACTCCGAGTAAAAACTCGGATCTCCATACATTCATTCGTATTCAAGGTGAGTTCACGGGGGAAGGTAGTCTTGCCTTTTCGCTTGACGTATAGTACCTCAATTTCCTGTCTCTTCAATAGGGGGTCTGAGGCTTCCCTCACGAAGGCTTCCTTGATGGAAATATTCGTCCCACCATAGTCTACTGGAATCTCATCCTCCTCGACGAGTTTCCGTAGGGCTGCCATAGCCTTGGTCGTATTACTAAAGACTTGAATACGCTGGGCAGTCCTTGGATCGATGAATTTTCGTATGAGGCCCCATGACATACTAAAGAAGGCAGGTGCATTCATAATCAACATACAATGCAATGTCTTTTTCAGGAAACATAGCGAGACACAAAGATAACGGTCAGAAATTACTCCTCTGATGCGAGCATCAGAGCAATCTTCCACTATCGAACCACGACTGTCTTACCTCTGGAAAGAAATCACTAATCTTGCTAGAAAGCTTGATGATATCAAGGGTCTCGCTTGATAAGGCATCGGAAGACAATCCATGCAGATCGATGATGTTAATTCCCTCCACACGAACAAAGTCAGAATCCCGTGCTTGGGCCTTACGGATTTCTTGCTTAAACTTCCACATAAAGGACCACCAAAAGTATCCCTCCAATCGCTCTGGCGTACTCATTGACAATATCCCCTCTGGATTGATCTTTCCAGCTTGAAAATAATTGACAGGACAACCATTCTTCCCCCGTCCGACGGGGAGAAAGGGGAATTGACTCAAGAATACTGAAAAGGGTGCACCAATGGTAGCCGATACGTCGGGGAAGAAATCTTGATCACGAGCTGCCTCAAATTGGGGTTGATTTTCCTTGAGTCGTTGAAGGATTGCCGCTGCATCAAACTTGGTAGCTCGTAACCATCGGCATATCGTATAGGGCTCTTCTTCGATGTCTCGATAGCTATATACCTGTTCACTAACGGCAGGGTCAAGTTTCTTGAGTCCCAACAGGAACTTTTTCTGTAGAGTGCGCGGACGAACAATATTGGCGAGATACAAGTTAAAATCAGTCATGGATGGATCATGCTTGTCATGAAAACGAATGATGCACAGTATAATCGTCGACGTACACATTCAAACAACTCCGCCACGGTCAAATCACCTGGAAATCCTTTCTGCGAAACATAGATCCTTGGACGTTGTAAGATATCTTGTTGTTCCTCCATCGATCGACTACTTAACGTCAACAGTCGTTGCGACCGTGCCTTGTGATTTTGAATCGGTTCCGAGACGAGTTTCCTGTCTGGAAGATGAATCAATGATTCATCATCATCAGAATCTGGTCGAAGAAGGGTATCATGAGACTTATGATGATGACGTTCGTCCGATCGTGGAAATCGCTTACACGCCTGTAACATACTTGATGGATCGTCCATGGAAACTTGACGTTTCGGACGGATATAATCGGTAATACTGATATATGGATATTCATCGTCCCTTAGGGGGTACTCACAGGCATCGAAGAAAAATAGTTCATCCTCTTCAGGGTCAGTATTCATCGGCTTCCTAAGAATGTCCAACCCACCAGTATCTTGAGAGGTATCATGAAACTTTCGACGAGTACCGACTCTAATTCTTCGAAAGCGTCGTCGTGACGTTGGTCGACATCCACAACAGACGACGTCTGTCGATTCGTGTATATCTACACCACCACCATTGGCAGATGGGTTTTTACCACCACTACCATCCTTTTGCCCAGTGGATCCAGAGGTCATATTGGAATGCCGTTTCGGGGGCCAAGGATAGTTGCCTTTATAGTCTCTCGTCTCAGGAAACTTGGAAGTTGATTCACAGTGAAGAAGTGTGATTACAATTGTTCGAACGTTCTAAACGGCTCCCGCCGTCGCAAACAAGCGCCATTGTGGAGTCCTTTAGTCATTCTGGGGTGGCATTTGGCATACCCCTCCCGGGAATCACTTGATTCCAAAAATGTCTTTCTCAACGGTCAAAAGATTTGTAAGCTATGAGTCGTACCTATGACGGCCCTACGGCCTAAAGTAGGGACACTTGTGCGTTTCTGTATGTATGAGCTCATATGTATGCAGGGACAAGTCTCTTTCGACTTGTCCGAATCAATCTGTTGTTCGGATTTCTCTACCAGGTGGAGATGAGGCCGAAAAATCTGAAGAAGACGAAGATCCTAAGTCATTTGGACGAGCTGTTTGTCTAGCTCGAGACCTTGCTTTCTTGTTTCTTTTCGTTGACCCACCCATGGAGACCTAATTCGATTCGAAGTGTTCTTGGGGG
>Ga0194115_10008227_pt1 | contig 10152 bp, 13 predicted proteins | sample TA2MahsurfametaG_3_FD_148656 | JGI IMG/M metagenome (GOLD analysis project Ga0194115, IMG submission 148656) | Freshwater microbial communities from Lake Tanganyika, Tanzania - TA2015002 Mahale S4 surface | ecosystem: Environmental > Aquatic > Freshwater > Lake | place: Tanzania: Lake... | reverse complement strand
TCTGTGATCCTCTCAGCTATCTCCTTTTGCATCACATTTATCCGGTTTTCTTCCTGTTTGTTATTGATCTTCTCGAGGTTGCGCTGCAGTTCTTTTTTGTATTATATCTCCTTCTAATTTTACTACTCTAGCAAGTCTTGTTTGGGCATTCTTCGAGAGCCTATTTCGACCCTCTTAGTGGCCTCAAGCTCGCGATTGTCGTAATCTACCAGGTCAATGTCTGGGTTCTACCCAATAGCATCCATGAATTTTAAGTAGTACTTTTCGAGCTCTAGCCTAGTCTCATCCAACTTCTTCTTTTGCTAGCCCTCGATCCTTCGCTTCTCTAACTTGCTGATAGCAATGTTGATATCTTTTATGATGTCCTTGCGCTCCTTCTCATCCATTAGCAGCGTCATTTTGCTCTCAAAAAATGTAAAAGAAGGGTAAAACTCCTTCTAAATATATAACTGCAGCGCCTTCATGTAGATCGTGACAAGCAAGTATGCGAATTGTTATATTTTATGCGAATTCTAAACAAAACTGTCCCCAAAAGGCTTGCGATTCACGCTGGTGTAGTCCACTATCTCGTCGTTGCTAAGCACCTTTGCCCGTACTAAAAAGAAAAAGGCATCGTCTTTTCGGCTTCTGTGCATGATCCACTGGAACATCAACTTGCATCGAATCGAGTAGTCGTTAGCTCGACTATAGCCAGATTATCTTTCTTCACTCTCTTTGGGGTTGATAGCGACGAACTCAGTAACGTTGAAGTATTAGATGATTTTTTACTATAGATTTTGACGGATGAGACTGGTAGTTTCAGGCAGGAGGATGTGCTTTGACACCATATTGGAGAGCTCTTTTTCCTGTCCCTAAGAAATACGCACCGCGCAGATGAAGAGAAACACTATGTCTTTGAAGTAGTAATGATCATTGGGAATCCTTTTGGTGATCAAGTACTTCGCAAAGGAAAAGATATTGGCCTCGATCATGATGATGCAGAGTTAGATCAAAAAACGAATGAAGTCTTTGTGATAGGCGTCGGTAATCTAGTCCAGCGCGTACTGTTTGTGTGACACAAACATGTATGATAGGTCGCTGATCACTTATATTTCTTGATTCTGCTCAGAGTATCCGCGGAACTTCTCAAGACCAATCTCTTTGAATCGATGCATCATAAAGACGAAACTGTTCTACTTGAGAGCCTCTTTTTTGAGCTTCTAAACGTTCAAGATCATCGCAGGCTCGAACTTCTTGATCTCTATAAGGAGCGTGAATAGGTGTCTGTCTTTTTTGACCTCAAGAGAGTGCTTGTTGAGCCCAGTGAGCATCTCGACTGCGGAATTGACGACGCTGAGCTTTTTATCGAGAGTCTCGATGTCTGAGATGGAGTCATATACTCTTTTGACCCAGCTTAGTACGTATGAAATGATAGGTTTGTCATTCTGGTCAATTTAAAATTCTTCCTTGAAGTCTTTGATCATGAGATAGTTGTTGGACTTGAGGTTCCTTTAATTGACGTGGTAGCTCTTGAGCTTGAGGATAAACTCACTCAGCTCGTGGAACTTCCCCTCGTTCAGGTAGTTCTCCAGCATAAGGTCAAATACTTCTTTTTCCGAGATCTCGAAATCTAGACTGTCCAGCATATGCATCACAAGCCCGAAAAACTACAGCGGCTCCTTATGGATGTTCACTGTAGGCAGGTTCTCATGCACAGTCCTCGATTCTTCAAAGTAGATCTAGCAGACCTCGCGTCCGTCTGACCACCGCTTGATGTACTAGCCCTTGCAGTACTTACGGATCAGCTCTTGTATCAGCAGATTGTCTTTGATCGAAGAAGAATTAGTGAATTTGATGAGTTCCTCGTAAGAATAGTCGATGCGAAAGGCCTCGAAGAAGTGAAAATAGTAGAACCCAAAAGGTATTTTTGCCTACTCCCGAAGCTTGCCCGTGTTGTTGTCTTCCTGCTCGGGCAACACTTCGCTGTTCAAAGATTTCACCAAATAGTGCTGAGTATTTTCCAGATCGCTCAGCCGTAACAGTCTGATTATCGTGTGGAAAACGTCCAGGCGGATGTCGTCACAACTCTCTCTTAGCGAACCGAACTCATCACAAAAACTTATAATGTCCGCTGGCTTTAATTTATCAGACTTCAGATATATCTTGAACCTTTCCCGAAAGAACTGGGGTTAGATTTCGTCGTAGATGCTCTTGACATTGGTCAGGATCTGATTCCTTATGTTTTCGAAGAGGGATTCAAAGTACTAGTATTCGCTTAGTACGATAAAATCCTACAGCTTGGGCAGCTATAGTTTCTTCAAAACCTTGCCCTCTTTTACCTTTTTCATAGACAAAACCTACCGGTAGACTCGCACCCTCGCGTCCACGTTCTTCTTGAAGCTCTCAGGAATCATCTGTTTGAACTATTCAGTAGTCAGCATTTCATTGATCTCTTTCTCAGAGTCCTACTGACCCCGTGCGATTATCTGATACAAGAAATTAATCAGGATCTAGAAAGCCTTCTTAGTCTTCAACTCTTTGAACTCCTCGTGGATCTCGCTAGTTTTCTTACCCAACATCGAATGCTGCTTAAAAGCTGCACTTGCAAACCAGTTCTTCTTTATAAAACCTTCTAGGATCATCTTAAATTTCTTCGAAGCCTTTTACTTGTCGTTTTCAGAAGTTAAAGCAGCCCGGATCTCATTTAAAGTCTGTTCTTCAAAGTACTAAATAGTTTCTATGATTTTTTACGACTATTCAAAGGGCTACCACAAAATGCATTTTTCCTCTTTTTACTTATCGTGTTTGTCCACTGTTTATTTCTTTTCCAAATTTTTTTATTTTGCAGTTTTCTAAACGAAATGCTTTATGAAAAGGTCTTAGCTTTGATTTGCTGCAAACGACAAACTTCTTTAGCGGTTGCCCTGGCCTCCAGGATTGCCATAAGAAGGAGAATTTGCCATCTTCTTAGCATGAATTTAATAATTTTTCTTTGTGATGAAAACATCGCTAGTCTATTAAAAATCAGGCAAGATGAAGCGAAACGATATCAGAAACTATCTGATTTAGCTGAGACTCTTTCCGATCAGGAGGAACTTGAAGACTTCGTCGAAATTAGAAATCACTAAAGTCTTGAAGGAATTCAAATAGTACTTGAGCCGTTTTTAGAACTTTTTGCAGCTCAGCAGCTTGATCTCTTCCTTCAGAGAAGAAGCTTTCAGCTTTCCGATCTCGATGAAATCGTACTCTTTGAAAGAAAGGAAGTTTTTGGAGTAATTCAATTTTTTCAAGAACATTTCTGACTCCATTAGCCATTGCAGACACATCTCTATATATTTTTAGGCCTCTCCAGGGTCTTTTTATGCTTAAAAAGCGCAAATTTTATCGACTAACTTTTGCTTGAGTCTGCTGATCTGTTTGGTTTCGACAGCGATTAAGAAGGCAAGAGAGTGGCTGGAGCTCTTTAGAATGTCATCTAGTTCTTACTGGATGAACTTGTCAGAAGTGATACCCATTAAAATGTTCTCGATATCCTTAAGCTTTTTTTAGCTCACGTTCCAGCGGCACTTAATTTCGTCCTCGTGCTCAATTCTGAACCTCTTGCAGAAGATCTATATTTCGGCGTTAGGTTTTCCCTTTTTGATCAGCTGTTCCAGCTTTTTCTGAGGGTTCGACTGGCTGATGCAGATCACCGTAAAGTCCAGCTGTTCTTATTCATCTTTTGCCTTATTGGGATCAGCCTCTTTCTTCTTGACATTGCTCTCATTGGAAGGGTAGCAGACTGTCGATGGCTTGATATAGGCGAGCACCTTGATCACTGAATCGATTTCCCTGTCCCTCAAGACGATCGCGTCGTATAAAATCTGCTAGTCGTTGTCATTTCCTCGGAAGTTATCTATGGGAGGCATGTTAAGCTTAAGTTCCAGATCGTTGTAAAAAATTTAATGGGCAAAGATTTAAACGTTTTCGGAGTAAACGAGAATTGATTGGTCTGCTAGAATCAGCTGTCCCTTTTTGGATTGGCTTTTAGAAGCCACCACAGAGACATTATCCCAGACGATAAAACAATCGTAGTTTTTCTTTACCAAAATTATTTCTTCATGAAGCGAAACCAAAAAAGTCTCCCTTTCGATTTCGAAGATCTTGGACCGGGTGAAGATACCGAGTTCGAAGATGTGGTCGATAGGGAACATCTTGGCCGAAACTGAATCGATGCAGTTGGACCCTTTGACAGAGAGCTTGACTATAGTTAGGAACTCGCACATGTTTTTCTTTTGCTGCTCACCAGGGTCACCCTTGAACTTGGAGAGGTCCACCTGCTCCTCGACCTTAGAGCCGAAGAAGTAGAAGGACTGTCCAAAACCCAACACAATGCCTACTGGGTTCAGATCCTTGTAGACCCTTTGGTCTGTCTCGTTCTAGAATTAGATCTTCCTGCTGCAAACAGGTTATAGATTTGCGTGGACATTGACTGAATCAGATGCAGAGTACATTAGTAAAGATGGGTCGCCGAGAAGACTAACAGCTTTTTTTAGGCTGTGAGTAAGGCAGAGATTCCCTAGATTTTTAGAGACTGTTTGACCTGCACGCTGTCCTTGGTGCCGTTGTTTTTGCTGTCGATCAGCTCCAAAACAATGAGCTCATTCTTGGTGCTCACGAAGATTAATTCCGAGTTATTGCCGACGACCTGCTCAATTCTCTGCGCCACCTTGAAACTGATTACGCCGAAGGTCTTCTTGATCTTCATTTTTGCTTTCTCTTCGGGGTTCTTAATCAGGTAGAAGATATTAATTTAATTTTCGATGGAGATGCAGAAGACAGTATCATTAATCAAGCTGATCTTAGGCCCGGGGAGTAGTTCCTCTCTGGTCTTGCCATTGCTGTCTCTCTTTGAATCTTTGCTATCTTCTGGCTGATGGCAGGGGGAGGGCAGTTTGATTGGGTACTGTTCGACAGGTTCTGGGTTTAAGCTTTTGGCTTTCCAGCGCTCATCGGATTTGTTATTGTAGTAGCGCATCCATATTTATTACCACTGCTCTTTCTGGTTCATCCTTAAAATTAAATATTATATTGCATAGCGATCAGTTAACTTATATAGGGATCAACTAACTCTCTCGATTTAAATTTATACTGCATATTGATTAGCTAACTCAATAAATATTGCGTATAGATCTCTAAATTCTCTCAAGAAAGAATAAACTATCCAATTGATTGGTAAATCTGAAGAAGCCAAGAGAAAATATATCTTCAAAAGAAAAAGGCTACTTATGAAAAATATATACCCCAATAGTGATCTCAGCTGTTGAGTCATATATCAAATATTGTTGTATCATTTATTTAATTGGTTCATATTGATACTCAATCAATCTATCACTTAAAGTTTTTTATTTCTTATAAATTATGCCCATAATAATTGCATTTTATACACAATCAAAACAAAATGTCTGAATTATCTGATGCCTCTAAAACTATCCTCACTCAAATTCACCGAATTCTACTCAGATTAGAACACATCTTCAAGTTCTTCCGACACCTTATCATCGATTCTGTTCCCCGTCTCGTAAAAAATATCGTCACACTCCTTGAGGTCATCAGAGATCTTGCAACCACTTTCCTCCCTGTCAAACTCGTCAAGATCATTATTTTTACTATAATCATTGTAGGACTCTATGCAAAGTTCAAAAGAGATGGTGGGAAAAAAGATAAAATTAAAAAAGAGGAAAGAGAAAGTTCAGATGTAGGACTAGGCAGCTTAGGACCGTAGTTCATAATAAAGGAGAAAGGGACGCAGTCTGGAGTGGGAATGGCTCAGACTGAGATGGACAGTTTGTTCCTGGAGCTGGGAGAAGAAGGCCGGGTTAAAGACGTGCAGGATATAATATTTTTCGACCTGATGAGAAGCTACAAACAGATCTAAGAGGAAAAGAGCGAACAGGAGGACAACTGAAAATGATGATTTTAAAATTTTGATGTTTTATTATCTCAACAATAAGTATACCACCATTTAAACAGAAAAATCCTCATTAAAAGTATTATTTTTTGCAACAAACAATCATTATTGAAAGAATTGCATGACCATATTATAAGGACAAGAGAAACTGTTAAAATCCAAATTCTATGCTTATTAAATAATTAAGGATCCAAGCCGATTAAATAATTAAGTTTCCAGAATGACAAATAAGGGGATCTAGAGCGATTTAATACTTGAGGGTCCATAGTGATAAAATATTTTAAATCATTTAAGCTCTTCATTGGACTCTGTACTATTCATAGTTCTGCACTTAAAGGAACTCCATAACTTAGAAGAAGCTTGCCCCGAAAGGGTAATTGAGCTACTACTCCTTCTCCACACCTTGGGTCCCAGTGTAAACCTACAGATACTACTCCAGGCTCATGAAATTTGATGAAATCAGCATGCTCATATCGTCGTTGCTCAGCACAATCATGTTTCCGATCTTGTGAGAAGGATTCTATCGTTTCTTTCTCGCTCCCTACACAAACAAATCGTATATCTCAAAGCTTCGGTCCTGGATCTGTTCTTCTGTCTTTTATGTCTCGCTGAGAATAGGCCCTGGCTGTGGGTTTTGGTCGCATTCGAACCCGCGGAGAAGGGGCGTAGGGTTCTCGTAGCTTTGATATACTACCCTAATGACGTTAAAAAGGGCTGGTTTCGATAGGGTTTTGCGGTGATAATCGAGCAGGTAGGAATTGATATCGTTAGTCTTGGGACTTTCGATGAGATGGATGGCGAAAGTACCTTTGAGGTATAGGTAGGAACTGAGGGTCTTGTGAGTGAGAAGGCTTTCACGGGTCTGAGTGGAGTGAAGTTTACGTATTGTTCTAGGCTGATGTTGGTTTTTTTGAGTTCTTCTTAGTTGAAGTAGAGGGCAAGTACGACTCTCTGGACTGGGGCGGTTTGTTGTTCCCTAAGTTTGTGAATGTAGCTGTAGAAAGTGTCCTTTTGGGCCATCAGTTATATATTAACGCGAGCAATTATGAATTATAAACCTTGTAAATCCAATCAAAAATTTAACCAATAGATAGAATTGACAAACAACTTTTAAAATCATAAAATATCGATTGATAAAAAAGCTTGTGATTTAAGATGATAAATTAGTAAATAATTTATAGAATATGCAGATTAAACATATTTCATATATCTTTCTAGATAATCAATGAGATATATATTAAAAGACGAAGGTAAGTGGATATATTTGGAAGGATCACTTGTTCGCATTCTTGAGGATCTGCAGCCTTGGATCGTTATTTAGCCGCTCATCCATGCTCTGGAACTTCTCAATTGCTAGGGATTAGAATCTGAAAGACCTGCCCTCCAGGATGCCGATCTTGAATTTGACCTCGCTTAGCTCCTTCTAGTTCTTCTCCTCTTGCTTCTTCTGATACTGCTCCTCCAGCAGTTTCAGCTCGTTTTGCTGCTTCTGCAGCCTTTACTGGATGATCTTAGCCCTCGCAATAATGCGTTCCTTCAGCTTCTTCATCACGTCCGTCTTTATCTCGATAGCCAGATCCAAACTGTTTACTGGATCGTTGGGGTTCAGCCCTCTTTTCTCGAGGTAGGGCTTCAAGTAATCGTTCTAGTTGCCTTCGTTTTCGACTTCCTCGTTTTTGTTGCGATTTTCTTTAAATTTCTAGCGGGCCTTGTCGTAGAGGGTCTTGTCGATAGTCAGAACTCCAAAGCGTACCTGTTTGTACTCTTCAGAAATAGTGCCTTCCTCGTTCCTGATGATTTGGTAGCATTCTTTCTCTTTGGAGAGTAGATTCTGGTGCTCCTGTTGAATTAATGAGTCATCCTTTTTCTCGCTGGCGTCGATCTTGCCATATCCCAATATTTTGTCTCTTGCATATTCTTTCTTGATCGGCTCAATTTCTCCCTCCTCCATATGGTAGAAAACTATCACTTTTTCTTTTTCAAAATCAACAGTCATTTTAGCGATCTGTTCTTTGGCCGAGAGCAGTTTGTTCTTTTCCCACTGTTGGGTCATCTTCAGGATTCTGACTTTATGCACATGATTATCATCATAGAAATAGTTTTTGGCAGTGTTGACGCTTTCGGGTTTGTCCTTCACAAAGGTCACACTCCTGTTCACGATCTTGTCGTCTCGGTTCTGATAAATTTCAGTGGTTTTCTCCCCTACTTTTTCAATTCGCTTGATCAGTCCATCGTGATTGCGGTTGGGATAAAAGCTAATTATACGCATACGCCTATCGACTTCGACTACCTGCTTCCAGTGGGGCATCTTTCCAGGGAGGTAGTACTCTACAGTCTTGAACTCGAAGGGGTATCGGTACTTTCTTTATAGCTTGTCGCTACGGTTCTTGTAAAAACATCCTATTTCTTTAATCTTTAGCTTCTTGTAATCCTATGTATAATCAGAACTACTTCATATATAGTGTATTTGAGCACCATTCCATCACTCTGACTGTAGTTTGCGAACTTTTCGATTTTCGCCTTAATGTAAAATGTTGTTGACTCTCCCAGAGGAGTCCCCATAATAAACCGGTCCTTTTAGATCAAAATCTTCGGGCTCCATGGAGGCGGCATGTCCAGGGTCTGCGCCAAGAATTTCAGTTTCTCTTCTTCTTCAGCCACCTTTGAAGTCTATATAACTCAAAGCTTACTGCTTGGTCCTCATTGTCTGCGATTTCCTCCTAGGCTGTGCCTCGAAAGAGTTCGTCGTGGAGCATAACGTACTCCCAGGTAATCGTTTCATAGAGCTCAAACTTGATTTCATCAACTTTGTGGCGAGGCTGCATGTGGATGAAAAAGTTTGTGTGGTTGAATATGGCATCCACCAACAAGTAGGGACTGTTCTTGATGTCATAGATCCTACCCGTCGAAGGCTAGATGAACAAATCCTGCGTCACTCCCCGTTTGCCCTTCTTGAGTAGCACCCAGCAGTGCACTCGCTTTCCCAAATATAGATCAGGCGTCAGTTCGTCAGGCTAGTCATCATCAATAGTGAGAGCCTTCAGGGCCAGCTCCTCCTTGTTCTTACGCTCATTCTCTACAACACTTTTGTCAAAACTGCTTTGCGTCACCCTCTTGGGGAAAATCACCTAGTCGAGATTTATCTACTCTTTCACGTCCTGGTTTTAATCTGGTTCCCTCAGTCCAGGCAGAAAATCACACTCCATCAGCGCCTAGTTTTTGCTAGTGATCTCCTTTGGGGCTATCCCATAGACGCAAAAGGCGTCGTAGCCAACGCCGATTAGCAGCGAACAAAGCAGAATCGACATGTCGAAGCAGTCCCCCTTTTGCCATCGAGTCACGTTGGCTGGACTGGGAATGCACCTAGGGAACTCGTCGGGCGGGTCAAGCTACTAGTACTGGATGAACTTGCTGAGGCGCTGTGCGCACTACTAATAGTTATAGAGTTCGAGGAAACCGAGCTTGGTAGGGCGGATTGTGGTACAAATAAATTTGTAGACCTAGCACTCATTTTTTGGGTAAAGGAAGAGCTCTCGGTTCTCGCCGATGTGTTGCTGGAACTGTTTCTTAAACTGAATGACGTGCTCGAGGACGAGCTCTTCCTTAGGCGTATTTTAGCGATAGCTGACTGAAGGACTCTCCTTTTCCTTGAACTCTCGGCATCGTTTGAGCTTCTAGTTTATTACGTTTTTGCGTCTTTGAAAAAATTATATTAATTGGTTGTCTACTTCTGCGCTTTACATCAAGTTCAAATATCACACAATTTGAAACTTATTATTATTATTCAAAAAAGCCTTAAAAATAATATTTGATATCAATTATTTCAGGGGCAAGGACAACCATATAATAGTTTCTTATCTATCAATAATCAGTGTAATCTGGCTCAGAAAAATCGATTTAAAATCGTTAAAATCAATCCGTTTTATTTAAACAGTGAGAATTCATTCAACCGGACCCCTTCTAAAACAATATCGTAAATTTAGTCAAAAGATTTTTATGAAAGTTTTTATATAATTTATATAAGAATCTTTTATGATAAGCAATTATTCAAGAGTTCACTTATGAAACTTCATCGAATTATAAAACATTTCGAACAAATAATAGGAAAGTCATTTAATTTATTTCAGTCATTTATTTTTTTCTGTCATTTGTATTTTTTAAATAATCATTTTTATAATTATAAAATACACTAATCAATAAATTTTATCGAAAATATACCAGTT
>Ga0194115_10008222_pt1 | contig 10156 bp, 11 predicted proteins | sample TA2MahsurfametaG_3_FD_148656 | JGI IMG/M metagenome (GOLD analysis project Ga0194115, IMG submission 148656) | Freshwater microbial communities from Lake Tanganyika, Tanzania - TA2015002 Mahale S4 surface | ecosystem: Environmental > Aquatic > Freshwater > Lake | place: Tanzania: Lake... | reverse complement strand
GGACCCGTCCGCGTCGGCCCGCTGGGCGCTCGAGTCAGTCCTGGCGACTACGTCGTGGCGGCCCGGTCGCGCGAGGGTCTGGCGGCGCAGACGGGCGGCGGGATGGGCGGCGGCGCCGTCACTGTGCTGCTCGACGTGCGCGATGGCCCGGTCGCGCTGGGGCTGTCCCGTGCGGTCACACGCGAGATCGGACGGTCGGGGCTGGGGCGTGATAGCAGCGGCAGGCGCAGCCCCTACGCGCGGAGGTGACCAGTGGCCGAGCTTTCACAGCCTTGGTTGACTGTGATCCTGCAGCCCGACCCGTCGATCTCAGGCGATACGCTCGTCGAGGTCGGCGCAGGCCCGTCTGACTCGACCTACACACTAGCCGCGCCCTGCGCTGGTCGGCCGAAATTCCAGCAGACGGCGACCGGCACGTCGCCGACGCTCGGCACGCGGGGTCCTGACCTGCGGCCGATGACTACGGGCACCCAGGAGACGGGGCAGGCGATCGTCGTCTCACGGGCCGGTATGCCCGGCGAGTCGCTCGACGTGGTCGCGGGTGTGCTCGAAGATGGCGACTATGTCTGGTACGGCTGGAGTCAGCCTCAGGTCATCGAGCATGTGGGCGCGGAGATCCTGAGCAAAGATCTGGACGGCGTGCATAACGCCGACGGCGTCGAGACTGACGACGGTCATGCGCTATTCGTCTGGGCGACCAATACGCAGATCCGGTGTCGGCGCTGGTCGACCAAAACGCACGGCTGGGCAGCGTCAGCGGTGACGATCGCTGACGACAGCCTCTTCGTCAGCGGCGACAGCGCAGCGCCGGATCTGTCGCCGGTCTGCGGCGTCGTGCGACTGCGGTCGGGACGTCTGCTCGTGGTCGGCGTCGGTCGCGTGGTAGGGGGTGACCTGTCGCTGATGAGCTTCTGGTCAGACGATCACGGCGTGACGTGGCGCAGCGCGAGCATGCAGGCCGTTGACACTGCGGTAGCATCGTCGCTGACACCGACCGGCCTCGCGCTCGGGTACGACCACGTCAGAGATACCGCACTGGTCATCCTCACTGTCCCCTACGGCGCGGGGCAGACCCCGACCCCGGGCTGGGCGCAGTACGCGTCGAGCGACGCGGGCGCGTCGTGGTCGCTCGTCGAGTGGTACGGCGACGGCGCACCGGCGGGACCGGACCCGTCACCTCCGAAGATCCTTGCAGATCCGCGGGCGGGCGGGTTCACGATCGCGTCTGTCGAGACGTCGGCGGGCGATAGCCTGGTCGTGCGCCGGCTCGGCAGCCCCTACTCGCCGATCTCTGAGGCTGACGTCGAGACGCTGATCGCGCTGGGCACCGCGTCGAGCGCGCCTAGGTGGGTCGCGGGCTGGGCTGACGCGCAGGGCGTGCTCTGGTACGCCGCGGCCTCGACGAGCTCGTCGGCGATCCGGCTAACGGCGAGCCGGGACGGCGGCGCGACCTGGCGGCTCGTCGAGACCTACCCCTACGCCGATCCGGTGGGTCTGCCGACGCGCTGTGTCTGTGCACCCGTCCGCGATCAGGTGGTCTGGGCAGCGACTGACACGGCGCGCACGGCCTGGACTGCGCAGCAGCTGCTAGTCTGGGAGTCTGGCGGCTGGCAGCAGCTTTGCCAGCCGCGCGTCGCTGGCGACTATCCGCAGGAGCTGCGGGGATGGGCCGTCGACTGGCTGCCCTGGGAGGGGCCCCAGAATCTCGGCTGGACGCTGACCGGTACGTCGGGCGTGCTGGCGACGATCGGTGCACCGGCGCTGAGTCTACCAGCCTCGACGCAGTCGCAGTACCATCGCACGCTTTCGGGCGCGGCGACGCTGGCGCTGGGGGCGATCTGCCACGCCGAGGTCAGTGAGTTCGCCGGGGCGGTCGACATACGGTTGACGTTCCTACGGGTTCGGCTTGGTACTGCCGACGTCGAGGCGCGTCTGAGCGCCAATGCTATCCGGCTGTTCGATAACGTGACCGGTGCTGCGATCGGTGCCGACTACGTGCTGCCTGGCGGCAGTGGGGCGCGCTGGCACGTGCGGATCGCAGTGCAGGGTCTGCGGGCAGCTCTGCACGTCCGCAAAAACGTCGAGCGGACCTGGCACCTCGTCGCCTATGGTGCGATCGGTGTCGCTGGCGCTGCGACCTTTAGGATCGACTGGGGGCACGCGGCACCGGGTGGCGCCCTGTTTGGCTCGTCGAAGTGGCATCGCGTCAGCTACACCGAGAACGCAGGCTTTGGCGCGCTCGACGCTGTCACTGACAGTCCGGCCTCTGGGCGTCTGCTTGAGGGCGCCTGGCAGTCCCTGCCCGGTGCTCTGCTGCCCGATCCGTCGGCGCGGCTGCCGTTGTCCGAGGGGCTGTACGTGCACGCGGCCGGCGGTCCTGGGCTACGCGGCGAGCGCTGGACGATCTACGTCGACGATCGGCACGCGGCCGATCACGTCACTACGCGACCCGTCGTCGAGCGGTGGGAGTCGGCGGGCACTACGGCGCAGCGGATCGTCTGGGCACCGGCTGGCACGCTGGCCCACCATCCCGGCGGGCATAGCGTCGGGCTGGCTCTTTTCGGTGCCAATTTTCGCGAGGCGGCGCTCGAGGGCTGGACTGGCGCGGCCTGGGTCACTGTCGCGCAGCTCGACCTTGGGCTGACTGGTCTGGCCTACACACGGTCGGGCGACACGATCCGCGCTGCGGTCGGCGGGACTGCCCGGCCGCTGCAGCGGTGGCAGGACCTGCGGGGGGCGACGGTAATCCTCGACGGGACGTATCGGCGAGTGATCGCCGACGCCGTCGGCGGGACCTGGTCTGCAGGCGCGTCAGCGACCGCTACGCTGCGGCTGGAGGGCGTGACGGGTGCAGAGCCCGTCAGTGGCACCGCGACGATCCTACTGACACAGGGCGCTGCTGTGCGGCTCGGGCACGTCACGGGCTACAGTCGGTGGTCGATCTTCCTCCCGTCGCAGTCGACTGTGTCGGGCACGTTCAGGATTGGCCGCGCAGTCATCGGCACCGCGCACGTCCTCGGGCAGCGCCCCAGCTATGGGCGCGTCGAGACCCGCGAGGTGCAGGCTGAGACTGTGCAGGTGCCCGGCCTGACCCGATCTCGACGGCTGGCCCCTACGCGTCGCCGCTGGCGCGTCTCCTGGGTCGAGGGCGTGGTCTCGCGACGCGGTCTGACTGCACCCAGCTACATCGCGGCTGGCGGCGTGGCGCAGGTAGTCGCCGGTGACCTGTCGGCGATCGACGCGCTGACAGAGGTCGCAGGCGCGGGTCGGTCGCAGTTGGTGTACCTGCCCTACGTCGCACATACGCAGGGCGCGGCGTCGCCTGAGACCGTGCTTTGCCTCGGGCGCGACCGGTGCGCGCTGGTCACGCTGCAGGGCACGCCGCAGACTGAGCAGGTCTGGGGTCAGGAGGCCGGTCACGAGGTCGTGAGGGTCTCTGAGATCGAGCTCGAGGAGGAGCCGTGACCTATGCCCTGGTCCTGGTCGCCGACACGTCGGCGGGGCTGATCTGCCTGACAGACGGCGACGCGCTCGTCGTCTCGCACCCCACGCGCGCGACCGTCGACGCGCTGCCTGGGCTGAGCGTCGAGACTGAGATCGACCTGCTGCTGTCGACGGGCGACGAATCAGCCCCTCGGCAGATCCGCGTCAGCCTCGCGACCGACGAGGGGCTGCCCTGGGATCTGGTCGGCGTCGCCGAGCTGCACCTCGCGACGCCGAAGGGCGACGAGGTCGCGCTATCGGATCGGACGCTGATCGCGCGCGGCTGGCTCGACGAGATCGCGGCCGACGGGCTGACTTTGTCGGCGACGCTGCGCGACGACCCGCTCGACGACCGCGGGCAGATCCTCGACCCTGGCGCGACTGTGCGGCCTCAGACCTGGCCTCGCAGCGACGCGCAGCGGGCGGCCGACCTCGAGCCCGGCTTCGTTGGCACCCCGGCCTCGCAGCCTCAGATCGAGGGCGCGAGCTATCCTGTGATCATCGGTCGACCGGGTCAGGCCATTCCGTATCGGGTCACTGGCGCAGGACTGATTACGACTGCTGCACCGGCAGCGCCCGCGCTGCTGTGCGAGACCAGCGACAGCGTCACGGTGCTCGCAGATCACCGACTCATCGTGTCGGCCGGGCGGATCGAGGCCTCTACGGTGCAGCGGATTAGCGTCGACCAAGTGGGGTCGCCGACGATCGAGACCTGCAGCGTCGAGGTCGGGCACGATCGCGAGGGGCGCGTCGTGTCGCTGATCTCGCCGGGGGCGGCGCTAGACATTCCGTCAGAGGACGCTGAGTCGTGGATCTGCCTGCCCTCGGGCGCCGGGATCGGCGACCCGTACGGCGACGGCCCGCTGCGGCGTGCCGATCACGTGATCCGCTGGGCGCTCGACCGGTCGACGCTGCGGATCGACCGTCGGCAGATCCCACGGCTGTCGGCGCTGCGCGCCTACCAGATCGACACGGCGATCTACAGCCCGGCGGGCGCGTGGGCGTGGCTGAGCTCGCAGGTGCTGCCCTTCCTGCCGGTGTCGATCGCGGTTGGGCCGGCGGGAATCTACCTGTGGCCGCACCTGTCGAGCTGGGCGCGCGAGTCGGCGGGGCGGCGTCTCGAGGTCGGGCTCGACGCCGAGCGCGTCGGGCCTGCCGTCGGCGCGCAGCTGGCGCTGACCGGGCGGGTCACTGTCAGGTACGCTCTTGACGCGCAGTCGGGCGACTATCGGCGGTCGGTCACCGTGGCAGGGCGCCGCGAGATCTACGATGGGCCCGACGTGCTGATCGATCAGTGGGCCCGCCGTGCTGCGCAGCTCGCCCCGCCTGGCAGTCCCCGCGCGCTCACGATCGACTGCCCCTGCACTTCGGACCCGGTGACGGCTGTCGCGATCGCGCAGGACGCGATCCGGCGGGCCTGCCGACCCTCGGCAGCAGTCGAGCTCGCAGTCGACGCCGAGACTGCGGCCGACCTGCTGCCGGGCGACGTGATCGACCTCGTCGATCCGAGCCTGTCGACGGCGAGCGGCGGCACGCTGGCGACGGCTGCACAGATCGAGCGCGTGCGCTACACTGCGGGCGCGGCCCTGCTGTCCGCCCGCTGGTATGCGGCGCTCGGGTCGGATCTCCCGTCCTACACCTGAGACCTACACTGGAGGCCCCATGGCAAACGTCGCCACCAATCGCAGCGCCAAGCTTTTTTTTAGCGACGGCGCTGGTACGCCGGTCACGCTTTTGGTCTCGCCGATGGAGGGCGACGTTGAGTTTACCCCGGGCGAGGCCTCTATGCTCGAGGTGCTGGACCGCGGCGCCCCAATCGCTAACGGCGAGGGGGTGCTCGAAGAAAGCGTCGGGCTCGGTGAGCTGACTTTCACCTTGTACGTGAAAGAGCTCAATAACTCGGCGACCTCGCCTGACGCGGTGCTGCGCTGGATGCGCAACACGTCCGATAGCTCGGCGTCGGCGGTCAACGCGGCATTTACCGCGACCACGACTCGCACCGACGGACGGGGCACTTTGAACATGATCTACTATCCCTTGGGCATCGGCGCCGGTAAGCCATACTGGACCCTGGGTAACTGCCTTCTCATTTCCAAAACGATGGCAGAAGGCGCGCCCAGCCTGTTTACCGTGACGATGCGCTCGACCACCGATTCCGAGTGGCAGCTTACCGCTGCGGTCTGATCACCCGACGACGATAGGAGCCGACCATGCCCCTGTACACCCCTGGTATCCTGGGCCTCGACCTGCTCTCGCAGGCGGCGTCCCGTCGCGCTCTGGCGGTCTCTGCCCTCGTCGTGCGCTGTCAGCGAGCGGGCGGGCTCGACCGGCCCGTGGCACCCAGCACCGTCGAGGCCCTGCTCGACGAGGCGCAGGAGTGGCTCTGGCAGTGCGCCGAGGCCGGCGCTGACCCCAGCCCGGCCGAGATCGAGCAGGCGTTCGCGTGGCTGCGGAGTCGCACTCCGATCGCGACCGTCGCCGACACCGTCCCTCAGTCGCCCTCGCAGAGCTGATCTGCGAGGGCTGGCAGTGCACCGGAGATCCGGAGCTCGTCTACACCCTCCCCCCCGACCGCCTCCACCTGCTGCTCTCTGCCCGCGCGCGCCTACACGCCGACCACGTCCTTGCCTCCACGTCAGCCTCACCGGCGCAGCGGGCGCGCGCGCGGCACCTGCTACACACCTCTATCGGGGGCAGCCCCGACAGCGACGACTGACCGGCCGCCCCTCACCCAGACCCGCGCGCGGCCCGCGGGCAGGAGTCCCCGATGCGCGTCGTCCCGGTTACCGCTACCCGCTCTGCTACGATCCGCGAGATCCGCGGCGGCACCGTGCTTGCCCTGGCGCCGAGCGTGCAGATCAATCTGCCGAAAGCGGTCGGCGACGACTACGTCGTGACCATCAAGTCCACCGGATCGGCCTGCGCTATCCGCGCGCAGACGAGCGGCCTTGAGATCGGCGAGGGCGCTCTCAGCGGCAGCCCGCTGAAGCTCACCCTTTCGACCGCGGCGCTGACACTCCTTGCAGGCGAGGTCCGGCAGTACATCTGGTCCGACTATGTCGCCGGCTGGCTGCTGATCTCTCGGTCGTGCCCGCCCTCGACTGTGCGGCTCGGCAGCCTGGAGCCCGCGCTCGTCGGCACCGGCGACGGCGCCGTGGTCAATTTTGACCTGCCGTCGGCGGGCGTGGCTGGGGTGCTCGTGGCCGTCGCTGGCGCGGTGCAGGCCCCCGCGGACTTCTCGATCGCGGCCGGTGCTGGCACCGGCGGCGTCGACCGCCTCGTGATGGGGACTGCCCCGGGCGCCGGTCAGAAGGTCGTCGTGCACTACTTGCTCAAGACGGCCGCCTGAGCTCCTGACTGACACCCCAGGGCAGACCCCGCCCTGTCCTGGGGAGTCCTAGAGCGCGGGGCTGAGAGGTGACCAGTGGCAGCGACTGACTACAGCGCAGTAACTCGGGGGTTCGGTTTTGCGACGCGTCGGGCCTCTCTGCCCGCTGGCGCGGGCAACGTCCGGCAGATCATCCTCCCCCAGTGGTGTCGAGTGGTCCTGCTGTCGATCCGTGACTCGTCGGGCGCTGCTGGCGATGGCGCGATCGCGAACGCCGGAACCGATGACGCGGCACAGAGCGTCAACGCTTTGCGGGTCGGCGCCGGCATCGGTCTTGAGCTGCAGCTCACACCGGGCGGCGGCAGCCTGTACGTGTCCGGCCCTGCGGGCGGGACCGTTGACCTCGTGCTGTCGCGGGTGGGGTGACCGATGGCGCCGTCTTTTGTCCCTCTGTCAGTCGCGAGTGGCGCGCTGCCTGCTCTGACTGCCCCGACCGCACCGGCGCAGGGACCGCCTTCGGCCCAGGGCACCACGTCTGTCAGCCTCACGTGGACGCACCCCGGTGCTCCCGCGTCCGGCGTCAGCTACGCGCTGACTGCGAACGACCTGAGCGACGGTAGCGCGGTTGCGCCCACGTCCGGCTCTGGCCTCGGCCCCTACGTCCTGCCGATCAGCGACGGTAAGCAGGTGATCTGCCTGCTCACTGTCACCCGCGCGGCCGACGGGCAGACCGCTACAAGCGGGTCATACCTCGCAAGCGTTGAGCAGGACGTGGCCGACGCCTTCCCGCTTGAGAGTGACATCGGCTGGCGCATTGTGCGGCTGTACAACCTGAAAGCGCAGGGGACCCAGGGGCCGATTCCCAACGGGAACGGCACTATCACGCTGGGTAGCGACACGATCGCGACCCGCGGCGCGACCGCGGGGACGGGCACCTTTGGCGTAAACAACGTCGCCGGGATCAATCCGAGCGACGGGCTGTACCTTGAGTGCCTGACTACTGCGTCAATGCTGCCGGAGCTGACGTTGACGCTGCCCCTCGGGATGACGCTGAGCAAAGACTACGCTGTGAGGATCTCGGCCAAGGTCCGCGTCTACAACGACGACGGTGACGATTCCGGTCTCTTCTACGTCGCCGACCCCTCTGTCACTCCCTCCCTCAACGTCGCCAGCACGTCGGAGGTCGGCGGCTGGCGCATCATCGGACAGACCGCCAGCCTTACCTACCGGCGCGGCGCGTCGGCGGGGGCGGGCATCACCGTACCGTCAACCTACGCGAGCGGGTCGGTAATCTACACACGCGTCATAATCCCCGGATGGGGTAATGACGTCATCGTCCAGCTGGACCCGACCGCCTACAACACGAGCCCTCCCGCATACCAGGGGCGAACCCAATCCGGGCCCGCCGCCCCTACCAACACAGCCCAGGTCTTCGCGGACGGGCTGAGCACGATCAAGCTGATGATCGGCGCGATCAACGGTGGGTCCGGCGTGGGAACGCCAAAAATCACGGTCGAAGAAATCGCCATCGAGGTGCGCTGATGTCGGCTCCATCCGTCCTCTCCGCTGAGCCCTCCTCTGCCGATGCGGCCGATCTCACTGCTATCGGCGCGACCGTGCTGCGCGTACTCCTGCCCAACGACCTGACCGCTGCGGCCGCTGGTCGGCACGGGCAGCAGGCCCGCGCCGAACTTCGCGCTGCGATCGGCGAGGCCATCGGCGACTACCTCGACGCGGCCCTGACCGCTGGGACGCTGCGCCTATGAGCCTCGACGTCGACGGCCGCCTGCGCGACATCGCCCTGCGCGACTGCGGGCCCTCGGGCCCGGGACAGCCCGTGCGCGAGCACCTGCCCGGCTACCTGTCCGGCGACGCGCGGGCGGTCATCCTCGCGCGCCTGGCGCACGGCGAAGTCGAGCACGGGGCCCCGCTCGCGATCGGCTACGAAGGGGCGGACATCGAGGCGGTGCAGGAGGCGGCCGACCTGGTCGCGTACCTGGTCGCCGCGGGCGCGAAGGCCGGACGCGTGCGCGACGCGGCCGAGCTGCTCGAGGCGCTGCTGCGTGATGGGGTGCGCGGGTGAAACCACCTGGGGCAGTACGTCTATCGACGCGCGTCGTCGGGGTCGGCGAGCCGATCCGGCGGTGCGCCGAGCATCATCGGCACTTGCCGCGGGTGCTTGGCGGCCTCGTCGGGCTCGAAGTTTGCAGGCGCGACCGGACGAGCGCACAGCCGCAGCTGATCGGCGTAGACCCGGGCGAGGCGTGCGCCTGGGGTCTGATCGGCCGCCCGGTCGCGCGCGAGCTCGTCGGCTGGGTCGAGTACACCCGGGGCGTCGTGCCCGACGGGGCGCCGCCCGGGTGCGCGTCGGCGCTGCTCGGCGCGGCCGCGCGATGGGCTCGGGCGGCGGGCCTGCCGATCGTCACCTACACGCTCGCCGTCGAGCCTGGGGTCAGCCTGCGCGCGGCCGGGTGGGTCGAGGTCGTTAGCCCGCACGACCGCGCGGCGCCTCGTCAATGGCGCGTCAGCGGGCAGACCCGGGCGGCTCGTGTGGGGCCGGTCGCCGACCCTAAACGCCGCTGGGTCAGCTCCTGGTCGGTCGAAGCGGCGCAGGCGAGGGGATGGTCGGTTGTCTCGTCGCCCGCAGGGGGCGAGCGCGTCGCCGGTTGATGACGCGCACCAACGGCGCAGGGAGTGCAGCATGACGTCGCGCTATTTCACCGTGGCCGAGCTGATCGCGACCGCGCAGACTGGGTTTTCAGCGGCGCAAGCTGCAGGGGCGGCAGACCCGAAGATCGCGCGGGCCCTCGACGCGCTCGCGACGACGATCCTCGACCCGATGCGCGAGCGGGCGGGTCGGCCGATCTTCATCAACAGTGGGTATCGCTGCCCGGCGCTCAATAGGGCGATCGGCGGGGCGCCCTCTTCGCAGCACATGCGCGGCGAAGCTGCCGACCTGACCCTGCGGACGACCGAGGGCGAGCTGTGGGACCTGTGGCGCTGGGTCGCGTTTGATTCGGGATTGCGCTTTGGACAAGTCATTTTTGAGGACAACAGGCCCGACGACCCGACGCGTGGGGCATGGATTCACGTCTCGCTCGGCTCGCCGTTTAGGGCTGCTGCGCAGTCCGGGGCGGTGCTGACCTACACGCCTGCAGGCGGGTATCGGCGCGTGTCGGCAGACCCGGGGCCTCGTCGAGGCTGACGTGCTAACGTGCCACCATGCAAAGCGTCTCGCCCGCGCAAGCTACGGTCATTCGGCTCGGCGTGATCGCTGCTGTCGTCGTGTTTTTGGTGGCCTCGACGGCCTGGGGGCAGGCCCCCGACGCGGTGCCACCGCTGCCC
>Ga0194115_10008221_pt1 | contig 10157 bp, 4 predicted proteins | sample TA2MahsurfametaG_3_FD_148656 | JGI IMG/M metagenome (GOLD analysis project Ga0194115, IMG submission 148656) | Freshwater microbial communities from Lake Tanganyika, Tanzania - TA2015002 Mahale S4 surface | ecosystem: Environmental > Aquatic > Freshwater > Lake | place: Tanzania: Lake Tanganyika... | reverse complement strand
AGGTCGGGTTTTTTTTGGGGGGGGGGGGATGGTGGTTTTGGGCGTTGAAGATTTTCACCCACACCACCGCAGACGGCCCCCTCCTTCGCCCCAAAGCCTTGTCTCTATCATATCTTGTCTCAGTTCTGTCCTGTCTCCTTCCTCTTCCCCTCTCTCTCTATCCTCATCCTCATCATCGGAAAAACCAAGAGTTTGAGACATTGGGTGTGTGTTTGAGAGAGTTTTGAGAGTTCGAGAGAGAAACACGACCGCCACTGACTTGGTACTACGCGTGTAGGAGGTCCCTTGTGGTACAAAAGGAGACGCATACTGGGAACGACAGAGGATTGAAGGGATACTCCGTATAGGTGTGTTTCTTGGGGAGGTGACAAAGCAGCAACGAACAACGAACACGACTACACTTATAGCAACAACAACAAAGCAAAGCAAAGCCAACAAAAATGCCGACTACTACGATTGATCCACAATTGACGATGGATCGGTTTATGAATGCATCGAGTGTAGAAGATATACTTCAAAGTTTACGTGATTTTTATGAAGGGAATATTTCCTTTGAGGTCACTTTGTCAGATCACAATGGTAGCAGTGAATTTTTCGTCCATATGTTACATTTATTACATTCTCGTGAACTCAAAATGACTCAAACACCGATTGCTGTCAATTCCGAAGAAGAGGAAATGGAAATTATTCATCTTATATTGAAATTATATCAACGTTGGATTATACCATCATCCAAGTCTGGAAAAGAATGTCTATTACAACCACAACCTGGACGACTATTGGAAGCACTACTGGATTTAGGTGATACGACGAATACAACAACTACCGTCCTACCACCCTATATCCGTGTCTTGGCCTTACAGGTATTGTATCAATTAGTACAACATCATGGTTCACTAGCACAGGAACAATGGTTACAAGCACCGAATGGATTACATCGTTTATTGGAACAACTTTGGGTCGGGACGACGAACATCGATGCCGATGGTAGATCGACGACTCGTCCATCTACGGGGGGTGGTGATCCTGAAGAAGCGGTTCGTGTCCATGCTATGGAGGTGGCCCATTTATTGGCACAAAAATCACCAGCCATTTCCAAAATATTCTTATTTCAAGAAATGGAAAGTCAATTATTGGATGTTGTATGGAATGTATATGGTGGTTTGACGAAGGGTCATACGTATGTCATGGAGGGATTAAAATTTATCTATACCTGTCTATCCCAACAGGCATCGGAAATTTCCTTGATGGAATTAATTTGGCAACGTCCGACGATTTCCTTACGACTTGCACAATTATTAGACCTCCGTGGTGGATATGCCTTTTTACATCCCAAGGAATATCAACAAGAACAACAACAGAAGAAGAAGAACAAGCAGGAGAAAAGCAACAAACAAGTATCTGACGATAGTAGTAGTAAGAAGACGTCGTCATCGTCGTCGTCTACTGACACATCGAAATTGGGTCCATTATCTCGAAGAACGATCAAGGCCAGAACGGCCAAGACGAGTGCAGAAAAGGAGGACGATGATGACAATGATGATCTTGATTCTCTCCTTCAAAGTGCTACGACGACACCGACGAAAAAATCGACAAAGACGACGACACAAGAACCGGCATCCTTCGTAGAAGAGGAAGATGATGATGTTGTCGTCCAAAAGACATCCACAAAACAAACATCCAACAACAACAATCGGAATAATGATTATCCACAATTGTTGGAATCGGAAGAGGTTGTGATTACATTGGTATTACAGATTATTGATATCTTGTTGGAACCGATCGAATTACGGACCTTGGTATGGACCAAGTATGCACCTGCACTTACAACCTTTTGTTGGGAATTAGCCTTAATGGTACCACCCCCCAAGGGTGCACCAGCCTACTTTGCCTTACCATCTTCTTCCTTACAAGAAAGAGCATTACAATTAATTGCAACGAAAATGGCATCAACGACTATGATGGATCAGATGAATGGTTTGGATCGATTATTAAATGTCGTATGTACTGGTGGTGGATTAGCGACAGATCTCAAAGAACGGATGGGATGTTCTCAATCTGCCATTCATGTCTTACGACATATTTTAGATCCAGATCGGATCCATACTCTACTATTATATACTCTGGCACCACCACCCTCCTTATTATCCCAAGATGATGAGAATGACAATGATGGAGGGGAACAAAAGAGGGAACCACTTCCTCCTCCTCCTACAGTCGTCCAAAAATTATGGAATACAGTCTCAGAACATTTGGACACAACAACCATAGCAACCATGACAGGAGAGGAAAAGGAATCACTTCCAGACCTGGATGATGATAGTCGGACGATTTTCGTTTCTGGTGCTCTAGGTGGTTTAGCATTATTCTGTGTCGATGCTGAATCGAGAGAAATGTTATTCCAATCGACTCCACCCATGCTTAATACGGAACATATCCTAGAAGTCTTGTATCAACAACAACAACAGGAGGCCGCAACGGATGGGACGGTATCATCGACTCTATCCGTCGATGGGATTCCAACCCACGAACAAGTTCGGACGTATGCCTTGTACCGATTCCTGTTACTGTACATTCATGAGACTCCTGCCTTGGTCCAGGCTCTGTTATCAAGTCCAGCATCGATCCACTTGGCGACGTTGGTAACGACTCCATCCATCTTCCAACCTCTCCTCCTACTATTGTTGGGATTATGTCTAGAATTCTTCCCATCAGCATTGGCCGAATGTGGTGGATGGACGACGAATTCACTCTTGGATATCTTTCAAGGGATTAGTATCCCCAAGGCGACGAAACTCATGCAAGGATTTTTGGACAAGGATGGTGGTATCCTACACAACAAGAAGGAGAAACAACAACATCGTGATCGGAATCTAGGTGGAGTATTCTTGATTTCGGAATTAGAATCTAAGTATTGGCGAGACTGGTATCAACAGGCTTTATGGACGGTTCGGAAACGATTGGTAAAGGAATTGGCAGGAACGGGGGAGGAGGAACCGATACACGGTGGGGCTGACGCAGACGATGAGATGACGAAGGAGGCGACCAAAAAGATTAAACCACTTCAGACGATGATTGCACAACAGTCGACGGAATTGGAAGAATTACGCTCTCAGCTCGAGGAAGCAAATGCGAAAATTCTTGTCCAGGAGGGTCAACTGGAAATGTGGCTTCGACGGACACGATCCAATCCGACTCAGTTGGATGAGATGCTAGATGAATTGACAGGAAAGGCGGCAAGTATGGAACAGGAGATTACTCAATTCCAATTACAGATCAAACAAAATGCAGACGAACATGGGAAGGAACTTGCGACAGTGACAGCCCAATTGGAAGAACAACGAGATGAGGCGATGAAACTCCGTCTATCATCACAGGAGGCTCAAGAAGATCGCGATCGCGTCGAACAGGAATTAGTAGCATTGAGTCAAGCCTATTCGAGTTTAGAAGAGGAATTCCGGCGAAAATCGACGACGACGACGACTACCCCCGAAGGAGGAGGTGGTGAGACGACTGCAGTACCAGCACATACACCATCCACTACCGAAGTTTCGACCTTGCGAGCTGAGAATGATCGTCTCCGTTCGTCTGCCAAGGAAGCCGATGATTGGATGGCTTCGGCATACCAAAGAATGGCTGAATTGGTATCTGAGAATGGGAATCTTCAATCACAGGTAACATCCCTCACGGATCAGTTAAGTAGTGGATCATCATCGGTACAACAGCAGCTGGAGGAGGAGAAGAAGATTCGTGATGAAATGGAATGTATGTCTATCCAAAAGAAGGAACTGGAGGAACAAGTTACACTCCTCCATCATCAGCTTCAAGACAAGGATTATGGCCTTTCATCTCTTCAGGAACAACTCCAACAGGCTGTCGTTTCACATGATCAATGGCAAGAAGCGTATTATGCACTGGAGCAAGCCAAGGCCGAGCTTGAACAACAACTCCAGGAACGTCCAGCCATCGATCCGAATCTCGTATCTCGCATCGAGGAATCGGAACATGAGGAGAAAAAGATTCGTGACGAAATGGAATTCATGTCCATCCAAAAGAAGGAACTGGAGGAACAAGTCACACTTCTACAGGAACAACTTCAAGAAAAGGATTACAATGTTTCGTCTCTTCAGGAACAACTCCAACAGGCTGCCGTCTCACATGATCAATGGCAAGAAGCGTATCACGCCTTGGAACAAGCCAAGGTCGATCTTGAACAACAACTCCAGGAACGTCCAGCCGTTGACCCGAATCTAACATCATCTCGCATCGAGGAGTTGGAGGGAGAAATCGAAACCAAGGCTCGTGAGATTCTTCATTTACAGACTGCACTAGAATCTTCGACCAAGAGTGATGGCTTGAACATCGAAATGCAGTCTCGGCTCGATGCGGCTAGAAAGGAAATCGAATCGATCCACACTCGATCGGAAGAGGCCATCTATCAGAAGGAATCCGTCATCCGAGAGCTTGAAAGTCGCCTCTCTCAGGGTCTTGGAACCTATACGATAGACGATATCCGAAGCCGCGATGAAGAAATCGATGAACTCCGAGCAGCGAATGAAGCCGCTCAGGATTGGATGGGGAAGGCTGTCGAACAACATCGAATTCTTCAAGAGAAACTCATGTTGGCATCAGGTGTTTACGGTAGTCCTGCCCCACCCGTCGACAACTCGAGTGGAGAGGTGATGGAACTAAAGAAAGCCATCACGATCGCAGAAGACCGTCATGCGGAGACGAAACGACTAATGGAATCAATCCAAAATGAATTGAAGGATATCCAACAAGCTCGTGATGCACTTCGGACGGAGCTTTCGTTGGCATCCGACAAGTCTCGAGGTAAGCTTTTTCGAATCGTTTGATTCACCAGCGTTGGACCATTGAAATCCCCCCTTTTTTCTCACATGATCCATATATTTTTTGGGGTAGGCCAAGTGTCCGAGTTCGAGAATCGAATCGTCGATTTAGAGTTACAACTTGCTCAACAACAGGTGAAGGAACGTGCGGCGATTGCTCAATGGCAAGAAAATCATACATCTGCTCTGATGGAATGTAGCAGACTCGAGCAAGAATTGGAACGGTTGACAATCGAACGCGACACCATGGCTTCGGCAGTTTCTCCTCCTCCTCCTCCTCCTATTGCTATCCAACAGCGAGGTGTATCCAGTAGTTCCGTACTTTCGAGTGTGGCGGACTTCTTTAGCAACGACAATCTCGGTTCGGATACACCGGACGTGACAACGACAGGACTAATGAATAATGAAGAAATGAACAAAGTCCAAGAGGAACTTATTGAAGCAAGGAATGCGCTCAATGAGAAGGAAGACGCAATGCGTACATTGGAAGATCGTCTCGTCGAACTTCAGACTGAGATCAGTGTACTGCAGTCCCGAGCTCAAGAGCAAGAAGAGGAGGCTGAGAAGACGCTTTCACAATGGCAGAACGCTCATGCGGAGATTGAAAGACGATATTTCGAACTAGAAAACGAAATTCGAGACCTGAAGACGACGGACCAGACCGATCAAGTCCTACCACTAGTACCGCCATGTGATGAAGAGAAAGATGCGGAAATCTCGGCGTTACGTCTCGAACTCGACGCGGCGAAGATTGCTCTAGAATCGGATCGACAGGTAGTTAGTCAATGGGAAGTTCGAGTAGAAGAATTGGAAGTCACTGTATCTTCCATGTCGAATAGGATTGAAGAAGAGAAGAGACAGGCAGATGAACAACAACAAGAAGCAGAGAAGGCGATCACACAGTGGCAAGATGCTCATACTGAGATTGAAAAACGATGTCTCGAACTAGAAAGTGAAATTCAAATCCTGAAAACGAACCAGACCGATGAAGTCGTTCCACCTGCGCCGCATGATGAAGAGAAAGATGCTGAGATGACGGCGTTACGTCTCGATCTTGAGGCCGCGAACGAGGCACTTGAGGCAGATCAAGAGGTAGTTCGTCAGTGGGAGCTTCGCGTAGAAGAATTGGAAATCACTCTGTCTTCGATGTCGAATAGGATCGAAGAGGACCAGAGACAGGCTCATGAACAACAGGAAGAGGCAGAGAAGGCGATTACGCAGTGGCAAGACGCTCATGCTGAGATTGAACAACGATATTTCGAACTTGAATGCGAAATCCAAGTGTTGAAAAACCAGGCCGATCAAGTCGTCGCAACTCCACCGCATGATGAAGAGAAAGATGCTAAGATCTCTGCGTTACGTGTCGATCTTGACGCTGCGAACAATGCACTTGAGTCAGATCAAGAGGTAGTTCGTCAGTGGGAGCTTCGAGTAGAAGAATTGGAGGTCACTTTATCTTCGATGTCGAATAGGATCGAAGAGGACCAGAGACAGGCTCATGAACAACAGGAAGAAGCAGAAAAGGCGATTACGCAGTGGCAAGACGCTCATGCTGAGATTGAACAACGATGTTTCGAACTTGAATGCGAAATTCAAGTGTTGAAAAACCAGGCCGACCAAATCCCACCTCCGCCGCATGATGAAGCGAAACATGCTGAGATCTCGGCGTTACGTCGGGATCTCGACGCTGCGAACAATGCTGTTGAGTCGGATCAACAGGTAGCGCATCAGTGGAAGCTTCGAGTGGAAGAATTGGAAGCAACTTTATCTTCCGTTTCTCGTCAATTCGAAGCCGGCACTGTAAGTGTCTTCTGGGAGGCTAAATGTAGTGATTTGGAGCAAAGAACTGAATCTCTCCGAAATGAACTTGATGCATGCCGTGACGAATACAGTGCGGTAGTCGCGCAGTGGAGTGGTAAGTATCGATGTTCACGCGACTTTTTGTCAGCGCAACTCAACTAACCATGTTTTCAAGACCGAGTGAATGACTTGGAAGGCCAGGTTATGGAGATGCAGAGCATATTGGAGAAGCAAGAAACGGAAGCAATACAGGCTATTCAGGCCTGGGAGGGTAAGGCCGCGGAACTTGAAGATGATCTCACGGCCTCTATCGCTGAGCGATCGCTGCTACAAACCAACGCCGAAGAGCTCGAAATGGAGCTGGGATCAGAACGAGACCGCAACGAGGAAGCTCGCGACGAAACGGAAACCTTAAAGATGGAGCTTCAAGGAGCTAGAACTCTTGTGGAACAACTGACAGAGAAAATAACAACAGAAGAAGAGAGTCTTGTTGAAGCCAAGGGCGAGATTAACGCGCTGACCAAAGCCCTTGAAGAGTCACGGACGGAGTCTGAGCTAGTGATCGAGCAGTGGCGTCGTGAGTTTTTGATTGATCGTTAGGATTGTTTTGTTGGTCATCGCTTCGCGTACACTCACATTTTCTTGTGCAGAACGTGTTGAGGAGCTGGACTCTCAGACGGAAAGCTTGCAGGCTTTGTTGTCTCAGCAGGAAATTGAGGCGAATGAGGCGATCGCTTTGTGGGAATCAAAGGCCTGTGAGCTCGAGGCCGAACTTGCTGAGCATTCCCTAACGAAGATTGAAGAACTACAAGAAATGCTCCACTTCGAGCGCCGGCAGCACGGAGCCGCCAAAATCGAAATAGACACGCTATCCCAAGACTTGAGATTAGTCAGCGAGGACTCAAAAGCCGTCGTGGGGCAGTGGAGTCACCGCGTTGATATGCTTGAGAACAGGGTCTTCGAACTGGAGTCGACACTGACCCAGCAGGAGTCAGAAGCCAACGATATAATCGCGACGTGGGAGGAGAAACACAATGCGCTACAAAAGGACTTAACGACAGTTGAAGGCGAGAGAAACCATCAATCCGAGAGACGGGTCGATTTGGAGGCAACACTGGTTGATCTACAGGCGCGTCACGAGACTCTTGTGGAATCTGAACAAGACTTATGCGGAAAGCACGCTCTGATCCAGGCTGAGCTGACCGAGGTGCAGGCCGATCGTGATCGCATGAAGGAGCAACTTGCTTCGAAATCAATCGAGAAGCTTGAAGAAGAACGGGATCGCCTCACCATTGTCATCTCGCAGATGGAAGAGGAACTTGTCGAAGCCAACGCCATGATCCTGAGACATGTCACCGACGAATCGTCGCGTCGAGCCGCCGAAGGAGCTGCCCATGCGCTTCGTGGCGAGATTGAATCGTTGAAGCGAGAAATTTACGACTTGAACTCTGTAGCTGAGGACGAGCGATATCGTCGTGAACTTGCAGAGGAAGAGATTGAACGCCTCCGAGATGACGTTGTTGCCATTTTGTCTTTGACCGAAAACGAGCATCCAGGAGAAGATTTCCAACAACGTACCACCAAGGCCGTAGAACGTCTCAAGACGAAAGAGCGTATTGAGATTGATCAGCTTCGAAAGGCGCTGTACCGATCCATCGAAGAGGTTGAAACGGCACGTGCGGGCGAAAAGGAGCTGGGTGAGCGTCTTTCCAAACTCCGACTACAAACTGCAGTTGGAGAGCAGGAAATAATTTCTGCCAAGTCAGAGATCAGATTCTTGGCGGAGTCGCTGGAAGACCTGCGCAGCAACGAAGAAGAAAAGCGCGCCTCCCTCGAATACCGTATCGGGTTTTTGGAGGATGAAAATGATATGCTCCGACGATACCACTCATCGGAACTTGAGACAGTCCGCAACGAACTGGCCCAGATCGGCATGGAAAAGGATCGCATCCTCCATCAGCTTAAGGAGAGCGAAAAAACGAATGCGTCCCTTGTACTTGCCTCGTCTGCAAAAGCGGACCACAATATCGACGATCCAGACAACATGGAATCCTCAGTGGTTACTGAAAACGCCCGGCTCCGAATCGAGAATGCACACCTCTTGACCGTCGCTGCAGATGACAAGGCTCGAGCCGAACGGCGCCTCCGTGAAGTGCTGGAAGCACATCGCGCCACGGCAGAAGCCGATACGATTCTTGAGCAAGAACTTCGTATTGCTGCCGAACGCACGATCCAGTCACTGAAGGCCCAGTTAGAGGAGAACCGAGGTAGTGGCGGGCGTCATCGTAGTAGCGGGACAGTTGCCCGCGATGAAATCAACAAAGGAAAAGCAGAGGAACGAGTTGGCTTGTTGGCGACTGAGTTGGATTTGTTGCGTCAAGATCTTCAGAACGTGAAGAAGGAGAATTCCGAGCTCAAAGCGAAAATGTTGCAGGCTGCGCGAAATGCGAAAGATGAGATCACAACCCTTACGGAAGAGTGTCGCTTGGCTCAAGTGAAAGCTGCCCATATGGTTCGAGAAGATCGGTACGAAGCTTCGATTCAGCTAGAAGTATCCAAGTCGCGCATGTCCCCCGAAAAGGGAGGCGTTTACCGTGCTTCGGGAGGTTTGGAAGAAAAAGAAGAAATCGATTGTCCTGCAACTTTGCGTATCCAGCCCACACTTTTAGGAGCCGAGTCGTACGATCTTATACACAAACAACACGAGGATATGGAGGAAGAACGTCGGATGTATCGTGAATTCCTCGCTGACCACGACAACCTCTTGGCGTTGCTTGCTCAGAACGACATTGAGCGTGACTACTTGAAGAAGGCACTCGTCGAGGCTGCCGGATCTGTAGTCCTTGATCGCGTTTTGGAAGAAGTCGAATCGATGACGATGAGAGAATATGGTAACGTGATCAAGACTGCCTCTTGGGACGATGAGGTAGACCTTGCTCTATAGTAGCAGATAATAAGACTCATGTATGGATGACGGTAGAGAAACACCAATCCAAGCAATCCTTTGGGTTTCGCAGACCCTCTCCGCTGGACCACGCATTCATAGAATGATGGGCAGAGATGCACAAAGGAAGAATCGAGCCATTTGTTTCTGTCGTTGGTTCGCTGGCGCCGTCGGCATTCATCGTACATGCACAGAGAGAGTCATTACAGAGTGCCACTAGTAGAACAGTTAGAGTGATGCCTCTCAGACTCGCTAGAAACCTTAAGTCACCATTGATCGTACAAGAAGAAAAACAGATGTGGGATCGAAGTGCTTGGGGTTCATGAAATACTCGAGAGGAAGGATCCCTTCGTTGTCTTCAATTGTTGGATTTGCACCTCGTTTAAGCAAAACTTCCAATAGTTTCGGGATATTGATCCCGGTCATGGATGATTTCATGGAAATCAAATGAAGGGCCGTCCGCCCGTGATTGTCTTGGGCATTGCAGTCCGTACTAGGAGGCTCCACAAGAAGCCAGAGCAATTCTAGTGTCACTTTTTGATTTTTACTGTCAACCTTCTTGG
>Ga0194115_10008219_pt1 | contig 10157 bp, 16 predicted proteins | sample TA2MahsurfametaG_3_FD_148656 | JGI IMG/M metagenome (GOLD analysis project Ga0194115, IMG submission 148656) | Freshwater microbial communities from Lake Tanganyika, Tanzania - TA2015002 Mahale S4 surface | ecosystem: Environmental > Aquatic > Freshwater > Lake | place: Tanzania: Lake... | reverse complement strand
CTTCATCTTTTTTAACGTCTGCGCTAACCTCGCACGTTGTCCTAACTTACCCGGTGCTTTTGCTGCCTTAGATAACATGGCTGCGGGTATCTTTTGCCCTGCTTTGACACCCAACGACTTACGTAAAGCTCCTGGCTTTTTGATGGCTTCTTGAATAAATTTGCCGCTTTTTGCCATACCGCCCTTTTTCAAATACCCCATCTTGTTTCGTACTTCTTCAGGAAGCTTGGCAAGGCCAGGATTTTTTTCTTGATCAACAGGTTTAAGTGCCATTATTTATAACCTCCACCAGCTTTCTTGTATTGCATAGCCATCATTTGAGCTTTTCGGGCTGACCACTGCCCTGGCGCACCTCCTTTACCACCCGCCTTAATTCGCTCAAAAATAGATTTACGCAACCCAGGTTTAGTGTAGTTGCCTGCTTCGTTAACACGCGATTCGCCACCTTCTTTATATGAAGCAGTTTTTGCAGCGTTGGCAAAGTCACTCTTTTTAGGTGCGCCTTTTTCTCCAACGCTACGCATCGTTTCACCAGAGCCAGCAGCTATCCGTCTTCTCTTAGCAGCGATGTTGGCATACAGACCGCCACCAGCAAATGTTTCAACGTTGTCACCGTCTTTACGTTTGATGGTTTTAGCTTTTGGCATCTTAGAGGGAAGTATTGCACCCATGCCACGGCTCGGTTTCATCTGTAACCGCCTGATTTTTTCATTTTGCTCATCATGCCGCCGCCAGCCATTTTAACCATCGTGCCTTTGGTCTTGCCTTTTATAGCAACGCCGTCTTTACTTGGTGCTGCTGTTTTAACGGCACCCATTTTAGTCATGCCGCCGCCTGCCATCATTTTCTTTTTCATGGCAACGCCACCGCTTCTCATCATTTTGGACATCATTTTTACTACTCCTTATACAGGTTGTTAAAGGTTACTTCGGGGTCCATGTAAGAGTCGTCTTGCTCTGCACAATGAATCCACTGGCTCGGTCTAAAATCAGGTGCGCCTTCGCCTGTCACCCAATAAGCGGGACTTGTAACTCGGACACGATTATTCGGCAGTGCAATGATGTTACCCGTCCATTTTCCTGCATCAGTCAATATCAATACATGGCTTTGTTTATGCTGTGAAGGATCTTCAGATACCTCGCTTTCGGCATAATCAACGGTAAACAAATAACGACCTGTATAAAACTCATTGTTTATCTTACATAGCCAAGGAGAAGGTTTGGCACGCTGAATACTGAAAACAGTGTGATTATAAGAATTACAATCCCAAGGCTGTGCAAGATGGGTTTGCATACGTTCAGGCCATGCTTCCAACGGTATATCTCCAACCAAAGCCGTGATTGGCATTCTTGCCCACATCGCTCCACCGTGGATATTAGCTTGGCTACCATCATCTGCCTCACAACCAGAAAAGATAATTTGAAAGCCCAGACACCGATCAGGAATAGTTGTAACCGCTACTGCTAAACCGTGCAGATATTCACCGTGATATTCCTGATGCCCTTTTGTAAACTCCTTTCTCACCCAGCATTTAAAATAAGGAATACTGCTGGTCAAGTACATTAATCGCTATCCCTTTTTAACAAGCGCATCAATCTTTGCTTCAAGCCTTTCAAAGCCTGCATCAAAGCGTTCCATAATTCTTTCAAGGTCTGCGCGAACTTCTGCGCGAGTGATACAGTCACGGGCGATTTCCTCCCTTGTTTTATTCAGAAGAATCTGAATGCGTTGCTGTTCGTCATGTGAGTTTTTAAGCATAAACATGACCAACGCAATCAAAACGGAAGTAATCAAGTTCCAAAAAATCATTGGGTCCATTTAACATTTCCATCTGCGTCTTGCCTGACGTATGCGACTGTTTGGATCTTTGGCTGCTTCAGGAAATTGTTTCATCTGGCCTGCTGACCGCGCACAGAATGACTTTCTGCGGGCTGCGTCTTTTGGACCCGGATTGTCTGAAGTGACCGCCGTTTTGAGTTTACTGCCAGGGTTGGCTTTACGGTAAGCTGCTACGCCTTTCTCCGTCATGCCAGCGCCTTGCTTGGTCGGTCGGAAATTGCCAGACTTTACAGACGTGGCAATTCCCATACCTTTGGACTTAGCCATACCACACCATGACCGATGCCACGGTCGTAATGTCTACATAGACGTTGGTACGGAACCAGACACCTTGACCCGGAAGGATAAAATACTCTCCACCCGTTGTATTGTTCGGCAAATTAATTGTAAACTTGGTCAGCCCACTTACGCCGCCGTCTTTGAATACTACAGAACCCGCTGTACTCGCTGTAGGTACGATATAAATGGCTTTGACGCGAACCGCTGGAAGGGCATTCCCGTTTTGGTCAAGAAGCTCCCCGTCATCTGTCCGCACTTGACTCGCTAGGATATCTGTTTGCATCCCCATGATGCACTCCTTTTAAGCCGTACGAGTAAAAACGTAGGCAGTTGCGCTAGAGAACATAATGGTAAACCGAGCTAACCCCGTCACACCAGCAGCTATAGTCAAATCGCCAAAAGAACCAGCAGTATCTACAGCAGCAGTCGATAAAATACCATTTGTAGCTACATCCACCGTTACAGTCGATGCTCCTGCGGTGTTATCTATATACAAATCAAGTACTGTTCCCTGCGTTGCATTCAAAGCTGTACCAAGCAACGTCCCTGTTGGCAGCGTTATTGTAGTTGGTGCAGCGGATGTAGAAGTGATGTAACCGGATGCAACTTGAGCAGCCGTAGCAGTTGCTGTGGCATTAATTGCGTTGCTTGAAGAGACTTGATGACCATCAATGAACCCGTTTTGGGACGCCACTGGGCCATTAAACGTAGTGCGTGCCATATTGTCCTCACATGCGATATCGGTGTATTAGTCTGCATGTCGTCAGCCGGGACTGTCTAATACACCGGGCTAACCCCGGAATAGTATGTTTGTATCAGTTTATAGGGGTGGTGTCAATGCGTTTCCTTCTAGCTTCTAACATTTTAGATCGCCATACCGGATCAGCCCAAAGAGCCTTTGCCGCAGTTTTTTTTGCGGCTTTTACTTCTTCTCGATTTGCAATCTCTTTATTGTAAGCGGTCTGTTTTGCAGCATATGCTGGGTCAGCCCATTGATCTTTTGCCTGCTTACTGGTTTTTTGTTTTGATTCTTTTGTGTTCCTAGCTTGCCTTATACCGTCAGTTCTTTTATCTCTGACGTTTGTATCTGACCATGTTTCTTTACTTGCCTCTGATTTATTTGCTCGCGCCTCTTCCGTACCTTGAACCTCTTTCTGCGCCTCAATTACTTTTTGTGCGTAGTTAGGATCTTGCCAAAGCTTAGTCGTGGCTTTGCTCATTGTTTGGCAAAACGCTTCTGTATGTATAAATGCTGCTTTGCCATCTTCCCTTCTAGCTATCACTTCTGGATCTTGTAAGGCCTTTCTTATTGCAGCAACTGTTTGCTCTCTAAATAAAGGATTGGCCCATCTACGCTTTTGACCTTCACTGTAGGCAGCAATTTTTTCTGGGGTGCTATTTGCTGTACTTAAGTTTTGTTTCCACTCATCAGTACGAATAACGTTACTAAAACCTTCGCCGCCATCGGTGAGATTAAACAAAGCTCCTTTACCAAGATCTCTTCGCCCATAGATCTCTATAAGACGCATCTCTTCGTAGAAAGCTTCTGATTCCTCTAATTGATCTTTGACAATCTCAATGATTGGCTCAAGCTTTTCTCGGCGCAGCAACGCTAAGAAAGCGCCAAATCCTTTGTTGTGCTTTACCCGTTGCGTCCAATGTTGATATGCACGTTCTCCCGTTCCCTTACCTACATACACAACCTGTTGATTCTTGGTAGGACGCGGATCTTTGTAAACATAAACGTAAAACATGATGACACTCCTTAGGTGGTGGCATCATCATAACATGATGGACGGAGATTTGCAACTCTATGTGTTTTTACATACTTATAAAAGAAAAACCACCCGAAGGTGGTTTCTCTCAAATCACGCTAAGTGCTTGATTTTATTAGGCTCCGGGGCTTCCGAAGATACCAAGCGGATCTGAGACTCCGAAGGAGTATCTCTCTCTACTTTTATATCTGACATTCCCGGTATCGAAGTCTCCATCCATTGACGTACTCAACGGCGTCCGCACAAAGTGCTTCAGTCCGTTAGGAACATCCGTGGTGAGGAACCAGGCGTTGGTGTCAGTCAAGTAGTGATTGACGGTGTAGCCTTCAGGGATTGATCCCATCATCTTCAACGCATTCACATCGTTGTCTGCTGTAGCCACACGAAGCTCGGTTTGCAGCAAGCGGGTTGCCGTAAACATGAGATTCGGAGGAACAACCAACTTGCGTGGCTTGGCTGCAATCAGCAGACCACGTTCGTCCGTCCAGCCTGCGATTTGAATAACGGCGTTTTCCAACGATGTTTCGTTCAAGTCAGAAGCGGTCGAAGGCGTGTTGCTGTTGGTGCCACCAGAGATAAGCGGATGAGCTGTTGAGAACAAAGGCTGGCCGTCACCGTAGGTAACGACGGCGTTAAACCCGTTATTCAAAACTGCTGCCGCCTTCACCTGTTTGGTGTAAGCCATGGCACGAGCCAATGCTTTGGTATAACGAGACGACAGACTATCGTACAAGTTATCTTCCACGGCCTCTTCGGTGATCGAAAAGCCCATAGCAATGGTTTCATGGTTGTACCTTGCGGTCCATGCTTCTTGTGCGTTGTCATAAGCAATCGCACTGCCTTCCGGTTTGACCGGAGCGGCACTAAAGCCAGACAGCTTGGTTTCCTCTTCAAAGCTGCGTTCAGAAGATTCAGTTTCGTAAATCTCCTTATGCTCTTCGCCATAACGAGCATACTCCAGACCGAACAATGCGTTCAGGCCGGGGAGAAGCTCTTTCAGTAGTTGTGCGCGTGAAATAGCCATTTAAATTTCCCCTTTAAACGCCAGTTGCGAACTGGTAGCTGTGGTAGCCCTGGTTCCACTTGACGAGGACTTCTGGGTAACCAACGAAGGTTACTGTCTGTCCTGCGGCCAAGGTGATTGCCGAAGCTAAAGTCACCGTCGTGCCGTTAACGTTTACCACATAGTTGTATGAACCACTACGAAACGCGCCAGCCGTTGCCGTCGGTGCAATGATTTGCATACCTGCTTGCAAACCAGTCACTGCCGCTGTCAACGTGAGGGTGGTCGAAGAACCCGAAGTACTTCCTACACCGGTAATGGTATAAGCCGTCTCAGGTACAACTGCAACGATACGGAAAGGAAGCGCAGTTGTAACACGCTTATTACCAGAACCGTTTGTTGGGTTGTCTGCCGAAACGGCCATGGCTGAATTACCCGTGGTGGTGCTGCCAGCAGTGCCAGCAACTGCATACACGTTTGTTCCAACCAAACCCGTTGAAGCATAACCAATCGCTGTTGCTGTGTTAGACACAGAACCCGATTGACTAACCATAGCAACTTTGAAGACAGCCGAAGGATCATCCACAACATAAGCTACTGCATCGTTGGCTGTGGTTGATGCAGGATAATACTGAGCAAACAGCTTTTGCCCGGTGGAAGGGTTGGTATATGAGCAACCTACAAATACCCCGATTTGACCGGCACGGGCAGTTGTCGTGGTAGAAGTAGACATACCCGTGATGTTGATCACACCACCCGCAAGCTCAATCAAGTCACCATTAAAGATGTTGGTTGAATAAGCGTATGGGATGGGGATCTGACGAGTGGCTCCAGCAAAGGGTAGGCCGTTTAACTCATTAATCGGCACAAAACCAAATGCGGAGCTTACTGTGGGATAAGCCATCTTTAACTCCTAAGTTTAAGAAGCTCCACGTCCGAAAGTAACCTTACTTTGCCGCTCTTTAAACAACGGCATCCTTGAGTCATTTTCTCGCATGAAGTTATTGTCTACAGAATGCATTTGAGCATCAGTTTGTTTCTGATAAAACTCATTGCGTTGACCAACCATTTCATAAGGTGTTTTGCAAAGCAACAGACCACCGATCTCAATGCTGTCAGGAAACCGCAGGGTTTGACCAGCCATCATCTGAACTTCAGGATGCATTGAAGCTTTAACAGGCTCCCAGCCTTCACGTAACTTGGAAGAAATGTGACGTGGATCAGCCTCACCTAAAGTACTAATACGAATCCAACGAAATTTATACCCAGGCTCCGGTTTCGCATCTGGTAATAACTGAGGCGGTATCCACTGCTTCGGACGCTCTTCCGTTTCCCTTGATTCGCGTTGACCTCGTTCTTGCTTTTCCATTTCAATTCCTTTGAAGTTTTGCTACTTCGCGTGCATATACCTCAAGAGGTATCTTATAGCGATTGGCGTAATCGACCTGTTTTTGTGTCAGCTTTACTTTCTTAGGAGTAACGCTGCGTGTAGCAGGTGCCACATTTGACCTTACTGGACGCTGAACTCGTTCAGGCGGTTCCTCGGCGTCAAAGTATTCCGGGAACACTTGTCTCATACGAGAATTTATTTTCTCGTAGTAATCATCAGACGATGCATCGACGCCTTGCCTAATGAGCTTGGAGTGATACGCCAAGACAAACCCTGTCATTTCATCGTCTGAGCCAAACCAAGGATTATCCTTTTTCCATGACTCGGCTTTAGGATCAACCCTCGGTGCCTCTATATGTACTTCTTTTTCAGGCTCTTGTCTAGTGGGTCTAAAGTTATTAACGCGTTCAAGCTTTATTTTGGCCGACGTTAACTCCTCTTGTGCCGCAACTAATCGGTCACTGTCGCCTGATTCATACGCTTCTTTGTATCTCCTCTTGGCATCTTCTAGTTCGCTACTAACCGTTTTTTTGGCTTGCTCAAGTAAAGCTTGTTGCCCTTCAGATAAAGAACTCTTAAGTTTTTTATTCTCCTCGGCAATAGCTTGGGCTACACGAAACGCTTCGTCCTTTGCCCGTTCAGCTTCTTCGGCTCGCTGCTTTTCTGTTTTGTATCCCTTATATAAGTGATCAATCCTTTGTTTAACTCTGTCGCTGTATTCTTTTACTTCAGAATCATCTAAAGGCTTGGGTTCTTCACGAAGTTTGGAGTGCTTAGGCTTCTCGTCTTCGACGATCTCCACCTCAACATCACTCTCTACCTCAACCTCAATCTTTTCTCCCTTTTCATCTGGAAACTTATACTCTTCGTTCATACGTCCTCCTATGCTCTTGAGATGCCGCGTGGATCTTGAATAACAGCCTCCACTGAATCATCGTTAATCATCCGAAACTCTTTGCCGTGAATCTTGATCCTAGTCCCGGTGTTAGGACGAACAAGTACAAAATCTCCTACTTTGCATGAAGGTCCACTTGGGAAACGGCTTTTATCCTTATAAGCGTCTGGTCCCAGCTTTACCACAAATAACACAGGCGATAAGACTTCCTCGTAATACATCGTAGACCCAGCTTTGACAATACCGCTTTCATACTCGTCATCTACTTCTGGAAGTACGCACAACACATGGTACGTTGAAGGTTCAGGCAACTGCTTGGCCTTTTCTTCTGCCGTCTCTGGCAGCGTTGTTGATGACTCTCCATCTTGAGAGACTAATAACTCACTCATCTTCATCTTCCTTTGCACGACTCGCGAGGTCTTGTATTTCCATCTGCGCGGATCGTAGACCCCGGATAACGCCGCACAGTTCCCGATACTCGGCGTAATCTTTTGCCGAGCCGTTGCTCACAGACTCATTCAGACTTTGAATGCGATCTTGAATTTTTTGATGTAACAGTTCAAATATGTCCACGTTTTGCTTTAATCCATTCTTTAATAGAGTTGTAAAACAAATTGTCTTCAAATTGCTCTTGCTTAATATCGTCTATTGTTTTCATCTCCCATTTTTTATATTTTTGATCTACCGAGTAATGGCAAATATAATGCTCTGGTTTAATACTATTGAACCCTGGCAGATAAACCATTTCTTTATGCGTCATTTTAATTTTGTTATTTGCACAAGCTATTTGAAACCCATACATACTAGACCACCAATTTTGGTTTGGTTCTTTTATTGTTAAGAAGCATTTTTTTGTATATTGAATCCAGTCAACCATAATTGTTTTAAAGGTTTTTGCTTTGCCAATTATTGGCATCCAGCCTCCATTCCATACCCCATGCTGGGATGTTAACCACGGAGTTACGTTAAAAGATAGTTGCGACGTGCTTTTTAAAAACCAATCTTCTGAGACAGCATCTACGATTAATTCGTTATCTTCTACTTTTATTTGAGGATGTTTATACATATGAAATTGATCGCAATCAATTATTTCTAACACTTCCTCGTCATCAACATATTGCAACACTTGATATAACCCAACAATTGTGTTTAGTGGTGTGTAATTTACTTCCTCTAAGTTAATAAAATAATGAAAAGAATCAACCATAGCGTACGGAACCCCAATATCCCATGGCAGTTTTGTTAGCGTGTTATCTGTTTTTTCATTTCTGTTAATGACAGCAGCCAGAACCTTTCGCCATGCTTGCGGCCCATATATTTTTTTGTGCTGATGCCAAAGTAAGTCTAACTGAAGTGCAAAAGTTGGTTTATTGACAACAGTAGGAATGCTTATCATTGCTACCCTTTGTTAATTTCTTTTTTAAGTTCTGCCAATCTATCTTCTATTTCTTTTATCAAAGTGTCTTTGCGTGATAGTTCTTGAGAAGGCTTAGAAAGCTCCCAAAAATAAAACAAATACACTGCTCTTTGATTATCACCGCACAATAAATCTTCTCGCCAATGGGGGAATCTTCTCCCTTCCATTATTGCGGCATATCCTACATCGCAATGCACCTCTACATATTTCTCTTTAAAATGAGATGAGTCTTTTGTTAAGTCCCATTCTTCGCCATCATATTTAATAGCGCTTATGTTTAAAGGCCAGTCTAAGTTATTTTTATCCTCTAAACAGATACTCATGCCAAGATCCAAACCTTTTCTATCTGTGTGAATTTTGAGTGTGCTTTCTCTTTTGTACACCCTGGCATACGTACTATGAAATGTTGCTTGTGGATATTTATCTCGAATAACGTTAGTTACTCTATCTTTATAAACAAGAGAGCCTGGTAAATTATAAAAACCCAAGCTATTTTTATAGTACTCGGGCATGCCGCTTTCATTAGACAGTTCTAGCGAAAAAAATTCATTTATCAGTGCTTGGCACTCTTGTGGTGTGAAAATTTTAAGGTTGCTTTTCCACTCTACTTTCATTAAGTCCTCGTTAGTCTGGATAACACGTCAGCTTTAAGTTTTTTCTCAGCATCAGAAGACTTAGCTGCAATACGTTGCTGTTCTTTTCTAGCTTCAACAGCAATACGTTCTTGCTCAACTTGTAATCGAGCTTGTGCCAAAGCAATATCAGCCTGATCCTTAGCGGCTTTTCTCTTCACTTCTTCTGCTTTGATCTGTAGTTCAGCTTGTTGCATTTGAACCATAGGATCTTGGGCTTGTTGCATGGCTTGTGCCTGTTTCGCTTGGGCCATGTTCTGTTGTAAGAGCTGTGCGCCTGCCTGTGCTGTCAGTCGTGAGATCTCCACCTCTACATCGTCGGGTAATTTCTCATTAGGTGGCGGCAAAGGAACACCAATTTGCTCTTCTATCTTCTTCCTATAGAGAAAAGAGAGGTGTTCTGCGACGTGGGCCTGCACCGCTGCCCCAATTTGTTGCGCCATGGGGTTCTGCCCAATCATTTGTTGGATCATGGGGTCTTGAATAAAGGTCATATGGGTCGCAATATGGGCGTCGTGGTCCTGATAAATGAACGCTTTGGTGGGTTCCATCCGCAAAAACGCCATATTTTCTGACACGGGGTCTTTGGGATGCTGATCTTCGGGTAAAGGAACCAACTTATCGGCGTTTTTCACCCCTAAAACCTCAATCATTTGCCGGTGTAACTGGGGCAAATCGTAAATTTGGGGTGCTTGGGCGGCTAATTGGATCACTGCTTGGTACTGCATGATCCTTTGCGCCATGGTCGCAGCGTTAGGATCACTCACAGGGATGATATCGACGTGTTCGTAGTCCTCTTGCTTGGCTTTTCTGTTGCCTCCCTCGGGGATATAAGCGTATTCCTCGGGGGTATAGTCTCGAATAATGTCCCTTAACAGCTTAAATTCCTGTTTCATCGACGCATGAACCCGTGCCTGTACAGCACTC
>Ga0194115_10008218_pt1 | contig 10157 bp, 2 predicted proteins | sample TA2MahsurfametaG_3_FD_148656 | JGI IMG/M metagenome (GOLD analysis project Ga0194115, IMG submission 148656) | Freshwater microbial communities from Lake Tanganyika, Tanzania - TA2015002 Mahale S4 surface | ecosystem: Environmental > Aquatic > Freshwater > Lake | place: Tanzania: Lake Tanganyika... | reverse complement strand
TAAAATTTTGTCCTGATTACTATTCAATATGTCAATGTCACTATTAAGTTTCAAGAAATGAGTTGAAATTTGATCCTATAAATCATCATCTTCAGTTCTTTATCTGATGATTCGCTTTATGATGACAAATTCCTTTTTAGATTCTAAGAATTTTTTCTTTATATCTGTTCCTAGTTTTATTCTGTTTTTCGATAGAAAATACATCATGAAATATCCAACAAACTTACCTGCTTTTTACTAAAGCTACGATCTTAATTAAAGTTTGTTCAAAATTTTTTGAGTTTTTATTTAATTCTTTTCCATATTGAGAGTGTTACTTACAACTACGACCATGATTGATACTATCAATGTTCCCCATATAGCTACAAAAACTATGATTATTCTGCCCAAAGGAGTTTGAGGAAAATAATCTCCGTAACCTACGGTTGTAGTGGTTATTAGAATAAGCCATAAGGCGTTAAAATATTGGGTTGCAGCTTGATAGACAACAGGATTGAAGCTAGCATTGATTTAATTGCTTAGTTGTCGTTAAGCAATGTAAATCAGGTATGCAAATATCAAAGCAGTGGCACTATACATGACGCATATAAGCTTCAAGGGATGTTCTTTGAACAGACACTTCAAAGCATATGAATAGTCTACTTAGCAGCCATACATTTTGCACAATCTTTGGGCTATTTATACAGATATTTACTTCGATTGCTCATATAAGGAGTCATGAGCAGGGCCGATCTCAGGATTATATAAACTCTTGCGAAACTAAATATAGAAATGAGATCATTAATTGGATATTTGATCGAATAATCTTTAAAAGAGTTTTAAGTTTCAATATTGATGCCTACCAAGAAAGGGTAAGGCTGAACCAATAATATGATCCATTCACAAATTAAGTATAAAATCTTATTGGTAGAGTAAATATTTTCCTTTTTGTATATCTTTTTTTGTTACTTCTCTAACTTGAGCAAATTCAGAGATCTCATGGTGACTAATATAACTAAGTTACATACATTTTTACGTGCAATTATCACGCATATGATGCTGAAGTACAACGATATGTTTATAATGGATTGGTCTTAGCTTTTTAGTTAGGGATAGGTGAGTTGGTTCTAATTTGAGACTGAAGTACTATCAGAATGATGAAGTATATATTGATTACTATGATGATCGACAGGGATATTTATATTTCTTTTGACTTTTTGAAGTAAAAATTAGTTATTTCTCCATTTTATAATGACCCATCATAGTTCTTGCGTTTTAGATATGATTTCTCATCCTAGTTTTAATCTATCGAATCACCATCATCAATTTCATAAAGATTACTCACCTTTGAGTTTTTCATTATATAATTTTGATAAATTTAAAAACTTTAGCAAAATTTTATAGAATAGATTTCAAAATAAAGGTCGAACAAATGATCATATAAGTAGTTGTTAGAGTTTGTCTTTTAATTCAAGGATCTGTCCATGCAAGTGTGACCCTTATTTATATGTAATTCCTGCCGCTACTACTGGTCTTTTTATTCCGCAGGCTCTTCCAAGCACGGCCTTGCTTTCAACAAAACAATAAGGCACATTTTTTTATTAGCACTGAGGCGGTAAAGTCATAACAACTTCAAGGGGATCACAATCAGCAGCTAAAATGATGAGCTAAATTTAATTTTTAGTGATTGATTTGAGGATTTAATTGACACCTTTTTTGACCTGTCTGAGAGGAAGCAGTTGCTGTAATAATTATAGTATTTTTTTTGTTAATTTCACATCTGCGATTGGTTCAGGCTTCAATATCTTCTATACGATTTATTTCTTTTCTTGTTTTTGATTTTAAGCTATAGCGACTATATCAATAAATTCTTATTCCTGCTCGTTCATCTCTTTTAATTTATCAATTAATATTAATAATGCAATTTATATTTTTTTCTTTATAAAAATCGATATCCTGTATCAGAACAATTAAACAAACAAGACATTTTTGATTATAATATCTATTTGTTAAATGCTATAGCTCAGATTGAATATAATATTTAAATGACCAGTATTGACCTATACGATGAATTAGTAAATGTAATCCACTGTTAAATCAGGGTTTAGACAAAGATTTGCTTGAATCCCAAAGATAGTCGAACATTTCCCAGAATAGAATAGCTATAGATTAATTCGAAATATTGATTAAAACTTGCAGAAGTATCATGTAAAAAATTAGATAAAATAATTAGGATGTCATAAAGTATAAGGACAAGCTAGCCTATAATACCAGACCTTAAAATTAAGAAATTTACTGCAATAAAATTAAAAAATGTTGTTAAGAAAATTTTAATTCAATAAGTGAAATGCGATAGAAGATAACATAGGCTGGTAAAATAATTTAAAAAAGTAAATAGTAATTTCCTGACGAACCAGAAACCTTCTCAAAAATATATAGAAAACAGCATTTGACTTAATAAGTCGATAAAATACTAAATGAAACTCTTATTATTTAAAAATTGGTGTAAAAGTTTTCGATAGATACAAATTTGAAAAGGATCAGGATGGTTCTTCCAGATATATCATAGTAATAAGCTTCTAAATTGTCCAAATAAAGTAATGGTTTCCAAAAAGCTTTGGCATAGAAAACTATGGGAAAGGCAAGTTTGCGTCTGCTATACGCTCATCAAGATATTTTGGCTAAGGCAAGAGGGATCGCTCAGCTATAAACAGCAGTGTCTTAAAATTTAAGGCTGATGAAATAAGTCAGCATGCTTGTACACAAACAAGGATAAATGATAGACAATATATTAACAAATGTTACATAAGCTAAAGATTATATTGGAAAAGCTGAAAAAATATTAGCTTAGTAAAAGTAGAAACATAAAAAATCAAAAAAAGTAATGTCGTATATTAATATAGAAAATATGCTGTATAATATTGCTTGGTCTGTTCATCGTTGGTCTGATTGCTACACCAATCATTATGAGCATATTGAAGGCCAGAAGATACTGATTCTATCAATTATTTTCGAATAATGATTCTAAATTTAATACTATTCTTTAATTCAAATATGAAAATCATAAATTAGGATCCATGTTGAGTTATCTTGTACTTGATTATAACAGGTATTACGTTGATATTCTTACTTTCAACTATTAGTCGTTCTGTTCATATGTAGAAAGTCTCTCTTTTCTTAAATTTTTACTCTTTTCCATATTGTTAATGTTTTTATCATTTTACTTATTATGATGATTCGCGCCAATCAGTCTATTTCTTAGCTTGTTAAAAGATGTTTCTATATTCTAAGAAGTCTTTGAAGCCTTTTTGATTACTGAATTCTGCTTCATCTTAGAAAGAGATCTGTTGTAATTCTTTTCTCTGCTTTTTCTCACTATTTCACTAAAACTGGGTCCCTTTTCTTTGGAGCGGCTTTGATGACTGTCATATTAAATTCTTCTGGCAATATCCCTGAAATTAACTAAACTTTTTTATTTATTAAGGGAAATATTTTTGTTTTCCAGGTGTTTATTCTTTGAAAAGCCATTGATTTATCTAGCCTCAGTCATACAATTTTGATCTTTATTTTTTGATAAATGACTAAATCTCATCTATTTGGTGGTATTTGGCTATTACTTGTATTTGGCATTATGGGATGGTGTTTGCTAATTAGTTGTGCAAGATTTTTTGAATCCTTTATTCATACGCTTGATAGGATTAAGATGTTCAGAAAGTGAATTTGATTCAGATTATTGATATTTATCCATGATGTTTGTTTGCCTGAATAATTGATATTGAGAGATATAACGAATAGTATAATAAGATTAAATAATAAAATGTAGTAAAATAAGATATTATATTGATAAGTAAATGGATGTCAATAAATTATATTTATCTTTGTGATAAATCTATCGATTGATTATCGAATAAAATGATAAAATCAATCACAATCTTCATCACAATACTGTTCTTTCTGCATTAAATCACATCAAAAGATGACCCGATGTATGATAACTTTTACAAATAATTACAAAATCCACAACGAGAATCATCAAAATAGTCTAACCCACTTTTGGAGTCACAAAAAATGTACCAATTCGACCAGTTAATAGATCACTATAATTATAACTCTTAGAAGACTTTCAAGCAAAGGTATTGGATCCTTGAGGATTTCTATAAGACTAACGCTAATGGACCTATCTTTATATATCTATGTGGGGAGTGGGTCTGTAGTGGAATACCTTCAACTAGAACATGGGTAGGGGTTATGGCTGAACAATTGAATGGAATGGTTGTGGTCTTAGAGCATAGGTTTTATGGAGACTCTTTGCCTTTCGGAAATGCTTCCTTTTCATTATAAAACATGAAATTACTCAACTCATAACAGGCTTTGAGAGATGCAGCTCATTTCATCATGACTCTCAAGTCCAAAAATATTTATAATGTAAAGGATAATCCTTGGATAGTAGTAGGAGGATCGTATCCAGGAGCTTTATCAGCTTGGTTCAGATATAAATACCCGCATCTTGTCATAGGATCTCTAGCTTCCAGCGCTGTGATACTTGCTATTGAAGATTTTAAAGATTTTGATGAACAGATTTACCTAGCCAGTGTACAGAGTGGAGACTTCTGTTATCAAGCATTGAATAGCTCGAATCATAAGGTTTAAGAAATTCTTTATAAGAGTTAACAGTCGGCTTTGGACTTCAAATCAAAGTTTCCAGGAGGATAGAAGCTATCAAATAAATAATTTCTGTTCTATTGGGCTGATACACTAGTTCTAACGATCCAGTACGGCGGAAGAACGCATATTTGCAGCCAACTAAAAGACAAATCATCTGAGCAGGAATTTTAAATCCTTCTAGCCAATGCAAAAAGATACGAAGTCTATGAATACAGTTCGTATTGGCTCAGAAATGAAACTATGACATAGTATTTTATTAAATTATATTTAGTTTAACAAAAAGCGCAGCACGACCTTGGTACTATCAATATTGCACGTAGTATGGTTTTTTCCAGACCTTTTCAGACAGGCATCCGATGAGATCCTTCAAGATTGATCTAGCCTTTTTTAGGGAATTTTGTGAAGATGCTTTCGGAGCAGGTACTTGGGCGAAAGTAGAAAGGAAAAATAATGAATATGGAGGTTTGGAGCTTAAAGGATCCAACATTATATTTACAAATGGCGTCTAAGGTAACTAATAGTATATTTTTTAGATCCATGGAGGTGGGCATCTCTACAGAAAAGTTAGAATTAGGAAATTGTGGCAAAAGTCATAAATTGCTAGAATTGTGCACATTGTGTAGATTTGGGAACGCCAAGAGAAGATGATTCTCAATAATTGAAACGAGCTAGAGATATTACGTTATCTGAGATCAAAAGTTGGATAAGCCATTATAAAAAGTTTCAGAAAAAATCTTTTATCGATCAAGCAATTAACCCAATCAATTTAATGAAGGAGTGATTCATTTCTTGTTTATTATCATTTTTTATTAAATTATTCAGTTCCGAGGTAATATATATTTTAATATGAGTTTGATCCTTATTTTAAAATCAGTTCTTTAAGGCTAATCATTTTTTATACATATTTATTGAAGACTCAAGCATCTTCTTTTTGAATCCAACATAATCATTATTCTAAGCAGATTATTTTTTATTCTTCAGCTATTATTACTTCAGTTTTCTTTCAGCTTACTTTTACTCCATCTTTTTCTTCATATAGCTTTAAGTCACAAAGACCATCTCTTCATTCACCCCTAATTTTTCATTCTATCTTTTCATCTTCTTTTCATAAGCAATTTAATGATCCTTATGTCTATCGTTAACAATTTGTTTCATTTTTGATATATATTTTGACTGTTTTGGCCTTTATTCCTAACGATATTTAGATTATTTGCCTTTTTATCGAGACCTTGACCTTTATCTTTTCTCATGATGTTTGTTTTCCTTTGGAGCTTTGATTTCTTCGTAGATTTAATCATATTGGTAAATCGAGGGATCATCAATTTATTATTGTTTGTTTTGCATAGTAAAATGTATATAAATAGTTCAATATTATAATTTGTGTCAATTATTTTGAATGAGAAGACCAACAAGCAGAAGGGGCAGAGACGATTCCTAAAGTAACAGCTCCTCATCTTAATATGATGATTCATCATAAAGATCAGAGGATTTATTCAAGGCCTTGAAATCAGCACTCGTTGAAAAAAGTAATTCAGTCCATCGCATTATTTATAAATTAGAGAAAAATTATAAATAATCGTTTGGAGTGCTAAGAATATCGATTCCTGATACTTTTAGCTTCAGCCAAAACGACATGGAAGAGTTTTTCAAAAAATTTGGAAAAATAGAAAAAATCATATTGAAACAAAATGCTGCTCTAAAGAACATTTCTTAGGATCAGCCCAAAAACAAAGAGAACTAGTCATTGTCTTATGTTATTTATAGCTAGTACTGCTCAGCAATTTTAGCCTTGAAGGTACTGAACTCCATATCTGAAAAATAGAGAATTTTTAGCGCAAAATTATGTCATAGTCGTCCTATATCAAATGATGCAAAACTCTTTTGCTAACCCTTGGTAGGATCTCAAAAAATAATTGATATGATTATCGAGGTATAAAAAGTATTTTTTTTATTTATTCAGGATCACGAATACGGATAGCTGGTAAAGCCCTTCAAATTCCTAGGGACCATAGGCCTGGATATGACTGACAAAGATTATAGATTGAAATAGCGTATCCTTGGAGTGAATGTATGATATGTCAATATTTAGGGCTGCAATTTCGTAAGAATTCAATACCTGTGTTAAAAGAACTTTAAATTTTAGCATGAGCATGAATAATCAAAGCTATAAGACCTCGTTATAAAGCTGATCTCCAACAAAAGTACAGGCCTTGAAAGAGATGTTCTCGTTATGTCAAACTCTATATAAAAGTACAATCAAGCCATAAGATGCTTGCATGAACTTCTTTAGCAAATCGTTGAATAATACAAAAACTCCAAAGAGAAGATGATCCAGATAATTCCAAAGGATATCCACATTCGCAAATGGTAGAGGTTTTAACTGTAGACTCAATTGAAATTTCTTACATGATCATTTTTCATGTATTATCTTTCCATGATTTATATTGTCTTATCATAAGGTATACAGCATAATGTAAAAATGATATTGAAATCATTATTCGTTCAACTCCTCTTCTATTATCCTTTAGTTTTTCTTTCTGAAAGCAAAAAATTATCGATCCAGCAAAAACTCAACCACTGATTTCTGTTTGACATGTTTTTGGAGTTACTTTATATAATAGTCTATCTTTTTTATCTTTTTCTATAGAGCTTACAGATTCCTTTTCATCTTTTCAATAGCTTCTTATCTAAAATATTTTATTTTTTACAATTATTAGGTTTCAGTACATTTCGTATTGCTCAAACATGTGATCCATTCATATTTTGAACGTTATCTGACTTGAGTTCTATTGCAGCCTTGAGAACCGAATTGATACTAAATATTATGTTATCTACTAGATAAGCGTTTATTCCGAGGTCTAAAATCCCTTCTCTTTCTTATATCTTATCTTCAGAATTTATGCAAGACTGATTTTCTGTATTTAACTATGCCCCTGAATTAAAATCAAAAATACCTTTTTTCTTTTTTATTTTATTTTTAGGATTTTTTTATCCGCTTGAGCTATTGATTCTCTGGATAGAAAGTGTTTAAGGTGAAATATTCTTTTGAATCTCATGACTTTCGGCTTAGATCTTGATTTATTCCTTTTTGTTTGATAATGATTTCAACTGTTCTAAATCTTATGTTAATTTTATTATTTTCTTACTCATCAATATTTTTTAAATCAAATACTTTTATTTCTTATTTAAAATATTTTTACCTCCCTGTTCATCAGGTGAAACTTGCTTATTATCTCATCAAAGACAGATTGAATTTTTACCTTCCTTGAGTTGATTTAATCCTTCAATTGTAGAGCTGTGTGCTAAAGTACTTCCAGATAGAGTTTCTTTCGTTGTCGTGATGCTTTTGCTGATTCACAATTTTTCTTTATGGCTTTTGATTTTTAAAGCACACTGAATGAGTTGTTTCTTTCTTTTTATTAATATTTCACATTGGACCTCTCATAATTGAAATTTGATTCTTACATATCACTCTCGAGTTGTTCTGAATAGGAAAGTTATCCTTAGTATTTGACTTGCTTGTAGTGTCCATCAAAGTTTTAATCTTCTGAATCAGAGTTAGAACTAAACTATCGCCTCATTATTTATTATCAAAATAGTATGACGCCAAATTTCTGACCAGAAAATCATACAACAAAAAACATGCATAAAATACTAAGAATGACAGAATAATAAAATTTTTACTAAAATATGTTCATAGCTTTTTGACTTGTTATTGAATAAAAATAATCCATCTTGATAATAGATTATATAATATTCCATTTAATATAATATAAGAATAGAAGATAATGGCTCAAATGAAGACAAATACTTTACAATCTTCCACCTGCAAAAAATATACGTCTAGTTGTAACGAATCGGCTATTCAATATTAGGAGAAATTGTAGGGCGTTTTACAGCTCAATGTACAAATATTGTATAACCTAGATGAAATTGAAGGAATTATATTAAATCATGAAAAACAATAATCTTTCAAAGAAAATATAAATGAATTAAAAGAATTAATCAAAAACCCAATCGATGCAGCTCACTACAATCAAGAAGCAAGAATCCAAAATACAGAATGAAAATCAACAGCTAGTAAATAATTTAAACTATTTGATCAGCTAAAATGGAAAGCTAAAAGCTCAAGTGGATTTAAGTCGTAATTCAAGAGTCATTTACTCAAACATATACAAAAATCTATAGAAATAAATAAAAAAACAATAGCATCTCTATAGGGAAGCTATAATAGGATATTTGCAATACTAATAAGTAGAGTATCTACTGGACGAAAAGATCAACAAGGCGGTAAAAAAGCTATAGAAAGAGGTAAACGACCTTTAGAGTGGTTTTTCAAAAGTAGTCAAGAAAAAAGAAAAGAAAAATCGAATGAGTAGATTAGATACAGGAATTAAATCGGTGACTTAAAAAGTAAAATTATTTTTATTAAGGCTTAAAGCTTGTCGACTTCGCGAGGTGCATAATAATAATGCAAATTATTTTCAAAAAGATCAGATAAAATAAGCTAGTCTGCTTTAAAATCAAAATAATCAAAACTTCCCCTGAGACAATAGTCAATGCCTGATACAATCAAACACTAATAAAAGAGTACCAAAAAACTGGATGTATCTAATAAAAATACAATGGCTGAAAATCCCTTTGCTTCTACATCATATACTACATAAAAATAAGTATCTGTAGATAGCTATCAATTATCGATGGAATCTGAATATTACGCCAATGTTATGAAACATCTCAAATAAATATCCGAACTATAGGAGATTTAATAGATTTCTGATCTTTGGCAGAACATTGATGAAGAAATATAATCATAGTACAATCAGTATTTATAGTATGAAGAAAAAATAAAAGAGGCAGAGCTTGAAGAATAAAAACTTCTCAAAGCCCTTCAAATTTAATAGGCAAACAGCCAAGGTATCAAAACCGTTTAAGAGTAATAGCTTTAAAAGATAGTTTAATAGATGGAAAAATAAGCTAAGCTAATTGAAGAAAATTAATTAAAATTGACCCAGTTAATTGATATCAATACTCATAAGTTAAATGAAGAAGAAATTCATCATCATGTCGAAAGAATTAAGAGAAAAGGATAAACCAACAATCGATAGCTATAAAAGTTGCTGTAAAATGTCAGAAAATAAAAAAATGATTCAAAAAATCTAAAGACTTCTAGAACAACTCAAAGATGAATGAAGATTTTGATGTATTCAATTTTCACTATATTATATACTAACTTTATATAAATTTTAATATCAAATCATTTATTAAAACAGATTTTATGACGATTCTGATATTTTTGACACTTACAGTTGTATAATTGAATTATATATCATGATTTTACATAATATATTTATGAATAAGATGACGAATTTCTTACATAAGATTAAACGAATAACCCTGCTTGTTATACTTATATGTTCGATAGCCGAAAGTCAATTACTGGGTGGTCTATAAATAAATCCCTCATCAAATATAGTTCAAGAGATAACTGATTATGTTTTTACATTCAATGT
>Ga0194115_10008216_pt1 | contig 10161 bp, 7 predicted proteins | sample TA2MahsurfametaG_3_FD_148656 | JGI IMG/M metagenome (GOLD analysis project Ga0194115, IMG submission 148656) | Freshwater microbial communities from Lake Tanganyika, Tanzania - TA2015002 Mahale S4 surface | ecosystem: Environmental > Aquatic > Freshwater > Lake | place: Tanzania: Lake Tanganyika... | reverse complement strand
TCGCTTGCTAGTTTCGAGCAGATAGATCTTTGACTCCAGTAGGTCGTGGTGCGCCCTCACTGTCAACCAGTGGACTCTCAGTTGTGATATGAGCATACAGTTTGATTCAACGGGTGATTCTCACGGCTCTACTACATCATGCCTTTCGTCACTGCCAGTGCCGATCCTTCCTCCGTCGTCATCACGATGGGTAAGGAGCCTCGGCGAAAACGCGCTCGACTAGTATGATCTCGAGGTTTTTTTGAGTATTCTTCATGACTGTGAGACTCGTCGTGCTAATAAGGAAACTCGTACCACGGGTCATAAGGTGTGCTACTATCATACGGATGAGGATGCTGCAGGGACTGGTGCGGTAGTGACCAGAGTAGCAACCAGGGCGGTCATAACATCCGCGAAGAGGATTCTTCGCGACGACGACTCTGCCCGAAACGACCCTTTTCGAAGAATGTCTTCATTCGGTTTTCGCTACTCTCCTTTGCATCTCACAGTCAGTGCTCTGGACATGTATCGTATCGATTTGTTTGCTTACTATCATACGGGATATGCGAATATTCCATCTCGGCGCTATGCATATGTATAGATGTGTATCACTGTCATATCATACATACCGTTTCTCCGTGTCATGTACATACATAATATATATGTTACTGTTAGTGCATTCGTAGGTACATAACTATCTATATGCATATGAACATACCATAGCAGCATACATACATACAAAGTTTATGTCCGCCGGATAGCCGGCTGGCGCAGGGAACAACAAAATACCAACGTCTCTGGTGTCTCAAAATTTCAAAATCCTGAGGTTTCATTGGTAACGAAGCCCAACTGTCATGGTGAAGATTGCAACTCACGTTGTTCATCTTCCATGGCAGATGCACATTATTGCTTCTCAGAAAAGGTGGTACGATGGCGTCCAATATATCGTGGCTGTATAACTTAGCCAGAAAGCCAGTGGCTGTAAAGCAGGAACAAACGACTGTAGTAACCAAGACTTCAGAATTGGTGTTCGATGCGATTCAAGAGTGTCGCGAATACGCTCACGGGAAACTTGAGGAGGCGGCAGTCATTGCGACTACCAAGTATCAAGATGCGCGCACGTATGTTGCAGAGATTGATTATGAAGGTATGCGCGAAAACATGATGCAAAACGTCTTGGTGATGCAGAGCTCGGTGCGAGGAACGGTCCAACGTGCTTCGAACTTTGTATTGTCTCTCGATCCCAGGGACATTCCCGACGAGATGATTATGCCCGCAGTTATCTTTGTTATTGTTGTACTTGTCCTTCTAGGTTTGGCTTACCGTAAACGGCAACAGGCAATCAAGCATCGTGCGCAGTATGGCGAAAACGCCTTTCCACCCTTTGCACCCTGCAACTGGTTCGAGACAGTGTCAGCGCTCACTGGCCGGGAACAACCGTGGTTCTTCAAGCAGTCTGCGAAGCTGGTTGGTCCTATTTTTCGTTTGCGTCTACCGTTCATTAAGGCTCCTATGTTCGTTGCTATCGGAGACGTTGAAACAGCCAAGGAGATCCTGCAAGATCCAGATACTGTAAAGCCAGAAGCTATGTATCGAACTATCGAAGCGATCGCTGGAGGTCCCAATATTGTAACTTCTGAAGGTTCTCACTGGAAGCTGTCGCGCAAGTGCCTGACTCCTGCCTTCATGATGGCACATCTGGATCGAATGCACCGCGTCTGCAAGGATCAGACTGAAGAGTGGATCGAGAATCGGTTAGAGCAATCTATCCGGGCTGGCGAGTCGTTCGATGTAGGCGAAGAGTGCATGTTTCTGACGATCGCCATCATGTGCCGTGCTGCATTTGAATACCGTATCAGAGATGCTGAAGCGAAGGATTTGATGACGGATCTAGAAACTATTTCTCGGGATTTGGGTGTTGATGATATTCAAAGCCCTCTCTTTCGTAAGCTCTTTTCATCATCCCGACGCAGCAGCGAGGATGCTCGCACTCGCATTCAGGCTTTTGGCCAGAAGATCCTAACGACATATCGAAAAGGCAACAAGATGCGACGACAGTCCACTGCACCCGTGAAAGAATCCATTATTAGTCTCATCAACAAGAACACCCACTACGAGGACGACGAACATCGAGTTGCAGATATCGTTATGCTGCTGATATCGGGGCATGAAACTACTGCGTACACCCTCGCATGGATCCTGCTCGAGCTGGCGCGGAACCCACGTGAGCTCAGTCTTCTTCGACATGCCCTCAGTGGAAGCGATGATGATCTGGCGCAACAAATGCTCAAGGACATCCTTCGTGAAGGCATGCGCCTTCGCCCAGTGAGCCCAGGTATCGGTGTGCGCATGATCGGCAAAGATTTCTATCTTAAAGACAAGGCCATCGTCATCCCTAAGGGTTCTTACATCATGTTCCCGTCAATGGTTCTCACGCGACATAACGTCAAAGACCCCGAGGAGTTTCGACCGTCGCGATGGACCGATCATCCAACCCGGACATTCCTTCCATTCTCGACTGGAAAGCGTAACTGTGTGGGTCAGGCACTGGCGTTGGCTGAAGTCACATGGGTTCTCTCCAGACTGTGTGCCAAATACGACTTTCAGATCGAAGATGAGGGGAAGGCCGTATTCTGTGCAACTTTGAAATGCGTTGGAGCGCGTCTCAAGGCACGGCACTGGGATCGATCGCATGGCAGATCCTTCTGATTCAGCTGCGTCAACTGAATCGAAATCAACGTGCATATATAAGCAACCTCGGAATGATCGCAAAAACAAAACTCTCCGTATAAGCGGACCGACATCGCCGAATCGATACTCAACGAGACCAGGGTCAGAAGAGGAACAAGAATGAGAACAACAGCTGAGGACTCACGCTGCTTGTGGTTGAAACTATGACCAGAGATAGACATCAATAGAATACTGGTTTTTGTACATGTTTCTTCGCACACAAGTTTCTGATCTCGTCGCACTGCGCTTTAGTTTTCGGCGTACTATCCACCACTACGAGATGACTCCGCCCGGATAATCAATAACACAGCCGATGCAATCAACAACCCCCCAACAAAGCCCGCTGGGCCTAGCGTCTCTCCCAGCACCAAAAAGGCTATAATCGCCGTGTACAGCGGTTGAAGCGTGTAGATCAGATTGGCCGAAGCGGGCGGAACTCTTGCTTGTCCATACGACTGTGCCGTAAGCGTGTAGGCTATCGTAACAAGCGCTATCCAGGATGTAGCCGCTGCAAGTTTTTCCCACTGCTCCGGGGAAATATTCTTGTCTTGCAAACTGGTTATGAACGATTGTCCGTATTCCATGATATTCTCACCAGAAGCTTGTGCCGCGTCAAATATTGGCAACGTAGTGTCGTACTCCAGATTGGCCGCCAGAAGGGCGGCAGAAATGACCAAGAAACACCAAAACGCCTCAGTAGTTGCCTTCGCCAGTGCTAACTGTAACGCTGGAGTAGTCTGGGCATATGTTTCGAGACGAATGCAGTGAAATGTGTAAAATAGCGCTGCGAGGACAATGTAGAGATCACCCTGGGAAAACATCAAGGATAAATTTGACGCGGCATCGCTCGTGGATCCATCCAATCCGATACAGGCCACCCCGAGTAGGGCTACAAAACATGCAATCCAGGTCCTCAGTCGAAGGATGGAAAGGTTTCGAGCTACCAGACTCTGGACTAGAGGGACGAATATTGTCGTCAGCTGTAGTAGAAAGGCCGCTCTGTCGGATGGTATCGTCTTAAGTCCAATGACTTGCATACCATTACCCAGGAAAAGATAGGTTCCTAGCTCTACACCACCTTGAATCCACAATAGACTAGGGACTGACTCTGAGGATGGATATTGTCTTTGGAGGTGGGTAGTACTCTCGTCGGACCATCGTCCCGATGTGGCAAGGGCTGCCAATGCCCCCACTGCAATCATATAGTAGACAAACTGAAAGACAAAGGGTGGGACATTCGGTTGAATGTCGTAGACGTAGCGTACAGCAGGCTCAAAGGTCCCCCATGCTAGAGGTACGGTCAGCAGTACTAGAATACCAGATTGACGTTCACTCGTATTAGGATCTTGATTCTGCATCTCATCATCGACTTGTGATGCTTTCCTGGGAACGGGAAGGAAGTGCTCACAAGAAGTAGGACCATTCCATATTCGTTTCTTAGGTATCCTTCTGGATAGGAGATTTGTAGGGTTGTTGAAAGGTGAAATTCTTTGTGATCTTGAATGGAATGCTCGAATCGGGGATAGATTTCCCACCATCATTAGGAACACCAGAAGAAGTGACCAGATTGTCTTCCTCGTCCATGACATCCCTAATTTTCCTTTTCTGAAATCCAGACGACGATACGATGGAAGGGGTTTTCAAGGGGAAACAGAAATCTCTCGGTAGGGGGGATTCTGGAAACGAGAATAAACACAAGTAGTACCTAAAGTAGAGGTTGCGTAATCTTGAGACAGCTTGATGTCTCCAAGTGGATGGAGGGTTGGCGCGTCCGTTGCCGCCTTGGTATCGTCATGGATATTCATTGTTTCTATAATGCATCGACGACCAGACTCGGTGTGATGACAGACATCTAGACGTGTTCTACGCCATCGGACAGAGTTGTTCCTTTTTCATTGCATCCACAAGCCTATTTGCACACGGTGTCAAATCGTCAACACGTTGTCGGCAGGGTTCACATCTCATCTTGTCCTTTGACCCTCGTCATTACCTCTGAGCAAAATCATGACTGATTGCGCCGATGAAACGGCTTACTTGGTTGTTGTGGCTATGAATCGCCCCAGACTGAACAAGATCCTTTCACTTGTGAATGAGAAACGGACGACCCATCTAGAGGACCAAACATCACGTCACGAAACATCATCGATCGCGAAAACATCGGCAACTCTGATACCCTGCTTGGCCTCCATGGGAGCGTATGAAGACGAGAACAAGAAAATGATTCGATATCTTTCAAATGTGGTGTATCATGATGGAACTTCAATGACAAAATATTTTGATGACGAGTCATTCAGAGAAGGCTTGAGGAAAGTCCTATTGATAGGCTACGAATGGCACGATGATGACACAGAAAAGATTGGAGCATACTTCAAGGCCAATCAACTCGAAGTGGAGATAGAATGTGTAACCCCGAATCCAGAATTTGAGAGTCTTCACGAAGAAATGGAAGCCTACAAGAATCTTGCTGAAGAAAGGAAAGAAGAATGTCTTTCCGATGGATTAATGGGCCCAGGAAAAATGGCGAAATGGGTCTTGGAGGCTGTGAAGAGGATCGAAAATGAACAAAGTGAAGTAGTAGAAGAGCAAGAAGAGGAAACTGAGTCGATACCAGATGCTGTTGAGCTCCTTCAACAGCCAGTGGAAACAGTAGATGACAGGATACCACCCGAGGAGGAACACGAGCCAGCTGATCCAGAGAGACCACGGTATGCCTGTCGTATTTGTCGAACGATCTTATTCGGTGAAAATCATTTGGCACCAGATCATCGTCAGAATCTCCATTCCTTCAAAAAGAAATCAAAATCCACCATGGCTGTAGCATGTCAATCACTTTTCTGTTCGGAAAGTGTTCTGGCATGGCTTTCTTCTCCCAGTGAGCATGATGATGATGGGATGGAGGGGAGATTAGCATGTCCTAAATGTCATACGAAAATTGGACATTGGAGATGGGCAGGAGCACAATGTTCCTGTGGGACTTGGGTGACACCCGCGATTCAAATCCCCCTCAGTAAGGTGGATATCCTCCCCCCAGAATCGAAGATTCAATCCATACCTCTATTGGGAGTGGTCAATCCTATGTTCGTAGTCCCACCTCGCTTGTCATAGCCCCCCCCCGCCCTCCCCCCCCACCCATCGATCCCAATTTCCTTCCCGGGTTATCCATCGACACTATATGAGACGAATGGCGGGTTTCTTTTGCATCATCCTGAAGTGGACGCGACTTGATCGAGAAAATACTATGGAAGTAAGCGGTGCCATGAATTTTCTTTAGAAGGATGGATCTATGCCGCAATCTTCTACAGGGCATTATGATGCTAGGGGACGGTTCCCATGACGGATCCGATTTTCTGCCGTACCTCTCCGATCTTGTAGCTCTCGCAGGCGAGGTACCGTGATAGCTCTCCAATATAATCATGGTACGGTAATGACGGCATCGTTCACGTCGTAGTCTCAAACGTTTATAGGGATAACGACACGGACCGACAAAGGATCTCCAATGACTAAACGCGCGACTGTTTGAGGATCGTTTCTGTTGTGCACGAAAAATCACATGGTTCTCTGTCGTAATCCGCTGCGGCCCCTTTTGTTTCAAGACTTTAGCGTCTCGTCTTTGATTTTTCATTCGTTCTCGTAATGAGTTTACCTTTTGTTACCATAGCTAAGGGATTATCCCTTCAATGAGCACCGCTGACTGATCCGATTCCGAACTGCAATGATCCGTCCGACTAAAGTTCGACATCAGTCACGGATTGACCTCCACCTTGCGGAATGGCGCAATTAGCGATTAGACGATCAGTCACGGATATTTACACGCTGTTGTATGGCTCGTAGCACGGCCGCACGATAGCACGGCACCGTCGTCTTTCTCATTAAAGTCGTTGCTACATAGTCAGCAACATATCGATCGTTCCATCTTTTCAACGAGTAGGCTTGACACTCTCGACGGGTTCACTGACCTGCGAGTCGAACTACGGTACCTCTACACCCTGTAGAACTCTCCAATCAAGGTTGTTTGTCTCATGAGTACTACGAACATCTCATCTATCTAGGATATGACAATTGTAGATGTCGTCATCGTCGAGGCCCATCATCATTGCTTAGAGCATATTCATTCCGTATTGAGGAAACGGAAGATATTCCAATCATGGACGATGATACACTTTGACGCACATCCGGATTTGGCCTGTCCGACGATACCGGCAAGAGGTTGTTTCACCCCCCGACAGACGATGGACGGAGAATCAAATTTCTATGAAATGTTAGATGCAAGGCCTTCGGGGATTGCCGAATGGATTCTTCCCTTGACATTGGCGGCACAATTACGGACGATTGAATGGATTAAGCCTAAATTTTCAAAACAATTACCCTGTGGACGACATTCGATTCAAGTGGGTGTCCACGATCCGACTTGGACGGGTAGTAGTAGGAAACCATCTCATTTCCTCGATTTGGGATATGGTGGCCAGTTGAAAGTTGACTGGTATCACCCGTATTATCTGGATGACGAAACTGTTGTCGTAGTCCCGGCTACTGACCTTGCCCTCTCACAAACGTTGACGTTATTCGTTACAGAACTGAACAATGAGCATCCAGATCTGGCGCTTGGGACGCCAAAGGATTTTATGGCCACAGAACCTTGGATTCTTGACATTTGTTTGGATTACTTTGCCTGCTGGAATCCATACCTGTCGGACATTGATTCTATAGATACCGAATTAACCGTTTCATTTTTGGAGGTCATGAGACACTCTAAAGTGTTTGGAGATGCAAACCAACGAACGATGGATCCTGCCGTTTCAAGAGTCTACATTGAAGAGCTACATGACTTTCGGAATCTTCTACATCAAGTACTCATCGCAGAAGATCCTGGAAGTGCTCCAGATATCGAAACCAGCAGGTTATTCCGTTATTATGATTCACCAAGCCTTGGCAAGCAATTGATCGAAAACCTTGATTCACACATCCGGCGTAACGGTGAAACAGCACTCAAAGTGGTTCTGGAAGCCATCCCCTTTTGGAATATGCCTCATTCTGTGACTTCGAAAGAAACCGAAGCTATCGAAAAATCGATCCTTCAAGTTGAGACGTCATTACGAAGATTTCTAAACAACAATCCACACTGTAGGGTACCACCACCCTTTCTAATCACCATTGCTCGGTCGACTAGTGACGGATTCGCCCCTGCAGAGGTTGTGGAAGGGATCCAAGACCGTGTGTTGGCAATGCTAAACCGACTGTTCACTATCGATTTGACTCCTCCAGGCGGGGAACAGTATCTTCGAATAACGAAGGACTACGACGAGTGGGAGGGCTCGGTACTACCTTGATATATCCAGAACAAGGCCTAGCATTACATGATGTGCTTGCAAAGTCCATCAATCTTTGTTGCTGCTCGTCCAGTCCACCAAGAATTTGCTAAAACCAAGGTAGAAGAGGACATGTCGAACCAAATACAATCCGGCTGCCACTCCAGCATCAAGATAGTTGCCTTGATCGGGTACCCATATTTGCGAGACATCCCCCATGACGCCTACCCAATCCAAGGCACCGACACCTAGATACATCGCGACCAATACACTTAAAGCTGGTACGACTGTCAAGGTATCGCTAGATGATTCTTGGACGGACCAAGCTGTCCTCCACGATGTCGACATGGGACGGAATCCGTCAGCAATCAGCTTATTATGTAAATCGGGACAGTGACTACTTCCATAGAGTAGAGCCGAATGGATAGGTGTCGTGGCATCTTTTTTTGCGAGGGTATTCTTGAGGATCTTCAAGGCATGATCATTCCGTTCTGTCACCAACAATGACCAGGTCCGATCATTGCCATTGTTGCTTGTCGTCTTGGCATTGGATGAAACCAAGACTTGACCAAAGACGAAACGACGGATCGACGCCAAGTCGAATTTTGCCAAACTCGAAAAAATCGGCCATGCCACTTCACTGAGTCCACTGGGATTGGCAACGGTCATTTTTTTGTTGGAACGGCCATTGCTTCCAGTAAGGACACTGGACCAGTCGAGAAGGATAATCGATAGTTCTGGAGCTGGGACAGTCATCCAAAGAATAGCTCGTAGGATATTGGCCAACTGACTTCCAGGGAGGAATAGATTCGTAAAGAGTCGTCGTTTCACAAATGCCTGAGAGTATGATAATTGTGGTGGACCAACCAATAGGGCCGAAACAGCTTCAGCAGCTGCCGATGTTGATTGTGCGTTGGGTGATGCCAATTTCCAGAGTGGTTGAGACGTGTCCCCACCTTGTTGGGTATCACGATCTACCAATTTGAGGAATTCCTGTCGTGTCATATCCGTATGGATCCATTTGTCTTGAGTATAATCAATCTCAGAAGCTTGACATTTCCATCCATAGGAATTGGCTAAATTTTGATCATTGGGGGGTGCCATGATGGCTTCTTTTAATTTCCATCCCTGTGTCGTAACATCAAAATTCAACATTTGTTCATCGACCAATAATTCATAATGGACATCATCCAGTGGATCCAAAAATGTTTCCGAATTATAATACTCAAAGTATCCTGGATCTGCAAAGTGAAGTTGTGCATGTAAATCAATAGTAATACTCCCCTTTTGGAAGGTCGTTACTGCCGTTTGGATCTTCCAAGTATCACCCTCCTTATTCCATCGAAGATAATCCAGATCAGGATTGAGGGTACCTCTTTTGGGATCACTACTCGTAAAACTTGTTATCCGGTCGGAAGAGGATATAGACGCATATAGTTTTGTATACGACGGTCCATTGTCCATCGGTCTTGGGTGGTATGGTACATTCGTTTGTGAAAAGGAACGAACTCCTACTACCTGCCATTGCAAAATAGTTCCAAGGATTAGTAGAAACAACGGCAGAATTCGTACTGACGAAATATATCGGTATCGGATCCTATTGGTATTCATTGTCATCCCGAAATCAATCGTGTTGTTGTCGTCGATCTTTTCCAACAGTTACTGAACAGAATGCCAGCCTTCAACCTTTCCCCAGCTGGAAAAGAATGTTTACTATGGATGCAGAAGCATTCGTTACGGTGACACGCTAACGATGAATCCCCAGCAGGTCAGTAGTCACAAGAGAACGAAAGGGTTTGGCCCGACCAAACGAATTCACACAAGAATGACAGCAGATGGCAAAGGGGCTGTGTCAATAGGTTTGATGGTTCTTCTTTGAAACCATTTGGTTGGTTCCATGTGATGACGTCGACGAGTAAGAAATCTGGTGGAGGGATTTGATTTCTTCGACCACTGCAGTGGACCATTGTCATGCTGTAGTCAAGAGGTCCAACGTGTCCGCAACGTTCTAACTGTAAATGTAAATTGGGACAAAACGAGGAAACGCGTACTATCTATTCTATCCTTCCAAAGTCAATACAAACAAACAGCGGTTTTGGGGTGGAGAGAAGGAAAATAGTACCACCACCCCGTTTGACTCTTGGAC
>Ga0194115_10008215_pt1 | contig 10162 bp, 3 predicted proteins | sample TA2MahsurfametaG_3_FD_148656 | JGI IMG/M metagenome (GOLD analysis project Ga0194115, IMG submission 148656) | Freshwater microbial communities from Lake Tanganyika, Tanzania - TA2015002 Mahale S4 surface | ecosystem: Environmental > Aquatic > Freshwater > Lake | place: Tanzania: Lake Tanganyika... | reverse complement strand
CCCTTATATAGACTAGATAAAAAATAAACTAAGATAAAAACTAAGTAAAGACCTAAATAAAAATGTTCTGAATGATATTTAATCAAAGAAGAAATAAAACTAATTAAAAAAATAAAAGTTCCTCATGAAAAAATAGAGCCTTTTGAATGTAATAGGATCCAACAAATAGAATATGAATTCGATTCATGACAATAAAAATGAGACAATCAAGATAAGTAATAAGCTTTTCAAGGATCAAAAAGCTTTTTAGTCGACTCACAAAAATACTAAGAAGATTATAAATTGAGTAAAACTGAATATTTGATTTGAGTTTTTAATAAATCTTTTTATGAAATTATGAAATATTATTTTGTATATAATTGGCGCTAATGAGTGACATGGAAATTGAATCATCATAGGAGTCTCTTGACGCTGGACCACTTACTCTGAGAAACCTCAAAAAGTTAAAACTGAGCAATGAGGCAGAATCTTTTGCCTTTGAAATGACTAACAAAAGATCTAAAAAGGTTTAATACAACAATATCGATCCAAATAACAATGCATCTCGATATCAGATGGGCCTTAAAACTAAAGAATTCGGAGATTTCTATCATTTTGTGACTAAGAACCAAAATAGAGACGAAAAGAAAGGTATTTTTGAAGAGGTCAGAGAACTAGCCCAGGAGAGAAATATTGAACTGAACGGCAGAATCAAGGATAAATTATAAAGGAGCAGGATGATCGTGAGAGTTATCAGCAAATAGTAATCCAACAACCAAATCGTATTCATCTAAGACTAGACGGGAAAGTAAAAGATGCAAGTGAATAGGGGCACTGTTTGGATAGGTATGATCGCATGTATGGATTTAAGTTTCGACGATGGCTGCTACAAGATGTAGCAAGTGTACGACCTCAGCCTTAAATTCTAAAACATAAACCCTAATGCCATGATAAAAGAACCTTTTAGTGCCTACAGAATGGTTTTCATCAAGGGATCTTTCAGCAGACTAGACTCAAGGTAAAGTCCAGGACTAAGAATCTTAATAAATTAACTGAAGGTCCTTGTTTAAAGATAGAAGGTCAAAATCGATACGATTGTTATTTTAGGACCGATTCTGCATCGTAAAAATACTGCTTTGAAGTCGGGCTTTTCAGAGCTGACCTACTAAGAAGAAACTAGATAGTTGATAAGAATCATAAAGGACTAAATCAGTAACATAAACAGTGAGATCAGTCTGATTTTTGTGCCCTCTACAGACGACCTTACCAATCACTATCCTATTCCCCAGCCCAAATACAGTAGTTAAATTGAGCTAGAGGCAGACAACATCTTTTATACTTCTAACCCAGGCCTGATACACTTGAGCTCAGCCAGACAGGCCTACTAGATCAATGTCATAAACTACGATATCCTTGAGTATATTGATTAGTGCAGGACAGGCAGACCAGTCCTAAAAATGAAAGAGGACAACATATAATCATACTTTAAACAGCCCTTCTACATCACTAATGCTTTGAACGAGCCATTTGATGAGACCAACTTACCTGGAGTCTACAATGCAGGGAAATTCGGACACATAATCGTGACATCCTCCTACAGAGATCATCCATACGCTGTAGAAATCAGAGGCAGACTCTTCGTAAACATTGGATCGCTGGGTATCGACGAGAGCAACCTCACCAACAAGCATTACATGACTTTGGTGTCGATTTACGACGGAGAGGGTCCAGTTTCAAAAAGAGTAAAGGTAGAATCAATGACCATGGAAAAATGATATTAAAATATTTCTGTTTGTCAATAATCCAGTTTAGATAGCTTGTCTTATCTAATATGAACGAATCATATGATTTATGAAAAATAAACTTAGAATTGTATCACATTATTTCAAATATTTATTCCTTGTTCTATGCTTACATTGTACAAACTATGTCTGACGTTTGCTGATTAGCGATACAGCCGGCTGTTATCCTCAATCAACTTCCCAATTTCCTCCACTCTATTTACTTCTCGCTATCTGTGTCCCTCAATCTCCGCTCTGACCCTAGATTATCTTTACCGCTGCTAGGCCAAAGAAGTCTAAGCATCGGCCACCAGCAACTGTACATTTTGAAGTTGTTTGTCTAAGTCCTCTCCTCTGATATCAGCATTGAAAAGTCTATCTTTCATGGTCGAAACATGCTAATCCAGCGTGGCAAAGTTCTAAGTTAGCACTGCTAGTTTTTGATGCAGCTGTTTTTATGAATTTTATGAATTCTAAAGTTGTACCTCTAAATTCATGATGGTTCTGCTTTTGTCTGCTTCAATATCCAGCAACACATGGATCTATGTCTCCATCTATATCTTCTGTCTCTCTAACTCTTCTGCCAACATTTCTAGTTTCTTATTGGCGAATTATTCATGAGTGAGCTGTTCGGTTAGCTTAGAATTGTTGTTCCTATACTGGAACAGATCGTGCTAAAGTTGTTCCAATAAATTCCTCAACTCGCTAGATTTGTTTTAAATGACACTGCTCTTGCCTAATAAATCATTGGTGATTCCCTCACGAATTCGGATCTATTTCTGGACTTCTTCAACCTTGAGCTACAATTATCTGCGTAATTTGCTGACATCTTCTTAAATCTTAATCTTGAGTAAATCCATCTGGTAGGCTTTTTATTTTTGGAACTGGTTTAAAGTCTATTATTAAAGCGATGATTTCTGGAGAAGCTTTGTTTATTGTAGGTTTTTTTAATATTTGAGTTTTTAGACTTAGGTCACTAAAGATCTGTTTTGGACCTAGAGCTGACGAGCCTGGGCCTTGAGGTGCTAGTACTATCGCATGATAGCCAGCTAGCCGGTCGGCTTGAAAGATTATTTGGGAGTGACGTAGGTCCCGCTGTTGAAGATCTTAGAGGCTCGAGTAGGCGTGTACTATCTTTACCTTTTTTACATAGAGTAACGTTAATTTTGTAGTATTATAACAAAATTAAATATAATTGTATCGCTAAATTAAATTACTCTCTGATTATATCGGGCATGGAATTAGTAAAGAATCATGCAGTTAAGATAGCTGCTGCTGGGCTAGTTATCCTAGCGTTAGGCTACTAGTAAATTAGTATTTATGAAGTATCTCGTCAAGAAGAACCAAATAGCAATTTAATAAAATTTATGAAAAACAGGTGATATTGGATTATCCTAAATTGAGTTGGGCATAAATCAATGAAAGGTTTGATTCTATATTCAAAAGAAAAGTATCTAACTTTTCGTAGGAGAGTAAACTAACCCAATAAGAATAAATCATAGTGCTGCAGTACCTCAGCTATAAACACCATAAGTCTCTCAGCGATGGTGAATAATCAAACATCACACTAATATCCTAAAACAAACACTTATCACAAAAAGAGATATTAAATACTGTGATTGGGAATTTAGAGCGGCAACAGGCAAAATTCAGGATCGAATTTGATTAGCAGTAAAATGTTCTAAAATTTTTGAATATAAACATTGAGAGGACTATTAGTTAGAGAGAAAGTATCTATTCTTCAATAGCTGATCTTATTTATCCTGGTTTATCTGTTTCAGAGTAGAAATTTAACAAAAATATGATTAAGCTGTCTAAAATAAGTATCAAGAAAAGGATCTAATTCATCAAAAGCTTGAATTAATAGTTACTAAATGCAATTAAAGAAGTAGTTGCTAATAGAAAAAGCTAAGAATAGCTGAGTCTAATCCCTTTTGCCCTGCATCTGATCATCGCCGAGGCTACATATTCAGCAGATGTCTGCTTAAGAAACAATAGTGTCAAAATAAATATAGCTACGAGTAAATGATAATTAACTTAGAAAAGTATAAAGAAGATTTAAGATAATAGTTGGCTCTGTGGTAAAAATAGGTAAATACTCTCCTAACTCGATTGAATATCAAGAAATAATGATACTCTTAAGATATATTTATTGCATAGTATTGTTCAATGTAATCAATAATATGATTTTTACATGTTTTTCATATGTCACAATTATTTTTGTAGCATTTATAATATTTTTCAACTTATCAAATGGATATTTTCAAGAATAAAACCTTACACCTTGCCGCCTTGGCTGCAGCTGCCGTCGGTCTCGGTTACTAGTAAATCTTAAGTTATCTAGCTTTGTGACCAGAAGAAACTAAGTACCAGTCGTCGCTTCTAAAGTGGCATCACTGCCTCAGAGATAAACTGATGCCTAGTTACTGCTAAGATTCACATAAATAGTCCAAAGCAGAGCCAACTTATCATCTTCTTAACCTTTATCAACAGAAGACACCTTATCAGTCCTCAAGTATGCAGCTTCACTAAACCTGGACATGTTAAGGCGATCAACATAAATAGCTTTGTCTTTCGCATCCAATTAGAATAACGAACCTATTAATTAAAGACTAATTAAAGTCCTTGGAGCTCTCAAGGAAAAACAGGCATTTTTGTAATAAACTAATCAAGCAATCAGAGATGTGTTGAATGCTCATGGATCGCATGGAGATCATTCAGCAGAGGTCAACCAGTGGATACATGAAAGCGTGACAGAAGAACATCTAGAACTAGCCAGGCAATCAATAATTGCAAGGACATAATATGTTAGAAATATTGACTAATAGACACTGAACACCTTGAGACAATTCAGATAAAACATAAGCAAATAGGATGCTTCTTATTTACCCTTCCTCTTGAACACTATAATCACCGCATCAGTTTAAAAAGGAAACCCGTCTTTTGTCAACCAAGGAACTAATATCAACCTGACCACCAGTAACTTTAATGATATTTAGGAAAATACGCTGATAAATTGAGCAGATAACTTTCCAGCTGGTAGAAATAGGTCTAAGCCTTACATTCAAGACTGAGTGCCTGATCTTTTATCTGATATATAGCCATTTCTACTCACTAAATTTGATAAAATAATTCATTTACTTGCTGTTTTTCAAAGATATTCATATAATTAAATCATTACTTGTAATGGTCTTCATAGGCATGAGTGAGTTTTACAACCAAAAAAGGGATATAATTTGCTAAATTGATAATAATTTCTACATAATTTGCGAGTCATAATACAAAGAATGCAGCAGCCCTTCAAAGAGCCAGTATGGTGTTCTACTTAATGAGCAGACTTTAAACTTTTTCGTTAAGTTTACCACCTAATTAGATCAAATACTGTCGCATTGGATGCAATCTATTCACACCAAAGGATTATAGTGTTTATTTGTTATCGAATGCAATAAGATATGTAACTTATCTCAAAGCTAACTTGATAAAATACACAATATTTGCCTGAAAAGTGTTTAGAATTATAAAAATCTAACAAAAAACAACAAAATTTTTGTGAATAATTAGCGAAACACTAAAAATATAAACCATCCTTTGTTTTTCAAGGATATAAACAACTTGATATTGACTCACTGGGCAAGTAATATGAACGTTTTCATTGATAATTTTTACCAAATCCTTCAAGAATAAGACCAAACACTCAGATCGAAATTATAGTCAATTCAATTTGCAATAAGACCCAAACCATAGATGTTTTAAGAAGTATAAAAAGTAAAGGTAAAGATGTTGATCTAATTTGAATACGAACAAAAAATAATATATAATCCGAATTTAATACAAGCTATTGAAGAGAAGAGAATCTAGCAAATGCAATAAAAGGTTGTGCAGAAAGCAGATTAGATTTTAAAATAAAATAAGCGCCCTAGCATAGAACCATAGTCTCAGCAAACTCAGCCTTAAAAATATTAAAAACATCAACTTGTTGTTCAGCCTCAGCAAAATCTTAACATTAGACAAGAAGTAGTAAACATTCCTTTCTTTTTGAACTAGATATAGCAAGTATAGAGTTCAACGGAGTTGGAGTATTCTGAAGAAAAACAGTAAAAAGAAAAGGAAACGCCAACAAAGAGTCGTCGTTCCAAAGCATTAAATTAAAAAGTCTAATCTCTGACAGCTCAGAACTCTAAATTATTGTCTGAAAATGCCACGCTAAAACAATAAAATCAGGTTTTGTACGAAGATAACAAATACTTGATGCTGAAACTATAGAAGGTAATAGACGAGAAGCCATAATGTCCACTTTCTCCACTTCTGAAGCACAGTTCGAGCAAGAGACTCGATGCATAGCTGCTTTAGGAAGTGATAGAACTGTAGGTGTAATTGGGCGACAAGACTAAGGATATTGATTTATTGGTTCGGTTCATAAATGAATGCATTTCTAAGGGAAAGATCGACAAAAGCTTTGTGAATAGTTACTGTAGAGGCCTCAAAACCATAAACATCGATTGATATATTTATCCAACTGTATTTCTTTAAATGAGTTGAATAAGACAAATATACAAATCAATTATCACATTTGTTTATAATAAATATCACATGAAATATTCGTTCATCGCGCTGTTTGTCTTCTCGATGATGATGGCTGTAACAAAGACCTAGGGGCCTATCTATACAATCCATTATGTCAAAAGTTATCTCAATACCCAGATATCAGCAAATTTTGGATGCGGTAAATCCATTGTTTATGGAACTTATATTCATCCAACAGGTTTGATAGACGCAGTCTATAAGCTAGCCAACCCTTACACTTATGCAGGATTCAACGCCAACTGTCCCAGACAATAAACTTATGTGAAAATATTTGGTGACGCCCAAGACTATTAAAAGCTCTTAGCATAAAGACCATAAATTTTAGCAAAGATAGGACAAAACTTAAAAGGCACAGGACAAAATAAGGTGATAATATAATGGAAGTATCTGCCATAGTAGTTGACCAGGAGAGAAAAGGCTTACATGACTTTAACATTAGTAATTAATGGGCTTAAAGAAAGTGGGGCAACAGTATTTCTTAAAGCCCCAGCCTCTTTCTTTTGCTTGAAGCTCAGCAGCCAAAACTACATATTGAGCCAGCCTGTGGATAACTATATAGTATAGATGTATGGCTAGTAGACAGGCAAGTACATCGCCTATGATGATATATTTGGCTTCAAACAGAACAACGATAATGGATATGATTCCAATTGTGGTAAATATCCAACCCTGTAAAACTTGAAAAAACTTGAACCTAGCAAGAAGTTTTACATATAAAAGACTTTAGACTCAGCATTGAGTGGCTACATCAGTTAAACTAAGCTTGAATAATTTGCGAAAAAGGCAGGCATAGATAAATATTTTTATGATGATTTCCCTAATCAGCAAATATCCTTATGATTTGTCTCAAAAATCTATTAATTAAACTCGATTCAATTATTTATTTCAATGAATAAAAACTTTTTATATGAAATCTAATTATTATTATAATCTAAAGAGAAGATGGAGGAATCTGATGACTTGCTCATAACTACTTTAAAGTAATTCGTAGCACTTCCTAATTAAATATCGACCCTACAAGACATCAAGGCCTAATAGGTATTCACAATATCGCTCAAAGTCTTAGAGTATCTTAAGCAAGACGTCACTGAAATAAGAGCTTTGTCTATGAAATCGCAAAAGTTTAGATCCATGGCCAAGTTAAATCAGGCTTTGTATGCTGAGTTACAGGCTGGGTTTTAGCTAAACTAACTGATGAATCCATCAATTCCCTTCTTACGAAAATATCTACTTGTTATCATAAACAAACTCAGCTCTTTGTAGAGCAATTAGAGGAAAAATAAAAGCAAGGCCCAGATAAACTCGCAAAAATAATCTAAACAAACGGTCGAGTTAAAAAATTGGTTAAATCAATAGTGGATACATCCATCTCTGCTGTCAAAAAAGCCCAAATATAAAGGCTATATCCTTCCTATGACCGTGACTAAAAACTTGTTAAAAAACAACTTAAACATCATACCTGAGTTGAATAATCCTCACCTAAACGGAAATGTACCAAGCATCATAGCTGGTTCAATCTCCAGGCATAATTACAGAGTCAAGTAGTTTGAGGCTAATGAGGGTATTTCTCGGAAGTAGGGCGAGTAGGCTCTTGTGAAGTTTCAGAATATCCTGAAGGCCAATAAGGATGAGTGGAACATCAGTTCTAACAAGTTGCAGAAGATCAAGAAAAAAGCGATCGAGGACAACCAGGCTTCCTCTGTAATATTATAGCCCTAATCTCAAGAATCAGTTTTTAAGCAAGAACTGCAATAAGCATAGAGATAGGCTTTTTAGAGATAGGCTGAGAAGAAAAAAATAATATAGTAGATGTCTTTACATGCCCAACAAAAAGAACAGTAAAACCTAAATATTCCTCCCTAGGAAATAGCCACCTTGAATCCCCTGTAGTTATTGAAACAGTAGGCTTAAAGGAAACGACAATAGTACTAAAATTAAATCAAATCTATTTTAGCGCTGTTGAAGTAACGCAAGTAATAAATATAAACGTGGGAATCTTAAAAAGTATCACTTGAAAATCAAATAGTAAACGATTAGGAAGGGATAGTCAAGATCAAACAGGAGACTGTTGATTTGAAGAAACAGGTGGAGAAACGACAGACTATCCTATCCACTCTGGAAGGCTAGAAAGATATAGAGTCTGAGGTCAATAAGTTAGAGGGAGAAATAAAGGATATTGAGGATCAAGTCAAAGAGGAAGTTGATAAGATCGAGAAAGAAACCAATTAGATGCAGGCTGAAAGCAAGATGAAGATGGATGCATTAACTGATCTCAAGATGAAATTGAATAAAATAGAGAACGACTACGAGAATATCTGTTAGGAGATCGTCGAGAAAGAATAACTCAAAGGAGGAGTCAAGATCATGAAATCAGGGATATCCAGACTTTACTACCACAAAAAGATATCGTAGATAGAGCACAGGTGGAAAGAGACTTAGAAGTAGACCAAAAAGATCAGAAACAACCTGGTATAGTTACGCTAGAAGACCAGACTCTCCAGTACTTTTAACATCAGATTATAAACAGAACTATAAAACCTTTTCAACTTATAGAAGGCCAGGAGCGAGCCCTAGACAAGAGTGCTGAAGTAGCTGCTCACCAAGTGCAAGGAATCCTTCAACAAGACTTACAGCATCCTTGAGGAAGTGAACAGCGTGAAGATGCAGACGCAGGAATACTAGATGAAGGTACACACTCTGAGCGGCAAGAACTACAAGCAGAACATAGGCAAAATAAGTCTGGCTATGGAGGAGCTTAAAAAGTAGATAGAGGGCAGCAAGATGAAAAACAAATGATATTTATAACAAAAAACAAATGCAATCATATCTATCTTCAAATCAATCATAATTAACTCCTGTTTCTTGTTAATAACACTTTCTAATGAGTGCCATCAAAGATCCGCTTAAATCTAAGAAATTCTACTCACATAAGTCACAAATCTTATCTCGAACGCTCTAATAATTGACTCTGTCTGTTAATTCTTCTAGCCGTGATAAATCTTCATTGGAAGGCTTAACGATAACTCTCAACAACATTTTGCAATCATCTTAGCTAATTACATCTTGATTCTCTTCCTGCGCTTCCATTAAATCAATCTCTGATCCCTCTTCTTCGCTCTGCACTTCCGTAGCATATCTTTCATAAATGCCACTTGATAAGATAGATTAAACCATCTTCCCAACATTTTCTTAGGAATACTCAATGGCTATTTACTTCAATCTCCTCCTAATGGTTCTTTGCTAGTATTGAGTAAATTTGATTAGTTTGTCGTAAAAAGCAGGAATATTTAGCAAAAAAGGACCTTCAAGCATCTCTAGATAACATTTTATTAAATATAGATCCTCAAGTAATTGTATTTATGAATCTGAAGCATTTTATCTAACATCTGAATCTGAGTGTTTATTTATTATTTAGAGATTGCGAGGGTCTCTAAAGACTTCTTTTATGAGCGAAAACAGTTCAGGAGGTTGTTTTTCAAGAAATTTTTTAAAGTTAGTGTGTATGCTATTAGGTGTGCTGTCCATTCTTTATTTGCTTGCTGAAAGTAGTCTAAATTATTATATGTAAAGAATATTATGAGTGTCAATATTTAGGTTTTAAATAACGAAAAGCTGCTTATTTTAATGTAATATAATTGAAATTCCTTCAAAAGCAAAAATAAATTTCAATAAATGAACAGCCTTAGTGTTTCTTTTGGTTGAAATTGTGGCAAGCAAACCACAAAATATAAAATTTTGAAGGTAAATTATCATTTATGAGTGATTGTAATAGTAGCATAAGCGAAATTAATGTGTAATTTCTGTTTGTGAATATCTTT
>Ga0194115_10008214_pt1 | contig 10162 bp, 4 predicted proteins | sample TA2MahsurfametaG_3_FD_148656 | JGI IMG/M metagenome (GOLD analysis project Ga0194115, IMG submission 148656) | Freshwater microbial communities from Lake Tanganyika, Tanzania - TA2015002 Mahale S4 surface | ecosystem: Environmental > Aquatic > Freshwater > Lake | place: Tanzania: Lake Tanganyika... | reverse complement strand
GGAAGAATACAACACACTGCATCCTCATCAATCATTAAATAATCTAAGTCCTATTAAATATCTCGAAAGAAATAACCATATTTGAAATGTCTAATTTAACCCTGTCCGAAAAATGGGGTACTTACAGTGTGCATTGCAAATGTAATTGCTTTTAGAGCTAGATTTTCATGCTTGTGACTATCGTATTCACACATCCCATCTCCAAGTAATAGTTCACTCGATTATTTTTAATGACAGAACTCGGATCAATGGAATCAGCAAGCACATGAACTCGCGATAAATCCGGCAACGCTACCTCTACATCCAGAAAATCTAAAAAGGTTTTAGTTAGTGGGTGTTGAAACTTGTAAAAAGCCTCTTTGATAGAAAAAATAGCGGTGCTTTGAATGAGAATTTCTTTTTCTGAAAGCCCTGTTAAATACATTTTTTCGTTTTCTGTAAACACCAAATCCCATAGATCAGGGGTTACTCTGCCAATTTCTTCGATATCCAAGCCAAGCGAACTATGATCTGAACTTTTAGCAACAATGGCACCAGTTAAACGATCACAATGACTAATAGAACCCACAATACCCTCCGGCCAGACGGGTGCTCTATCCTCACCGATTGGTATAATTGCATCTTGTATTCCTAATTGCTCCAATGCTTTTATTGCACAATACCGCCCGGTAGAAAAATCTGCCAAGCGTTTTTGGGAGAATTGGTGGTTGGAGGGTAAGACGAGGCTGTGAAGGGGTAGCTCATTTTTATGAGGGGTAAAGAAGGATTGGGTAGATGAAAAATTAATTGAGCTAGTTTTTAACATTTTGTTTAAGTTTGTGAATTAACGGTTAGTAAATTATGGCCGAATAATTTTAAAAATTTTTGTATTTATTTCTGCCTCTGCTTCAGTAAGTGCAATACTTTTAACCGCTCTTACCCACTTCAAAGATTCTCTGGAATCATCAACCGCTAATCCACGTGGCTGTGAAAAATGATACCATCTACCCCCAACTTGTGACCAATAAAAATCGCATTTAAAATTTCCCATCTCAATATCAAAAAAAACTTTTTGAAACAACCATAACTCCATTACAGATGGCATTCTCCATCCATTACCCAAAGCATCACAAGCGGATTCTCCATCGTACCAGTTCATTTTTTTTTCAAAATCATTAAAGGCGACAATCAGTTTAATCTCTTTGCTTTCATAAACTTGCTGACCCGTTTGTGGATCTGTCACAATTTCAAATGTATTGGTCATAGTCTATAAAGTTTAAATTATACGTTGCGGTTTCAAACTTCTTTCCCAGCTACCATCATGGTTTTGGTTGTAGATTACAACAAAATTCAATTCGGTTGAGCCTTGTAATAAGGCATCTACTTCTACCGGGCTTATATGATTTTTGTTTAATAACACATATTGCGGAAAGAAGGATTGCATCCATCCGTGCGAAACCACGATACCGCTTTCGGGGGCATCAATAATTCGCTTAGCCGTTTGAATCTGCATCTCAAATTCCTTTTTTAGATTGCAGTTATTGATATCCTCAATGCCAAACAATGGCTGGTGGTTAAGGTCTAAATGTTCGGGATAATTTAACTTATGGCTTTCATAGCTTAAATGATCATCAAAAGGGTGGTGTTTTACATTTCCTTCTCTGTCTTTATAAAAATAGGATGGAAAAAAATCCTCAGATATTGCCCCACCATCAATCTTGGGCAAATAGCCCTGTCCGTAATTGATGTTTTCTGCCAAGCCATATTCCACGCGAATTTTCAACTCTTTGCCTCCGGCATCTTTAAAGCCTTTGGCAATTTGAATAGCCGTTTGAATACAACGTGTGTAAGGCGAAGCATACAAATAAGCAAAGCTCTCAGGTTTGACAATGTGCTTCATTAGGTTTTTGCCTGTTTGGTAAGATTCTTCCATACCTAAATCAGTTAAAGGCTCATCAAAGTGGTTAACCTTAAAATCGTTCAGATGATTCCCAGGCTTTTCGGATGGATTCATCGTTTTGTGTTCCGGGTCTTTGCCCGTGTCGGATGTAAATGAATTGTTTCATGTAAGCTAAATTATTTTTTAAGGCATCTTACTAATATACCACACTTCTTATCAGATACTCCAAAATTTGCAGAATCACTGCAGCCATCAAACAAAATGGAATGAAATTCATTGTAATTTTCATCAACATAGTCTATGGGTTTATTGACCCAATAATGAACCCACCATCCGTATGGTGTAAAACCTTCAGAATCCAGCTGGATAAACTGAAAAATTAAAATCATCATTTCCACCAAACTCTTCCCATGAGCCGCTTTTAGTTTTTAACTTTTTTCCTGCTAATTCTGCTCCACCAATCTGTTCGAAAAACAATTCCCATTCACTGATCGTTGGTATTAAGTATCCATTTGGAGCCAAACCACGTTGATCAGATACTGCATACCAATTATACAGCTTACCAAGAAATTTTGTATTTTTATAAAAACACCAAGCGGGCTCTTTTCTATTTCCTGCCTCGAGCCATTGCTCTTTTGTTTTGGCTTCTGGAATCAGATCTCCATTCCTGAACGTTCCCACATCCAGATTTTCAGCCATCCAGATTTGATTTCCTATTTTAATTTGTTTCATTTTTAATACTAGCTTTTATAGTTTAACGACACTGTTTACAAATACAAACAAATTACCGTCAATTTCCAAAACATTTTCGTGATTCCCTTGAATTTGAATCACGCTATTTTTATCAGATACAAACTCAGGTATATAATTCAACACCGGACTTTCTATACCAATAAAATGCTGAATTTCCACTTTTAATGGGGTGACAAAATAATCATTGGCAAACCATTTTTCGTGTGATAAATCATTATGCTTTATACTTTCTTGCGACTGTAATGTTTCACTTTCTTGTTCTAATTGTTCAGTAGCTATGATGGCTTGATTGATTTGTTCCTCCTCAGCAGCATTTTTATACAACATACCATCTATATTGATTATTCTCTCTACTTGATGTTCCATTTTCAAGATCATGTGATAAGCTACTCTGAACCCAAGAGAATATCCCCCAATTACCAATTTTCGGCTTCCTTGCTCTTGCTTCCAAATCTTCGCTAAGTCTTTGGCGTAAGCTTGAACATCTACTTTATTGATTCCATCTCCTTTACTGTAATCCACTGTCCATATCTCTAGTTGCTGATCTACTAATTTTGCTAATTTTTTATACACCAAACCTTCTCCATTGGAGGGCGGTAATAACAATAATGGGAGCTTATTTGGTACAGCGGTATTCAATCGGTAAAAGATTGCTTCATCCGATGAATTTCCTTTGTTCATCAGTTCCCTCATTTCCTGAATGGTGGAAGCACTCAATAGATCGCGGAAGCGGAATTGTTTATCAAATGCTTTATTAATCTGCGCTGTTAACGACATCAGTTTTAAACTATCACCCCCCAACTCAAAAAAGTCTTTATTGAATGGAATTTCTTTTTCCTCTTTTTTCAATACTTTAACCCATATTTTCTGAAGTTGTCCATCTAACCAAGTACCCTCAAACACATAATTATCCGCGGTTTGATGCTGATCCATCCAATCCATCATTTTGCGCTTATCCAATTTACCATTGGCATTCAAAATGAAGTGATCTAAAAACAACATTTTCGCAGGTTGCATAAATTGAGGTAAAGTTGATTTTATTTTTTTCTGGAGTGTGCCTTTAACTTCCTCATTACCTTCTATAAATAGAATTAGTTGTTCGCGGTGATTCAGCACAAAAACATCACGAATACCTTTTACCTCCAATGCCACTTTTCGCAACTCAGAAGTATTAACCCTGTTGCCCAGAATTTTAATTTGCTGATCTCTACGGCCTTCATAAACTATGTTTCCATCGCCAATAAAACGCCCCATATCACCGGTACAAAACATTTGTTGAGATTCATCAAAAGGATTTTTAATGTAACCCTGATTACCAACTTGACTTTGTAAATATCCCATTGCAACGGCATCACCTACAATACAAATTTCACCAACCGCTCCAAAAGGCTGCAATTTTTTGGGACTGTCTAAAATTAAAACCTTGGTATTTGCTATTGCTTTTCCAATGGGCACAGATACGCTATAGGTAGAATGATACGGATATTGAGAGTAATTAAGCCTTTGGATTTGATCAAACACCACTTGTTGAATATCTTTTTTGGAGGTAAACGGATTCATCAGCACTACTCGTAGCCAAACCTTTTCGGCCTCTCCATTCAGTTTCAGTCTCGTCTGTGACACAAAGAATTTTCCTTCCCGGAATTGCTCCTGCTGGAGTTGATTGTTCACTTCATTAATGACTAACTGATCCTCCTTAGACAAAGTATTATTTTTACATTTCGAACTATATGCTTCTGGAATAAAACGATACAATAAAATATTCATTGTTGGTGGCGCATACACCTCTATAAAGTCAAATTGACGCAAAAAACGATACATCCAATTGGCTTTGTCTAATAGGTTGTCTAATACTTCTTTGTAAGCCCCTTTTAGATGGAGTTTCCTGACGGCATCCAAAGTAAGCGCTGTAAATGGACGGGTGCCTTCGTTGGTGAATCTCCCCAAATCGGCACTTCCTTTTCTTGCCTGATACCGTGCATTGTGTTCAGAAAAGCGAACCAAATCTGGTGATTTAAACAATACCAAACTACAACCTACAGGAGTATAAAGCTGTTTATGGCCACAAATCGTGACACTATCGGCTTCCTTTATCCCATTTAATTTATCGCGATGACTCGATAAAATAAATGCCCCACCAAAAGCAGCATCGACGTGATAGTGAATAGCATACTCTTTACATAAATTACCCAACGCTTCCAAATGATCCACCTCGCCCGACTCTGTTGTACCGGCTATACCAACCAAGGCAATGATTAATTTCTTCTGGGCTTTTAAATCAGAAATTAAGCTTTTAAGATTACCTATATCAGACGATGAAAACGGAATCACTGCATTGGTGCCTAAGCCCATCAATTTTGCAGCTTTCTGTATGCTGTAATGGTGTAAGGAAGATGCTAAAATTACAGCCCCTTCAAAGCCTGCTGTTTTCAATGCCTCAGGCAATCCTATTTCCTGTAATGTTTTACCTTCAGTGAGTAACAATTCATTCAAGGCTTTTGACAATGCCAATTGAAGCGCTGTGATATTGGATAAAGTTCCCCCACTTGTAATGAGACCAAGAGATGTTTCTTTGTTGGTTTCATTTTCCTGATAGAATTCCTGAGTCTCTTCAAATACTTCTTTATGAAAGAAGCCCACCACCTTTTGTTCCAATGAAGTACCTATTCCACTGGTTTCCAATTTCACCTGATTTTGGTTCATCTGAACCATTTTCTGGTGAACATGGTATAAGAATGGCGGGATAGGGCCGGTCATATGGCCAATGAAATACCTCGAGTTTACATTGATGATATTCTTTTTGACCAGATTCTCTATTTCATCGAGGTATTGACTTAAATACTCATTATCGCTATCATCATCCATATAAATCGCTGAAGCATCAAAGTTTCCATTGTGAACCGGATTTGATAGGATGTCTTCCATTAAATCCTGGGCATACTTATCTGCTTCATTGACTCCTTTAAACAATTCAGGGGCGGTATTCTCATCTTCCAAAATCATGGTACTCGTATCGAAACAAGTAACATCTGCCGTTATTTCGGTTGAACCGTAGATATTCAGCAATCGAGCTGTTCCAAAAGACTTGTAAAATAAAGCCACTAAATCAACTGGCAAAACCTCTCCACTTGCGGTCCAAAGTTTAACGGATGAAAATTGGTTTCTAATCTCCTCGTGAGTTAATATGAATTTTAAAAGAGAAGGTACCAATACCAGTCGGGTAATTTTTTCAGAGGCTATTATACCGGCAAATTGTTCTATCTCTTTGACATCATCCTGCGAAATAATGACGCTTTTTACACCGGCTAATAGCGAGCCAAATAATTCCCATAAATGATCTACAAAGCCAATTGTGGTTTTTATGGCTGTAACTTCATCTGACTGGAAAGGGTACTTCGACCACATCCAATGTATTCGGTTTGTCAAATTCTGATGACTTATCATTATACCTTTGGGTAAGCCTGTAGAACCTGAAGTATAGATACAACATAATAAGCCCTTATTCTTAACATTAACCTCTGTTATATTGTCGTTTGATGCATTTTTAAAAGACTTAACAACTTGATCATTCATTACGAATTTACACCCACTATTTTCTATGATGTAATTCTTTCTCTGCTCCGGATACTCCGGATCTATCGGTACATAAGCTCCTCCTGATTTGATAATCGCCAATATCCCTATCACCATCCACTCGCTGCGCTCTAACTCTATCCCCACTAATTCATCGGGTTGGATGTTGTAGTTTTGAATCAGGTAATGCGCCAGTTGATTGGATATCTCGTTGAGTTCTCTGTAGGTTAATTCTTTGTCGTTGAACTTAATTGCTGTATTTTCAGGATTGAGTTTTACCTGCTCCTCAAACAAGTCCACGATCGTCTTATCCTTTGGATAGTCTGCCTTAGTATCGTTTAAGGTCTCTAATAAATAAGTCTTTTCCTCTTGGGTTAAAATCTCGTATGCGGTGATGGCTGTTTGAGTACTCTTTGCTATCTCTCCCAACAACTGCTTCCACTGACCTTCTAATCGCTTTATAAACTCTTCGCTGTACTTCGCGCCATTGTACTTCATTCGGAAGAACAACCTATCCTCAGGCGCTGCCATCAGCGTAAAGTCGTAGTTCATCTGCTCAAAGACCTCTACCGTTTCTCCTTCAATACTTAATTGTGCTTTCTGACTTGTCTGTTCTTCATTGGTCGTTGCATCCGATTGACCCGATATCGGGTAGTTCTCAAATACCACCAAATGATCTATCAGATTCGTACCCAATTCACTCTCGTGCTGGATCTCCCCTAAATTCAAATGGTGATGCGGCTCTCCTGCTATAAAGGATTGCTGCGTGCTTTGCAATAACTCACTAAAAGTCGTCTGGTCGGTATACTGTATTCGCTGTGGGACGGTGTTGATGAAGATACCAATCATCTCCTGTATGCCTTTGAGCTCCGAAGGTCTACCCGATACCACCGATCCAAATACTACATCCTGGGTGTTATTGTATCTACTGAGGAGGATACCCCAAGCACTCTGTACAATCGTATTTAAAGTCGTCTTCTCTTTCTGAGCTATCGCATTAAGATTATTACTCAACTCCTCGCTTAGCCAAAACTCATAGTCCTTTGGGATAAATCCTGTATGCTGCGTCACGTCTTCCTTGTCAAAAGGAAGTACTGCCTTACTGTCATAATCAGTGAGGTAACGATTCCAATACGTTTTACTCTTTTGAGAATCTATTCCATCCAACCATGCAATGTATCGGCTATATGGTTCTAAATTAGGAAGTGTAGTAGGTTGATTATTGATAAGTGATTTATACAACATATCAAACTCATACAACACCGCATTGGTACTCCAACCATCTAAGTTCAAGTGATGGTTACTCCATATCTGATAAAAACGGTTTTCTGATAGTTTAACGATAATCAAACGAACCAATGGTCCAGCGCTTAAATCAAATCCCTCGTCTTTGTCCGCTTCTCGCAATGCTTTGATATAGGTCTGCTGTTCATCCAGGGCTTTGTCTCGGATATCCTCTACCCTAAAGTCAATAATCCCTTCTTTGAGCACCACCTGTAAGGGCTCCTCTGCCAAATCATTCCTAAACACCGTACGCAACACTCCGTGTCTGCCTATCAGTGTCCGGTAAGCCTTTTCTAACTTGGCGATGTCTAAGTCTCCTTTTAATCCATAACCAAACTGCTCAAAATAAGCGTGGCTCTTGGGTTCCGATAAGGCGTGGTAATACAAGCCCTGCTGCATCGGGCTCAATCGGTACACATCCTCTATCTCTCCATATTCCTTGCTTAAGGATGCTATTTGTTCCAAGCTTAGTCCTTTGTAGGTAAAGCTTCCTGGCAACTGCAGTGTTTTGTCGTATTGAACAAGTTCTTCGCTGAGCTTTAGTAGTTGTGCTTTATACTGCTTTGCTAGTTCCTGCAGCTTCTGTGCATCCATACGTGCTGCACTGTACTGTATGCTCATCTGTAAACAACCATTCTCACTTTGTCCGCTTACCTCCAGTTCGCTCTCTCTGGTCAGGTTTGGGTGAACATCCAAGCCGTGTCCGTAATCCGAATAACTAAATGTGTTGTTGGTAGTATTAGTAGTATTAGTAGTATTGTTGTTTGTAGTTACCTGTTTAGTTTGGGTAGTTGCTGTGTCTGTCGTATCTCTCTCTTCCCTTGTAAAATCTCCCAGGTAATTAAAGGTCACTTGCGCATCCTCCATTTGGGGTAGCGGGTTATCGCTCAGGTAACTAAGTAGCCCATATCCCACGCCCTTATCCGGAACTTGGCTTAAGCTATCTTGCAATAGCAATACCGATTCTATCGTTTCTTGTTTGCTACTAAGTACAAAAGGATACATGCTCGTAAACCATCCTACCGTGCGACTAATATCCGTTTGCTCTAAATACTCTTCCCGTCCGTGACCTTCTAATAAGACTCTTACTTGTTCTACGCCAAATGTGCTTTTCATTGCTCTGGACAAAGCCGCCAACAGTATCGCATTCGTCTCTACCTTGTTCTTAGCGTTCATCCCCTGTTGAACCAGGGCAGTCTCCTCTTTACTCAATACAAAACCTACGCGCTTGCTTACTTCAAAGGTGTTTTTTTCATTAGGCGCTTGTACCGGTATCGTATCGGTCTTAGCCGTTTGCTTCTGTTCCCAATAGGGGCGCTGGCGCTCCAATAAATAACCCTGCGCATATTTCTTACTTTGCTCCATCCAATAGCGGTAGCTATCGGTCTTCTCCGGCAATGTCAGTTTCTTGCCCTTGCGGTATTGGTTCAGTAAGGTGTCAATGTCCTCAAACAAGATACGCCAAGATACCAAGTCAATGACCATGTGGTGGATACTCAGCAACAAGTGACTCTCATTTTCCTCCTTGTCGTGGTATAAGCCCACTCCCAACAATGGGCCTTCTTTAAATCCTATACGCTCTTTTAAGCTGTTTCCCTGCTGCTCAAAAAAGGCTTCTTTTTTTTGTTTGTCCTTTATGGAACTTGGAAGGCTTGCTTCTTCTAAGACATAATAATCCCCTTGTAATCCTCCATTGTATTGTTTCCATTCGCCTTCTTCAGTCCACTCATAACGCATCCTTAGCACATCGTGGTGCGCTATCAGCTTTTCTATAATCGCTTTTGTTTCTTCTATTTTCAGTCCTCCCGAAAAACACAGCATAAAGCTCTGGTGGAACAGCTGCTTTTCTGCTACCGTGCCTTTAGCAAAAGCGTTCGCTAAAAAGGCGCGTTGTATTGGACTGAGTAACACCTCTCCTTCTACAGCGCCCTGATCAATCTTACGGGTAAGCGGCTTTAGCTTCGCTGCCATATCCTGCAGTCTGCTGCTGCCCATCACATCCGAAATCTTTAACTCATAACCCGCATTGCGCAGTCGGGCTACTATCTGTATCGCCTTGATACTGTCTCCTCCCAAAGCAAAAAAATCGGACTCCAAGCCGATCTCCTCCTCCTTGGCCCTGAGTACCTCTGACCAGATTTTTACCAGTTTCTTTTCTGTTTCCGTCCTTGGTGCTATGTAAGTAGCTTGTTCCATCCCCGTTCCCTCAGGGTCCGGCAAGGCCTTTCTATCCACCTTGCCATTGCTGGTTAATGGAATACTTTCAAGCTTAACATAATAGTTCGGCACCATATAGCTCGGTAGCCTTTCTTTTAGGTAGCTCTTCAACTCCTCTGCTGTGGCATCGCCTGTCGTATAAGCTATCAAATCCTTATCTGTTGCATTGATAATCGCTCTGGCGATTACTACTGCCTGTCCGGATTTTTTGTGGCTGCTTATGGCTTGTTCTATCTCGCCTAACTCTATGCGGTAACCCCTTATCTTCACCTGGTCATCTATCCTGCCCAAATACTCCAAGTTACCATCCTCTCTCCATCTGCCTAAATCGCCTGTGCGGTATAGACGATCAGTGGGATTGTAGGGGTTGGGGATAAATTTTTCCTTGGTAAGTTCTTCTCTATTTAAGTAACCTCTGGCTAGTCCTACTCCGCCTATGCAGATCTCTCCAATACT
>Ga0194115_10008213_pt1 | contig 10162 bp, 12 predicted proteins | sample TA2MahsurfametaG_3_FD_148656 | JGI IMG/M metagenome (GOLD analysis project Ga0194115, IMG submission 148656) | Freshwater microbial communities from Lake Tanganyika, Tanzania - TA2015002 Mahale S4 surface | ecosystem: Environmental > Aquatic > Freshwater > Lake | place: Tanzania: Lake... | reverse complement strand
AGGACCCCCCCGTTTTGGTACGATCCATCATTTTTGGAGTTTGAATGGGATACGCTCTACAGAGATGACCTTCTTTGAGCGACGATGTATTTTAGGGAAAAAACTCGAAGATGATGGCGATGATGACCACTACGACGATGATGATGCGTCGTTGGACCCATCGAAACTTGATCTCCCCGATTCGGAAGAAGCCTGTGTCATGGATGAATACGTTCAACTTTTCGGAACGACAATACGAGCACAATTGGAACAGCGAAGACTTCGTATGCAGCACCGCCATTAGGAAGGATGGTTAGTCTCTAATGGAACAAATTTACCGAAGTATGGTGACCGAGCTATCTAAATCTACAGTCGTTTCCCAAGTATATCAGGACTCCGTGTCGATATCACCTCTCACTTTCTGAATATCAGGAAAGATGCCAAGGACTTTATGAATCCACATGGGGTCTAGGACACTCTGGTCTAGGAGGGTCCTCAAGACTCGTCGCCACTATTGTGAAGATCTCTTGGGGATGATTCGTCAAAGTCAACAGGATACGACCGTATCCTATGTATACCAAAACTCCAATACTCCACACCTCCTGATCCGGCGGCCGATGCTGCTTTGTAAATCCGTAGATGTATCCTCCACCGTGTACTTCGTTCTGCGAGGATGATCGGATATTTGGGGGGTTCGACTACATACTACTTCTCCCACAACGAAGGATTTCTTCCTAAAAACTGGCGGTACTATCACTTGATGAACGACATACGATCATACGAAGAGGAATCATTAGGACAACATGCTCCCTCTGTGGCGATTTTGCGAACCTTGTTCCCGGTGCTCTACTCAAGAGTATGATACTGTAGAGGGACAGGGGTACCAACGACGATACGATCTCAATGTAACTGTGAAACAACTTCCCATAGACAAACTCGTAATAACTGTAACTGTAATATCTACGTATAGTATGTCAATGGGACACCTACGGTATGTATGTTAGTTGTCTGTGTCTGTCAGGGTTTCACTACCTTATGTATATCAGGTAGGTATGTGTGCATTACTCAAAGTCCAACGGAAAAAAGAAGCCCGTTGTAACATGGAGCGAGTACGTTCGACCGCGGGGCTTATACCTGGGCAATCCGGCGCGATGTCGCAAGATGTCTCACACTCATCAAGACACACTTTTCATCATGTATCTGCACAGTAGTTGGCTGTCTACCTTCGGGGCGTGGTCTCTCTCTCTCTCTCTTTCTGTGCCTCGTGCATCACTCTCTCACTGTCACTGTCTCTCTATCACTCACTCACTGTAAGCATACCGTGTGGGGAGAAGAAGAACAGGAGCCTTCCGTTGCTGCTGAAGCGAGCCAACCAACTAACGCAACAAAAACAAGTCCACCAACCCATCCAACGACGTACAGAAACAGAGAAAAACAGAGGAAGCGATGGTCCGTCGACGAAGTACATGGATGCGCTTGTTAGCAGTTGCCGGGGTAGGTGTCTTTTTGATTGTGATTCGTAACTGGGCACGGATCGTCTTTTCGACAATACCAACGACGAGGACAACCATGGAAGGGGGGGGCCAACTAGGGTGGGGCCCATCATCGTCACTATGGTCGTTGTCATCGTCGTCGTCGTTGGAGGGGCTTGTGTCACTGGAAGAGGAGGGACAGGAGGAGAAGGAAACAAGAAACATTCCATTCTCTCCTTGGACAGACATTATGATATCTGAAATGGACGATTTTGATCCAACGATGCATAATCAGACATGGGATGAAATGAAACAGGTCAAGTCGACCCTACCAGGATTGTATTGGAATGACCGACTATGGCTGTTAGGAATCCATCTGACGAGGCATATCGGTCCTCGTCGAACTACAATCGAAAATACAACAACAACAACGTCGCGACGAGAAAATGAGGCCGACAATGATGACGATATCTTCCTGACCGTCTTTGGGATGCCGGGTGATTTTTGGAATCGGGTGAAATCGAACAAAGTACGGTGTCCGTCAAATTCTTGGTATCACGAGAATGGGACAATCCTCAGTTATGGACAGGCTTCAGCGACAAGAGAAACAGGGACGGAATACTCATTTCATCAAGATTATCGTCTTCGATTCTATGCCACCATTCCTACCACCACTACTACAACTGGTAGGTCGACGAGGAAAGTATTCCCTTTGGAATTCATAAAGAGCGTTTCAGGAGATGCCAATCAAAATAATAATACACTCATCTGGCATGGACCGTTGAAGGGTCTGAAGTGGCCGGAAATTCATGATGAGAAGACAGCCCATCTTGCATCCACAAAGGTAGAGAAGGTACTTCGAATCACTCTTCATGTTACTTTGGACAATAATGATGACACCACCACAGAGACAAAGAACATAACGACAAACAAGGTTAGTGGTGATGACCCTACACCCATTCTTACAGCAGACATTCCGATTTCAACCGGAAATGTTGGACACGGTGGACCACAAATTATGCGATCGACGATGACAAGAAGAGTTCCCCACAAAGACAACGCCCACGAAAATCCCCAACAGCAACAGGATGATCCCTCATCTGCTAGGGCGGATAACGACGGTGCTTCTTCTTCTACTGCTCTATGTGTTGCCATCTATGGGGTGAAGACATTGAAATATCTTCCTGAATTTATCCTTCATCATTCCAATCTTGGATTTGGACCCATTATAGTTGGTGTGATCGATGCGACGCTCGGTTCAACCGTCCTTCATAGGGTCGTGAAGAATCTTCAAGACTTTGTGGAAGACGGGATAGTGGAAGTTGCTGCCATGGGATTGCCCTCACCCCAAATGCCTGCCCTCAAATGTGAAGTCAATGTTCAGAAGGTACATTTTTATAATACGTGTGTCTACCATGCAAAAGGACGGGCTCCCTATGTTGGAATCTGGGATATTGATGAATTTTGGATGCCTCCACAACACAATATTGGACCAGATATCCTGAATTCACAGACGATACCATCCCTTCAGGCACCAAGTTCGACTGGGGGGATCGACAATAATGTCTGGGGGCAGTCCAATTATTCTTGTGCAGTTACGGTAGGAGAGGCCATGCAGCGTGTTCAAGCCTATCACGAACAAGCCGGATGTGGTGAAGAATGGTGCTATCATGCTTTTCCATCCTATAGAGTACGGCTTCAACGTCATCCAAGCACAGCTGTCGACAGTACTTCCACAACATCATCATCCAGAACAACATGGACCAATACAATCATACCCAGAAATAATCGAATCTATCATGATTTTGGTCTACGACAAACCGACATTGATTGGGACCGGTCTAAAAGTATCACCCGTACCAAGTATGCACACATGGGTGGAATACATCAGACCGGTTCCTGTCGCTATCCGTCCAAGCCCAACAAGTTTCAAACACGAGGCAATACATTGTGGACACGTCGACTCTATGTGAATCAGACAACCGGTACTGCATCGACAAATACTAGTAGTGCACTGAAACAAAAGTGTCGCAATCTACGAGGACCCCCCCGTTTTGGTACGATCCATCATTTTTGGAGTTTGAATGGGATACGCTCTACAGAGATGACCTTCTTTGAGCGACGATGTATTTTAGGGAAAAAACTCGAAGATGATGGCGATGATGACAACTACGACGATGATGATGCGTCGTTGGACCCATCGAAACTTGATCTCCCCGATTCGGAAGAAGCCTGTGTCATGGATGAATACGTTCAACTTTTTGGAACAACAATACAAGCGCAATTGGAACAACGCCGCATACAGAGGCTTCGTATGCAGCGTCAGGAGGCCAAAGTAGGGCCTGTCATGGAACCACCACACCAGCAGAACTCCTTGTCGATGTCTGCTCCTTTTCTTGCTCAAGAATGTACTCAATAGCTTGTTCCAAGTTCTGACAATAAAGGAATGGGACCGTACTTGGATGAATATTAGGAAAAATTCCAACGACTTCATGAATCCATACCGGGTCCATGACAGGATACTCTACTCGTCCGTTGGGATCGTCGTGGTGATATTGAATATCGAGGGGATAACCCTTCCGAGTCATAAGGGTACGACCATATCCTGTGGATACCAAAATCCGATAATCCACACCTCCTGATGCGGCTGCTGCTTGTAAATCTGTAGATGTATCCCCGACCATGTACGTTCTGCGGCGATGATCGCACGAGGCGATGGTACTAGTACTGCTACTGCTGCTTGCACCAATATGTCGACCAAAGTCCTGCAAGGCTTCCTGGACCATACCCGGATTAGGCTTTCGTCGAGGATGGTTAGGATCGTCTGATGTACACTGATAGATCCGATCGAACGTCGCATCTTCATCCTGTTCCCATAATAGTTCTTGAACACGTTGTTGAATCGTGTTCAACTCGTTTAGATTGAGGAGACCCTTCCCTACACTGGATTGATTGGTGACCATAACAACCGAACAACCGTATCGCTTCAATCGACCAATAGCACGACCCGCGTTGGGTGTTAGACGTAATTGTGATACTGAGATGATACCAGGAGAACCAACATCTTCATTAATGACACCATCTCGATCTAACAATACAAGGGGTGCCGGTGGGAGTGGTTGTAGTTCGTTTTGTTTTTTCGGCATCGTCTTTTTCTTCCCATTCCACTGACGAAGATTGTCATTATTGATTACTGATAGGATGATACTGAGACTCCATGCGAGAAGAGGATGATACAACAATATTCCTATCCCCATCTGGAAGATAAAGATTGGACATTTATCATACCTCACCCATCCCCATCTCCAACAGGGGCAATACAAGAAGAGTTGACAACAGTTTGGCATCGATCCACTGCCACGAACTAGGTATGATGCGATAGCCGTCAAGGTATTGACGTGACGTCAGTTAACACTTTATCGGACAAACGAACAACATTTTCATTATTCGCCGGGAACGAGAGAAAAACAACCAGAACAACCCCCATCCGGGTGCGCCAACGTCATCCTACCCTGACAGTTGCATAAACGGTCGTTTGATTGGGTGCCTGGCAGGCGCGCGTACTGGGGCTTCAACAACGAATGTTTTGTTCGTCTTTTGATCGTGTGTGGATTGACCGCGAGGAGAGACAGACGACTCTTGTTCTCCGGTGTCTGAAAAATATAACTGTTTTTTGATAGGTACGGTAGTGTGTGTCGCTGGACGAGGGAAGTGTGTGGCAAAAGGAGGTAGAAAGTTTTCCAGGACGGCAAACATAAAGTCTTTTTCTTTTCGCTCAACTCTCCTTGTCTGTGGTTCTTATCTTTCATTTGACACCACTAACATACCAACTGGGTTCAACGTCGCTGTGGCATCTTTTCTTCTACAAGGACAACTAAGTACCAACACCACCACCACCACAATTACAAGAACCATGAAGGGGTCACATACTAGTACTTTGCTGATAACCCTATTACTACTTGCAATCTCCGTCGTGGAAGGTCGGACATGGAGACGGCCTTCGATTGTGAATAGCCCATCCCGTTCAGTCTTCTTTCGAGGTGGAAGTGATGCGACAACAAATATTGCGTTAGATGTCGATGTTGGTTTTACCGTGCCGACCACGATTAAATCGTCGATAGTCCCGCCTCGAGGAGGAAGTACTGCAACCATACCCTCAACGTCAACATCATCAGCACATCCACCGTTGATCAGTTCATCCATAACTCGAAGCATCAGTACGACGACTTTACCATCGACTTCGATGACTCGGACTTTACCATCGACGTTGGTGATTTCTTCTTCTCTAGAAGACGAGAGTGTTAACGCTACGATTTCATCAAACAGCACTGCTATTGCACCAATTTCAACAAAAGAACTCCGAGCACACAAGAAGATTGCCAAAAAGCTAAAGGTACGTGGTTCTTTCAGATCTTCCGATTAGTAGCGGATGAATACCACGACAACTTTGAGTATGCAAAATGATTCTTTGCACTAACTCTAGATTTCTTCCACATCAATGGATTCAGAACCGCAATCATACCAACTTGCGCCGCAAGATCATGCACGCTTCCTTTGGATTTTTCTTCGCAGCCTTGAATCATTTCATTCCGAAGGCCAAATTTGTTCCAGGTATGACGATTCTGACGTCGGCGACGTTATTGATGGAATTGTTACGTTACCGACGGGGATTTTCATGGATGAATGATATTTTGCACTTTGTGTTGGGTTCCTCGCTTCGAAAACATGAGATGGATGGAAAGTTTACAGGTAGCTTTTATTACTTTTTGGGTGTGACTGTGACGGCAGCCCTCTATCCGACATCATGTGCGACGTTGGGAATCTGCCAACTTGCCGTAGCCGATCCTACAGCATCGTATTTTGGACGGGCGACGAGGCATATCTATTGGAGTCGTATTGAAAAGTACGTATTTTTCTCGTCGTTGTCGTCTAATGGATACTTTGTACTGGCAACGAAACCAACCGCTGATCTCCTTTTTCTGCAATGATCCATCTTCCTGCAGCGGTCTAGGGGGCATCGGACGCAACAAAGGAATTCTGGGATTCCTCGGTGGTGCCTTGGCTTGCGTTCCGATGAATTATGAGTTGTTGTCTCGAGCTCAGTTTAGTGCCCCACGCCCTCAACTTCTAATGGCATCGGTATTATTGGGTTTGGCGGGTGCCTTCGCAGACTTGGCTGTTCCGACCCCCACATTAACCTTACCGAAAAAGGTACTTGGCGTTCGTGTGCCGCCATTCCATGTCGATGATAATTTGGTGGTGCCCGTATTTTCGGGATATGCTTGTACGCAGGTCTTTCGTTATCTCAACTTTCCATCTGAATTGCAGTTGGCCAAATTTTTGGTATGGTAAAGAAAAAGAGGCATTCGTTTTGAGGGGATTGTACTATGGAGACATCTGTATGCGGCCGCGGTCAGCGGTATACCGTAGCTAAGCTGCTCGGATACGGCAATCCTTGTGTTCGATGTTCTAACTGTAAAGTAGCTATAATATCCGGTTCCAATTCTCTTTGTCCGTTGGTTTTCCGTCGATTCCTACCATAATTTGTGGGCAGTTCCACTCCCCCATAAGATCTACCCACTCCTCCTCGTTGAAGCCAAAATCGTGTAGGTCCGTGGCTGGATCTAACCGCAAATCGTGTTGTTTCTGTGGGTGGATCTAACCGCAAATTACGGTATCTGTGTATCCTAGTACGGTATCTATGATTCGATCGCAAGGTACAGTATCATATTCCGGTTTATCCGGGGTATGATTAGAAGTGATTATGTCTACATACCTATGTATATCCCTACCTATCCTTGGATGCACCCAGGAACCTCCGGAATACCGATGGACTTTACAGTTAAAAGGCTTAGATAGAAATCATTTAATGAAATGCGGGAAAACTCACTGTTGTATAATGCAAGCAAGCTTGTTGGAACATCGGCGTCCATATAGTAATAATTGCCATTCCGGACGATGGTCGTATGCGCTTAGAAAATCGTATTTCCTAAATATATGCCCAACTCGTGAAGAAAGTTGTACATCCGATTTTTCTGTCGGGGCATCGGAACGTGATTCCTTCCCTTATCTCTTGGAGGGCTTTATAAAAATTGACTTTGACTGTGACCACCGGATTCCTTCCCGTCCAAAATTGCACACGGTGAAAAAAAGCGAACCAACGAAATTGTATGTACGAATCATCTCTTGTCCCTTTCCGCTTGCGGCCGTTACCAAACTACGGTGACCACAGAAAGAAGAAAACCCTTGTTTACAAACGTAAACGTGCTAGTTTACTTTCAGAAGGTTCATTTTCAACACCTTCCCTACCACCTTTCGAGTAGAAGATGGCAGAGGCCATGATGATGGATCATGACCTAGATCTGACGACGTTGACAGATAAGCAGGAAACTCTTCTCAGCATTTTAGGGATTATTTCCGGAACAATGTCCATCCTAGGAAGTGCATGTATTGTATCCCATATGTGGAGATATCATCGTATACAGGAATCGACGACTACCTACGAACGTCTCATGGCGGGTCTTAGTATATTTGATATGTCATCTTCCTTTGCCTTTGGTTTTGCACCGTTTTTTCTTCCACGAGATACGTCTCCTCGGTCTTGGGCCTCGGGAAATGACAGGACCTGCACGATGATTGGTTTCTTTACTCAGATCGGTTTTGGTGCTATATGGTGAGTCGAGAGTGCCATCGTCCCCGTACGATTGTATGTAAGGAGTGATGGAGTTTATACAAACGAAAAAGTCTAGAAATACCCAATCTCTGACTCTATATGCCGCGAATCTGTTGTTTTTGCTTCTGTTTTTAACTTTTCGCAGGTACAATGGACTTTTGAGCATATACTATGTCATGACGATTCGATTCCGAATAGAACCGAAGGTCTTTGCGGAAAAATATGAAAAGTGGCTACATCTTACGACATGGTTATATTTTCTGGGAACAGCTATAGGTGGCCTCGTGATTGACCTTTACGGTGAAACAGAGTAAGGATTTCGATATTGATTTTTTCTCAGTACAATCGGCATGAAGGAATGGCATGTTCAAGTATCTAATCGTCGCTTTCCTGTTGTCAATCAATCCTTCCTCGATGATGAATTTTGTTCATTTATGCAGAATTGCTCAAATGTGCTGGATATCGGAGTATCCGCCAAACTGTGAAGAACAAGGGAATTGTATATCAACGTTGATTGGATGGGCCTACGGTGGTTTACCTTTCGTATTGGTCTATCTGGGTCTGCCAATTAACAATCTGATCATATACTTGTATGTTCGTAGGCAGTTTGGAACAAAGGATGTGAAGGACTCTTCGGGGAGACACATTTTGACATCCAGTCAATACGCTCAGAAGATGCGAGTTCGGGAAGTTGCTCAACAGGGATTCATGTATGTTGCATTCTTCTATATTGCGTTCACACCGGCGTTCATTATTCGTGTCTTAGAAGGCTTAGGTATGGATGGAGAGAAGGAAGCGGATATTTATTGGCTATTGGTGATGAATGCTGCACTACTCCCATTGCAGGGGTGGTTCAATTTCTTGTAAGTTTTTGATACAGTTGCGGAAAAACGAATCCAAGTTACCGTTGATGGAATGACAAGTAGTACTCAATTGTGACCTCTCATATCACCTCCCCTCCAAATAATCTTCTTTTTGGCAGTATCTATATCCGACCAAGTTACCTACGAGTTCGAAAGGCATTTCCTGACAGGAGCGCATGGTGGGCGATCAAACAGTGTGTGATAGAAACGGACCTCCCCTCAATTAAGCAGATGAAGGAATTATACTCGGCGCATATGATAAATCTGTGTTTGGCGGAAGCTGATCTCTCTACATTGCAAGAAACGTAAGGCATCATAGTTCTGTCGTTCCTACAATGGACCCAAGTGGATTAGGACAACGACCTTGCTAGTGATTATGATCGGGCCATGCACTGGACTCCATTTTGAGGAAGAATGATGACGCCGAAGACGACAGAAATAGTAGGACTGCGTGAGAAAGAAGAGAAGTCTTCGTCGTTGTAGAACGGATTACGGGCACGACCCCGTGTCGACACACCGTTCGAGACTATGGTTCGACAGAACGGGTACATGAATGGCGATAAAGACCGGAAGCATCGGCAGCGATAAAGATGTGTCCGATGGATGACTTTGTTCGTGATCCAATTCTTTTTTTGATGGCGACGATGTCAACGGTGCAAGACCCGACAACGAAGTCGAAAAATAGAGATTCGATCGATGATGATGATGATTTTGTTGGTTATACAATATCGACGATGCAGTCTTTAGCCAGGCCATATTTTGCAATGTTTTCAGTGCCGTCCGGCGTCTATGTGAAGGACGAATAACCCGAGGGAGCCTCTCCATTAGGCAGTGCAAGTACGGTATTACTATGGTTTGACTATGTCCTCGTCGTCCGACTCTTCAGCATAATTGCCTTCTACACTGGATAGATAACGTTGACAATGATGTACTGAAAACTAGACTCGAAGATTGACTATTCGTATTCACAGTGATACATAGTCAAACGTTAAAGCCATTTTGTGCTCTTGAAGTCTTGTCGCAAATAACGGCATGGCGAAGGGTACCAACGTACCTAGCCATAATGCCTACGTAGTGTTGACTGGTAGAGATCCTTCTCCACAGTCTAATCGTGAAGAAGAAAACTATGGTTCGAACGTCAAGGAGAACCGCCCCTTCTCCACGGGACAAGGAGG
>Ga0194115_10008206_pt1 | contig 10169 bp, 28 predicted proteins | sample TA2MahsurfametaG_3_FD_148656 | JGI IMG/M metagenome (GOLD analysis project Ga0194115, IMG submission 148656) | Freshwater microbial communities from Lake Tanganyika, Tanzania - TA2015002 Mahale S4 surface | ecosystem: Environmental > Aquatic > Freshwater > Lake | place: Tanzania: Lake... | reverse complement strand
GAGCTGAACCTTCTACTGTTGGACGACCTCTCTTAATTGATTTGTTTAACATAACCTTAATTTTTGTTTTTATTAATAATTGTGATTTAAATATATAAAAAAATTTGGACCGAACAAAACTTATCTGCGAGCACTTTTTGGTCTTCCGCGTTTTCCTCCACTACGGGCTCTAGTAGCTGCCTTTACGGACGCCCTCTGGGCTCGTGCTTCTGGAGTAAGTGATGGGCGCCCTCTCCTTCCCCCTCCAACCTGCGGTGTCGACACTGCTTTTGGAGTGGAGGATTTGGGGCGTCCCCTTTTTCCACCCGAACGTTTAGTTGCTTCCATTTTGAGTTGTTCACGGTGAGCCTTTATCGCTGGGTCTAAGGCTGGTCTCCCACGTCTGCCATGTTTGGGTTTGCTCTCATTCTTTAGTTTACGCAACGTTTTGTCTCGTTGCTTTTGTTTCTTCTCCGCTTTACGAGCCATTTTCTCCAACATCTTCTTATGCTTAAGAACGGAGGGGTGAATAATAAGTTGATCCAGATCATACGAACGGAGCCCACCACTCATATCTACCACTTCATAACCACCGTTGGGGAACGTTTTCTTCTCTCCTGGAGCATAAACAGCCTTCAGTTCAAAATATAACTTTTTGTCGTAAAAAAAAGGTGCTGGAAGCACACGCGCTCCCTTCTCTTGTGGAACAAAATTCTCCTCCACCTCATCATAGGCGAGGTATGTTCCGTATTGCCATGGTTTTTCTATTAATTTCATAACCTTAATTTGTATAAATGTACAAAAAAATTTTGACAAAACAAAACAAAAAATTTTAAAAACAAAAAAAAAATTGGTAGTAAGTTACGAAAAAAATTTGACTAAGCCAAAAAAACTTTTACTACAAAAAGTAGTATTACTACTAAAAAACTGAGTATATATTTTGTGTAGAAAAAAAGATGTGGTTAAGCAGAAAAAAAATGGGGTGGGTCGCAACGCAACCTATCACCCACTACCACATTATTCCACATACTATATTACTAAAAACAGTAGTTAGTAAAAATCTACATCATGTAGTACTACTACAGTATATAAAAAACCATACGTTGTGAACAAAAAATCTATATTTGTTGATACAAAAAAAGCGCGATTTTAGCGCAAAAAACAGCGAGATAAACGCTTATAACTGTTAAAGCAAACACCATTACGGGTACAAAAGTCTTATCATCATTAAATTTATTCATAATCTATTTAATTAATCTCTATTCCTCGTCATATTATTACTTTACTACTTTATCATAATTTACCCACTTACCATTTGTTTTACCCGTAGGATCCTCATGTGGCATTAACAACTTACATTCGCCCTTTATATTAGCGATCGCTCCAAAGCCATATCCCTCACATATAATATTCACGTACGAGTTAGGTTCCAGTCTGTTGAATTCCTCCAGAATATCAAAATCACCATTAAATCCCATATCATGTGTTTCACAATACTGTTTACTAAAATCCGCCATACTATCAATTATTAAGTGTTTATAATTAATTTACCATTCACGTTCGTTATATGACTGAGTATTGTCATCCCTATCCCATTCTTCATTTTAAATGTAACTAATCCATTCGCAATATTAATCACCTTATATGGACCACCCACCAGGGTTTGTATTGTATCGCCTATTTTAATTATCATCGTTTAAGTATATTTCGTAATCGCTTTCATCACTATCATCTTCCTCAACCCAACTCTCACCTACCTCTACATTACCATCTAATATTTTGTCTAGTGCTGCTTGTTCGTTTTCCGCTTCAACTATATATTCCCAATATTGCGTTGCGGGACGTGATTCGATGATACGATACTCCTTTGTGTTTTGTTTTTCCCAATCCATTTCGTTTGGATCTCTGTCGTTGTTGTAGATAGCCATAGTTATAGTTTTTTAATTTCTTGTTTTACTTCTTCCCAATACATTTTATCAAAGGAATGCGCTTTCATTATCTCATCTACTGCTATTAATGCACATTGTTTACAATTCTGTTTTTCTACTTCAATTCCTCCAGTCCACATTACTGCATATGTAGCATACTTATTAAATAATTCTTCTGCTTTTTCTTTTGATGTCATATTAATTTATTTAGTTAAATATTCTAATGCATCATCCATTTTATCTAAATATTCCTCTAATTCATCAATTGCATCTTCATTTAATGAATTACTTTCAATTAGTTCCGAAATGGTTCCATAAATGTAACCTAATGCTGTTTCGTTTTGTTCTCCAAACGTTACAACATCTCTATCATCCCATGTTGTTGTAAATTGTTCTGCTACTGCCCAACCGTGTTCCCTGTAAATAAGTGCTTCTGCTATTACTTGAATATCCATAACCTTTGATTTAATTAATTTATACTTAAATTTATAACCTAAATCATGCCACTCCTAATCCTTCATATTTAAACATAGCGTTAGTAGCGTACCTATAAATCGCATTTAAGTTATTTAATTTGGTAGCCGTTTCGATCATTTTTACCTTATCTATCTGTTTAATTTTGCTTTGCTCTAGCAATCCAATGAGCTTTTGTTTAGCATCTGTAACTGTTGTTGCTTGGTAGATGTCCTGAATTGATGCTGTAATTACTGATTTTATTTTCATATTTCTTAATTTATATGAATATATAATCTAAACTCTGACTATCAACTAATAACTGTAATCATCCCATTATTCCAATATGGAACATTATAGTTGAAATTATGTTTATCTAAATATTTCCTTATTATTTTTTTCATTTGCTCACTATGGCCTGTAATTACATCCACTGGTAATTTAGTACTATTTAGTAGTATCCAATTTTCAAATATATTTTCTATCTCATAATATGTTTTGCCGTGACAATCAAATGTTGGTCGCATATAATCGTATATACGTATTATTTATAGTGGTGGATGAGCTATAAGCTTTAGCTTTTAATTTTTAATAGCTCATCTATACATTCAACGTGCTTGTTCATATTCATATTTTGCCACGTTTTTCTTATAACCATAATATCACAACACGCTATCATTTCTAATACTTCGTTTACTACTACACTACCGAATGCGGTTAGTATTTCATACATTTGTTGTATTTTGTTGTTTATTATCATTTTCATTAAATTTCTTCTTCGTGGATTACTTCTGTACTTGGTTGAACGTAGGTAGATTTGATTTTTTCTACTATTTCACGTGCTTCTTCTTCAGTTTTAGTTATTGCAGCTATTCTACCATCTGCCCAAACATAATACTCTGTTTTTATTTTTTGATCGTAACCGTTCCATCTTGTTTCTTTCTCAATCTTAATTGTCATAACTTTTTATTTTATAATATGAATATACATTAGTTACCCTGCCAAATAAAGTCTTTGAACATTATACTCCGCTACAGTGTTTACCTCAGCTAATTGTTCATAATAATACTTAGTGTGAAGATATGCTTCGGTTATTGATTTATTAATTACTCCACCTAATAACTCAGCAAATGTATTATTTGATTCGTCTACTACATCTTGTGATGTTTTTGGTAATCCACAGGTGTATGCTTCACCTACCTCACTAATGAACATACCACTATAGAATCCACTTAATTCATAACGGTTAACGAATCGATCTGCGTTACACCATATGAACATATTTTCTTTATCTCTTAGTAGGCTAACTGTATCATGATCAATAACATAACCATTATGTTTACCTTCTATACCTGTAAATTGACCTACACTAAATAATCCCCAAGGTGATCCATGACCCATCATCATAATACGATCATGTTTTGTTATTTCCTTATTTACCTGTTTTCTATTACCTGAAGTAATTATAGTTGAGTTTGATACTTTAGCATAGATTGGTTTTAGGAAATCTGTACTGCTATCTAAAGGATGTATGATTAATGTTTTAGTCATTGTATCTATTATCTAGATCAACCACATGGCGTGACCACCATTGTCTGAATTTGGTTTTCGGTTTATCCATTAAATATTCTGTTACTTTAAATATAATAATCATTGAGACAGTTACTATAACTGTTAGTATTAAGTATGATTTAAGATATATATTCATTTTCTGCTTGTTTAAATGAATCTTCGGTTAATTGAGTGTTAATCATATCTAACACTTCATCTTCTGCTCCTTCAATCCAACTATCAACTAATACCATTAACCCTTCAGCATCACCGCGAAGATAATGATCAACTAGTGTATCTGCTGTTTCTTGAGCATACTTAATTAGATCAAGTTTTACTTGTTCTGTAATGTCTTTAATTTGCTGTTCGCTTAATACGCGTTCGTGATTTCTATTCATAACCTTTGTTTTAGTAAATATACAATATTAATTTGGACAATTAATAATCTTCATCTTCAAAATCATATCCCTCATCTTCATCTTCATAATAATAAAATTCACCTATTTCATCTAATTCTTCATAGTAACTTTCTAACGTTTCAATCAATTCTTCCAAATCGAAATTTTCTGGGTTACCACGTTCAGCTAATTGGTTAGTTGTTACTGTAATTAATTCACTAAGAATGTCTTTGATTTCCATTTATTTTCTTTTTGTTATAAATATAATAATAGAATTCAGACAATGTACCATTAAAATTTATCATTTCATCCTCTACTTCTTTTTGATTCATTTTAAATTCTACTTTAAAATCTTTATACATTTCCTCTAATATTTTAGCTTCGTCTTTTTCATAATCATTAATTAATCTACGTTTACGTTCTCCAAATAAACACCTAATTTCATGTTGTTTAAATGTATCTGTTTCCTTAGATACTGCTTCCTTTTCTAATTCATTCTCCCATAACATCCACCAATGGTAATCACTTACTTCATAATCACCATTATTAATTTTTTCTTCTAAACGTCTGTATTTATGTAATGAGTTGCGTGATTGGAATCGTCTCCACCAATAGAATTTATTGTAGTTCTGTTTACTGTATGTTGCTATTCTATCTTTTAATTCCATTTTTAAATTAGTATTTTAATTTCCAAAATTGCCACCACTGTTTCTTTTTAGGAGGTAAACACTGACTAAATGGGTTATCACCGAATGATGTTTTACTATAGTATCTAGAAGTCATTATGTTTAGGAATATCTCATGATATTGCTCAGGTATAGTTCCAAAGTCAGCTTCTATTTTAACTTCTAAGTCAATTGGTTCTTTAGAGCCATTCATTAATGTTAGTGTTTCCTGTAATGTAACTAACTGTGACGTTTGAATGTTTAGATGTGAACCTAATCCTATATGTATTTCTTGTTTATTTTTCATAACATTATAAATGTAAAATGGGGGCTTTGAGCCCCCAATCTTACTCTAATCAAAGGTATAACTCAGCTAATTCAAACAATTGTTCATTTAGTTCTATATCTTTTTGGAAGTTCTTAACTGAGCGTGCTTTACGTTTACCCGCTCTATATGAACCACCAATTAATTTTTCCTGTACTCTATTAAATACAACCCATAAATCATTACCTTTATCTTGAGGACGATCAGCATTGAGTACATCCATAATGTTTACTCTTGCTTTAGTTCTTAATTGCATTGCTTTAGTAGCGAAATCAACCATTTGGGTTTCAGTTAATTCAGTGGATTTAAATAAGTTAATCTTTTGAACTAAATTAGGCAACTTAGCAATTACTTCATTTATTTTTGTTTGTAATGTCTCAAATGTATAGTTAATATGTCTAATTGATACATTATTAAAATCAGCATCAGAAACTACTAATCCATTTGAACATACTAATCTAAAAATACCCACCCTAAAATTAAATGCTGCCTTACCATCATGTGAATTAGTAAGTAGGATTTGAGGGAATGAATCATCTCCATTAGCACCTTTAATCATAATTTGAGGGTTACGAAATACAATAATATGTTTTTGAAATCCTTTATATTTACGGGACTTAACCTCTTGGGCTTTAGTTACTTCCCAACCTAGATTCATTAAGTCTTCAACTACACGTGATGTAGGTGTTTGAATGTACTTATCTGTTAGGTGAGGTGCTTTATCAGTTGTAAATACTGATGGGGCAATTGTTTTAATTTGATCCAATGTGTAACTTGCATTGGTCATCATCATGTCTGTTTGTAATTCGTTTTGCATAACCTTTGTTTTAATTATTTAATGATTGAATATACACTTACTATTCTGACCGACCTAATTTAGGACGGCATGTTTAGCATATATTATGGCTTCACTGAACATTTCTTGTTCCCATTCAGTTGTGGGATGGTATTTTATATTTACTGCTTCTACTAATTTACGGTTATCTACTACACCACACATTACCATTGTAGTAACCATAGCTTCGATTTCCATACACTTGCGATACATTTCATCATTAGTGATCATACTTTTCTTTTTGTTGTTTCTTCAATTTAAGCCATTCAAATTGATCAGCCAAACTTGCTCCTCGTTGGTTTAAATCAGCCCAAGTTTCTTCATGTAATGGTTTGCGTTTTGTTTTCTTGTGTAATGCTCTATCTAATTTCCTGCTTGCTTTGTCTTGTGCTTGGTCTTTAGTAATAATTGGCATTTATTATTTATTTATATAAAATTTAAATCCAGAAATTTGCTCAATCACATTTAAAGGCACTTCATTATTTTTAAGGCCGTCTGCTTTATCTTGATTATTATCGAATAGGAAAGCTAACCATTCGTTCGTTTTCTTAGTGTGTATTACTTTCCAACATTGTTTTGGTACTGATACTTTACCTATTTTTTTAGCTTCACCTACTGATCCACACCAAACATGAATACTATCATCTTTAAGAGCACCCTCACGTGTCATCATTTCTAATTCCTTCCAATCACCTCTATTTAATGCTGGGTATTGAGCAGTCATATTGCTAAAATAAAATGATTCTTCGTTTGCTACTTGATCACATGCTGCATCAGCAGCTGGAAAATTATGCCCACGGTCAAATCCTTGTCCTGTATAACTTGATTGTAAATCAGTTTCATTTATTAGTTTAGGATCAGGAGTAAACTTATCCCCACGTTTAACTTTAACAGGGCATGTTAATGATGTTTTAGTAATCCACCATTCTACCTTTACAGGATAACCTTTAGACTTACTAAATGTAGTTGAATATGCTTTATGTTTAATTGTGATTGTGTCTTGTGCTTTAACACCTAAAAAGGTAAATAATATCAATAACAATATTAAACCTATAATTATAAATACTTTTTCTTTAGCTCTCATGAGTATAAATATTACCCGCCTGAATAGCGTTGTAATATTCTTCTCTTAAACGTCTAACTGCTCCTTCAGCTGATGCTACACCTGCTTTAAACATATTATCATCATTACTATATCCACGTTCATTAATAACTTTAAATATTTCTTCAAATATTTCAAATCCGAAAATGTTATTACCTAATGCTGTGTATTTGTCTGTCATAACCAATTATATTTAGATTGTTTAAGTGCTTGTCGTTCACCTTCACTTCGCGGTATAGATTCTATTCTAGTTGTTTGTTTTACTCTACGTCCTCTACGTTTATAAATACATTCTTCGGGTTCATCCCATTTCCATTTCTTTACCTTTTCAAGAAATGCTGCTCTATAATTTAATAAACGTTCAGCTTCTGTTCTCATATTAATTCAAATATAAGTTCTTTACCTCGACAAATATACTGTAATGTATCAAATTTATTTAGATGATTAAGTGGTTTAGCTTTAATTATATCCATTGACCATTGTGGTTCGCCGCCATATTTTAAGCCAGTAAAATAACCATATTCACTTATAACAATATATTCTTGTTGTTTAGTTGATTTTTTCTTCTTCATTATTTTTTAATCTTAAATCTCCAAGATTGCTATTCGCTAACAAATTATCAAAATTTTTATATCCTTGTTTTTGAGCCCACTCATCATTTTTTTCACGATAGAATTGTTTTTTAGTTTCTATATCGTTTAGTTTTTCTACATCTATATTTAATTCCTTAGCACATTCAACTCTACACCAATCAACTGAGCCTATATCGAAATGGATTGGTAGATCTGTTTCTAGACTTTCTATAAATTCTTCAAATTTAGCTGCTGCTTCAAATGGCATACAATAGAATCCTTCATGCACTTGATAACCAGATTCATCTTCTCTATCAAATACCTCTATCCGACCCATTCTATATCGTTCACCTAATAGTGAAAATACACCATAACCTACTGTACTATAATTAAATCGTTTCATATATTGCTTTCATAACGTTAATTTACTGAATTTACTCTGAGTAGACCATCTTCTATAATTAGGTAGTCACCTGATACCTCCATTGTGTCAATGAAATAATATCTGCCACCAGTGAATTTATCACTACCTTCTAGGTCAATTCGTCTCATTGCTGTATGGCCTACTATTTGAATATAGTCTTTTTTAAGTCCTTTTTTATGTTTCTTATTTACACCCATTAATGATCTAGGCCTAATCCAAATTGGTGTTTGGTAAGTGTTATCACCTGAAGAATCTACACCATTAAATTCAAATGATTTAGGTTTATATTTAAATAAATCATTTAATTGAGATACAACATTTTCTTTAACCCAACCTTCATCTCCAAATTCTCCATCCATGAATGTAGGACTTACACCAGCATGGGTGAATAAATAATTATCAAATGAATAAGCCATTTGTAAATGCTTTCTATTTTCATCTATAACCTGAGTAATAGATGGAGCAATACCTTTTTGATAACCACTAGTACCAGTATACCCAATTTCGGGGAAATAATGATAATCATGGTTACCAATTAATAATATAACCTCAACTTGTGGATTGTTTTCTTTGTACTGGATAATTTGTTTGAAATTATCTATTTGCTCTACACCAGGAATGTCAAATGAGTCAAAGTAATCACCAATGAATATGACTCTATCCACAGGTTCTTCTTGATGAATGGCTAATTTCCAGTTGGAGCGACCATGAGTGTCTCCTAGTATTACTGTTTTCATAACCTAAAATTAATGATTTATTTTGGACCTACCAAAATTTGTACCATACCTTTTTTACAGGTTGTTCTTTTGATTTGTTTATCTTAAATGGATGATCTAGTAATATAGTAGCGTATTTGTGAATTTTACGCTTATTAGACATATCTAATTTATTTACGTCTACATACATTTGAATGGGAACACTTAAGTCATCCGCTTCAATTGAAGTGGATATTACATAATATTCTTTACCATTAACAAATGTAGTACGTACCATAGCATAGATAAATATTATGATTTATTTTTTTTATTATCTAAGTTAAGTTTATTTAGTATTTTATTTATCATCTTTATCCTTATTTAAAAAGTCTTCACCTTTATAATCAGGATGATTACGTTGCATATAATCAATACCTCCAGCCCATAACCAGGCAAGAGAAGCTAATATAGCTAATATGAATATAATTAATCCCACCATCTTTTTATATATTGATTAAGTAATTTAAATAATATATGTTTTACTTTACTATATTTAGCAATAACCTTTGAATTAAATTAAAGTGGGGGTTTATCACCCCCTCTTAATTACTTAGCTGAATCAGCTGGAATATGAGCTACAGTTGAATCAACTGCAGTTACAGCAGCTGTATCTACTGCTACAGCTACGCTGTCGGTAACAACTGGTTCTTCTGAACCACCACATGCAGCAAATGTCAATGCTACAAGTGCAATCATAATTTTCTTCATAATGAATTTTTATTTGTTATAAATATACGATAATGTTTTGCCTAAACCAAATTTAATTTGAGGAATGTGATAAATTAACATCTCCTAATATACAATACTTAATATTTTGTATTACATCACTGGTTATAACATTAATAGTAAATGATGTTACTGGATTAATTGTAGCGAAATTAGATTTAGTAATTAAATCATAATCAGTTGGATTAAACCATAACACTTTATTTATTAATCTATATCCACTATTGTGAGTAGCAATTAAATAAGCATCACCTAAATCAAGTACACCATTTTCATTAACATCTGCCGCCTTCCATTGTTTAGTACCTGTCATTATTAAACCTGCGGATGTATTATTTGGGGTATTAATATTTTGGACTTCACCCCATACTAAATCAAAATCGGTAGATGTTATACCCTGTATTGTTAATGAAGGTACTAATTTGTAAGTTGAATTTTGGTTTGGCAAAGTGAAAG
>Ga0194115_10008205_pt1 | contig 10171 bp, 18 predicted proteins | sample TA2MahsurfametaG_3_FD_148656 | JGI IMG/M metagenome (GOLD analysis project Ga0194115, IMG submission 148656) | Freshwater microbial communities from Lake Tanganyika, Tanzania - TA2015002 Mahale S4 surface | ecosystem: Environmental > Aquatic > Freshwater > Lake | place: Tanzania: Lake... | reverse complement strand
ATGAGGAGAAAGATGAGAAGAAGGTGGACGCCATCATGAAAGGTCAGCTTACAAGTACAGTAGCTGATGTATTCTCTCCGACTCCGCTCCTTGATAAGGTCGTACAAATGGGAGCATCTGCAGTATTAGATGCAACGCAAGACGCACTTGACATAAGCGATGAAGAAAGACTTGAGATATACTCAGGTAATAAGCAAGACTTATTCCAAAGCTTAGGGCTTCTTGGTATCGCAGGATCTCGTGCTAATCAGCTTTGGGAAATGACCAAGCTGTCAATGGGTGCGCCATACGAGGATGACTACGGACGTAAGAAGTATTTGTCTGAGGCCGATAGAGACGCAATCGCTACACTCATTCCAATTGCTATCATGTCCAACATAGGCCTTACCCCATCCGAGGTTAACAGCGTTGTTCGTTCATCGCTTGCAGACGCCAAGAGAAACGCATCAACTGTTGAAGGTGGTAAGACAAACGAGGATGTGCAGTTAGAGGAAAGGTCAGAGGAGTTGTCAGGTCAGCGCAAGGAGAGAAGAGAAGAAGCCAAGAATGAAAAGATCAACGCATTGCAAGATCTCAGAAACGATGAGATTGACGCAGATAAAATAAAGGCTATTGATGACATGATTGAAATGCTGTCAATGACTGATGAAGAAAAGAAAGCTGCGAAGTCTGATCGCATGAGGGCAAAGATAGAGAAGGAAGAAAAGATGAAGGAACTCTTAGGTGGATACGACAACAAGACTGATCTCAAGCGGTACGACCCTGAGCTATACGAAGAGAACTTCGGAGAGAATAGCGAGTACTACTTAGAGAATCAAGCAGAGATGGAGGTAGAGAAGGAGCTCAACAAAAAACTTCAGGAGTTGGAAGATGAGAAGATGGGATACACTCCTGCACAAAAGCGTGGAGCAAAGTATCGAAACAGAATGAAGTCTTTCAAGAAGAAATATAAGAGAGAGTCAGAGTATTTTAGGTAAAGCGGACGTATTTGAACGCTCGCTGCGCATCGAAGTACGCCATCATCTCTAAGTCATTGGCCGACCCATCTCTTGGTGGGCGGCCACCGAGTTTCACTTCACCAACAAGGGAGAACACTTTGCCATAGATGATACCATCATCACACGCCCATATCAGCACCGGGTTGAGGCGCTTCTCAATGAGCTTACTTAATTTACTAAGCGCTACCGGAAGGGGATACGCTGTCTTCATGGTCTTGAGCCTACCCTTTACTTCAGCGTAAGCGATAAGCGTACCATCTTTATCGAATACTTTGTAGTCAACATCATGTTGACCAAGCTTTTTAAATGACCCGCCAAAGATTTTCACAAATGTTTCAATGGCTTTCTTTTCACGTATTAAGTCTTGATCGGTTTCAAAAGTCGTCATCTTCAATAATTTTTATAGTTGCTCTGAGCTCTCTGATTAGGGTCTTTATTTTTTCGGTACAGGAGACGTATTCTCTATCCACTAATTTTTCGTAGATTAAGGTAACATCTTCGTGGAACCCATCCGTCATAAAAAATATGCGGCGGGCCCTCTCATTTTCCTGCTCAGTCATCAAACATCTTTCTTATTTTGCGCTCCACAATAAGCTCGTGTCCTATTGGTGTGTGCTCTTTTATCAATTCAAGTATCTTCGTGAATCTTCCATCTGCCATCAGTTGTGTCTTAGATTCAAGTATGCTGTTCTCCTCTTTGAGTAGTTGGTATTCCACCCTGATTATGTCGAGTTGATTCTGCAGGCGAATTGCTTTAACCCTGAAGTCATTATCCGACAATAAATTTACGGGCTGTTTCTCAGAAATAATTAGTTCCTTACATCTCAGGTAGCGTCTAAGCATCTCGTTGTCGGTATCGAGAAGCCCACGCATAGTACGCTTATAGTGGATTACAGTGGTGTGATCCTTATCCATGAACTCACCTATTTCATTGAGCGAATAGTTCAGCTCAACCATAAGCAGGCCGAACATCATTCGGGTCTCAACGATTGCTCTTTTTCTGTTGTTCTCAAAAATTCGTTGACCCATTACCATCTCAACGACTTGTTGTACAAACTCAAAATCATTCTTGGTTTCCATAATATATGATTGCTTTAACTCCATGTTTAATTAACTCTTTTATTCGGTATTCCTGAAGCTTCGATAGTTTCCCATCAGGTCGCTTCACCTCAATGAACTCCACGTTCGATCCGGGTGGGATAGCAATAAGGTCGGGGATTCCATTCTTATTGGTCTTTACCAACTTGATCACGTAATATCCTTTCTTCTCAAGCTCTTTAATTAACTTACTCTGTATCTGTTGTTCGGTCACTTCTTAAATAGTATTTTAAAGTAATGCTTAATACTCCACCATATCAGTAGACGTAGCACGAAGCGTTGCTTTTTATGTGACTTCTTAAAGAAGGCTGCGTGAACGGTTACAACTTCTTCAAGCGGCTCATCGGTGATAGTTTCCTTTCTCAGGAACTCACCTTGATTGGTAATCTTATACCATGATTGTTGTTTCATAAGTAAAAGTCTTTTTTAAAATGGTTAACAGTATAGTCTTTCTTTTTTATTACTGCTTTATAAATTTCTTGTTCAATCCCATCCTTGCTGAATACCCAATAGACGTGGTTGAACGCACGTTCTTTTGTGGTCATCCTATCCTTGCTCTGCCAATAACTCGTAGCGCTGAAGTCAATGTTGTAGTAAACAAGGTAGTCAGCTTGGCGTAGACTGATGCCTTCTCTTCCACTCACAATCTGAAGGGCAATGTTCTTATCACTACTCTCAAACTGACTAAGCTCTGTGCATAGGCTATCCCCAAACACTTGCTTTATCGCAGATAGTTCCTCTTTGAACTTATAAAACACTCCAATCTTACACCCGGCAAAGTATTCTTTAATGAACTCAGCCTTACTCGTATCAAGCACCATGCTATTGCCACTCTCAAACTTGATCGTTCCGCTGCATAGTTGATGCACCTTCATCATTAGTTTGGCCGGTGTGTCAGCAAGAATAGTCTCTTCCTTCCCCTCCACAACCAACTCCTTCTGCAACTTCTTGATCAGTGCCTTCGTACTTTCTTTTAATTCTACCTCAAGTATCTCTTCAGTTACCTGAGTAACGAATCCGGCCTCTTGCTGAGAATAATTTATCGTGTATGGTTTCATTGCCTCAAGGATTGATTCCTTACCACCACTATAGTCGTTCACATATAAGCCATTAATCTTCTTCTTAGTCACCTTAATATGATCCTCTGCAAACTTGTAGAAAGTTTTGTATCTACTAAAGGGATTACCCGGTATGCCATACACTTGATGGTACATCTGAGAGTAGCTCTCCGGAGTAGGTGTACCGCTCAGCAGCATCACCATTGGTCTACACTTATCAATCAGATCCTTAACCATGATGGCTCTCTCGCTTGGCTTAGCGAATGCCCCCAAGCCATGTGCCTCGTCAAGAATAATCAGGTCCCACATCTCATCATCCATCACATGATGAAGGCTCTCATAGTTAATTACCGTCATCTTAAATGATGGGTTGAACATTGCATAATCTTCCTCAATGCTACTCATTGCTTTCTTCTTGGTAATGAACAGCACGTGCTTAACTTTCATATCATTGGCAATGCCGAGACTTGTTAATGTCTTGCCTGTTCTTACCTCCATTGCGAGGTATAGGAACCTATACTCTCTCAGGATCTTAGATCCTGAGTCGATGATGTCTTTCTGATATGGTCTAAATTCCACTTGGCTACCTCCTTTTTCGTGTAGGTTTTTGTAATAATCTCGGCTACGTTGGAGGCGTGGCAGAATATCCGGAGCATCCTTGTACTTATACACGAATGTCGTCTCAATAGCCTTACCACGCCCCGTCTTCACCTCCTTCATTTGTCCCATTACCTTGCATAACAACTCGCAGTATTTAAACATTGAGTAGTCAGAGTATCCGGGCCTACGCTCCACTATCTGCATCTTCCTGTTTCTTTCTGTGAATAATGATCCACCTTCCGTTCAGGTCTCTGCCTTCTTCAGGAACAATTCCTTCCTTGAATAGTCCGTACGAAACCAACCACTTATAGAATCTCGTTCTACTGATGGTCATCTTCGCCTTTGGTCCGTAATCAGGATACTCACTGATGAAATCATTGTAAAGCTCGTTTTTATACAATCTCACGCCAACCTCAAGCGCAGTATTGCGTGGCTGCCCATCGACAAGACCGCACCACTCGATGAAGTCGTGGGCCGTCTCCGCTGATAGCTGCCTGATCTTAAGGTTAACGAACTTACTTTTCACAAGTCCGGTTCTCAGGTATCCCTTCAGGCATTTAATCATGTAGTTATCAAACTCACACCAATCATCATCGCTCCAATCCCCGAACATCAGCTTACCGAACTCATCCAAAGGCGTAAAGGCTTTGGAATAGTATTGGTGTAGCTCCAACTCCCATTTCCTCCGGGCAAAACTATTGCCCGATCCCTTGATGGCGTAGTTGGTAGTGATAGCAATCTTAGGACTTTTGCTGAATGGTATCTTGATGGCGTCCTTATTCTTCTTCTCAAGGGTTAACCCTTCGGTTACTACACTGAAGAGTCTCTCGAAGTCAAAGTGCTTCTTCACATCATCGAACACGAGTATCTGCGTATCGGCACTCACTAATTGATATGCGAAACTCCGCTCAAAGGTGAAGCTCTTTCCGTCAATCGTTACCACCTTCTTCATCTTGGATAGGGCATTCATAAATAATCCCTTCCCGGTTCCACCCTCCGGGTTGTCACTGATGACCTCATCGTTTAGAATTACGGCAGGGCAGAACGATAGGTTCTTATAGCCATGCAACAGGAACCCAATAGTACTCTCCATGCTTGCCACTCTTCCCTCGTCATCGCCACAGATGTTCTTAATGAACTTCTTGTAGTCGCATCTCGAAGTAACATCACACATGGTTAGATTTCTATCTATGACATGGTCCTTCCAAACATATCCCCCAAGATCAAGGTAGTCGATAGGCTTGACCTCATCTTTAGTTATTTGCACCGCACAGTTTTTATAATACAGATACGATGCGTCTTTGGTATCCTCAATGAAGTAGATCTCAATGGTTGATAGCATGGATAAGAACTCTTCCTTGAAGAAGCGGGTGTTGTCAGCGAAGTAGTTGTAAACCTGAATGTCGTCAAGCTCAAGTAGGTGGTTCAGGACGAAGTCCTTGATCTCCTTCTCTGAGGTATGGTCGATCAGGTTGTTGGTAACCTTTACAAATACGTAGTTCTTCCCACCCTCCGGGCAGTACTTGTAGAACCCGGAATCCTCGAGAAACTGCTTAAACTGAATGTGAATTATCCTTATGACTCCCTTGTCGTTCTTGCTCCAAAATGTTTGCTTGGCATTCTCCTCCTCCACTTTGGAAAGCACCGCTTCGATCGTGTCTGTATCCAAGTTGGAGTCTTGCAGTTGGATACGCACCTCTTTTTTTGAGACACCACGTCTAAGCTTTGCCTTGATTTGATTTACTCTCTCCTCATCCTCGTAGTACTTGGTCCCGAAATTGGCCGTGTTCTGATAGGCAGAGTCAATGGTCCTTTGGATCTCCTTCAGGCTGAAGTCAGCAGTGGCGTACTGATTAAGTACATACCCCGCCAAACTCTTATTGATCCCGAAGTCATTGAAGGCCATCGCAAGAACAAAGCAGTTCTGATTGCGCTGCCCCTCGGTCATGGGGTACTTCTTATGCCACCACTTGACGAGTATCTCCACTATCTTATTCTCGTCCGTGATAGGGATCGTAGCCTGATCCCTGAGCTTATTAACCTCTGTGTACTCAGCCTCCTCAATAGTATCCCATATCGAGGAGTTCTCGTTGATGTAGATCAGGGGGTCGTACGACTCGTAACATACCCGGCTAAGGTTCTTGGATGTCTTATCGAAGTAGGATGAATTAAAGTACTTATCAAGGCTATTGAAGTAGTTGGTATGGTTTTCCGCATCCGCCGGGATCTTAACCAAGATCTTCAGCCCATTGCCGGAAGGAGAGATAAAGACCGAGTACACATACTTGTTCTTGCTCAGATTCTCTTTATCCTGCAATAGCTCCTTCTGTTTGACATATCCGTCAAAGTCCAAGCATATTAGTCCACTATGCTCAATCAGGGCCGTATCGGCCCTCTTATTGAACGTACCGCTAAAGCAGATAGCCGGGAGCTGCTTCTTGAGTTCGTTACGCTCAGGCTTTTTCTTCTCCAACCTGATCTTCTTAACGAGTTCCTTCGTTGCTCCCTCCTTAATCCTTTCAAGTATTACCCTCACATCTCTAAAGAAAGGCGTGGAGGTTTCCTTGATGTTTTGAAAGATTGTTATATTGTATGTCATAAATGTCAAGGTTATGTCGAAAATATGTCGCCCAAGTAATTGATAATTAGATCGATGTCGATTATGTCGATTTTAATTTTACTCTATATTCTATAGAATAATAATAATATATAGATATATATATAGAGAGTAGGGAAGGATAAAAACGACATTTTTAACAGAAAAATATAGGGGGTTTTGGCCCCCTATATTGTTTAGAATGGCAGCTCTCCGTCATCTTCCTCTTCGGGTTCATGGGCCCGTTTTTCTTTTGGCTCTGACTTCCCTTTGGGTTCAAAGGTGTCAAGCTCGATGTAAGGGTTTCCACTGCGTCCTCTCTTAATCTGAAGGTTAACCCATCCCTTTTTCTCATTGTTCTTCAGGAAGGTGATGGCCTCGTCTACTTTTACGCTGATGCTTCCGATGACGAAGTCGGGGGCTTTCTCATTACGTTTGAAGATAAAGCCGTCTGCAAAGATTTTTTCTTGATCTGACATGTTAATCTAATTTTTCGTTTATAAAATGGTTATCTATATCCTCCGTAGCATTAGGCCCGAAGTATTTTTGGTAGACCTCAATCGCTCTCTCAACTTTAGCCTCGCCGTTCTGTACGAACTGCTCTGTGGGTCTGTATACCCCGAGCTGCGCCGTCTCCTTGTCAATCACATAGAAGTACAAGGGCTTACCAAACAACTGCTCGTAGATGTAGCACTGCGAATCGTAGTTGTAGGTCTTCGCACTCCACTTAAACTTATTGATGTCTGATGTAGTCTTGAGATCGATGATGTAGTCATGGGTGATGATGTCCGCCTTACCCTTCCACTCTATGCCCTTGATGATACCCACCGCAGGTTCCTCGTAGACGTTGCCGTCCCGGTAGATGTCGTCATAGAATACAATGTTGGCTTTCATTACGCCCACGAGTTTATGGATCTCGTCCACCTCTTTGGTTAGTAGAGCAAACTCAAGGCCGTTGTCGGCACAGAAAGTCTTATACTCTTTGGTGTTGCGACTGCTCACGTCTACGCTCGTTACCTTGTCTACCTTCTCAGGCTCAAGCAAGAGCTGATGAAAGAGCCTGCCTTCGGCAAAACTCTTATTATCCTCCCTCTCATCCCTGAAACTCTTAGGGTTATTAAGTAGCGGACCAATGTCTGAGTTGGATAGGTAGTTTCTACCTTTACCATGATAGTATTCATGGTCATCCCGAAGGGTATCAATTACTAACATAGTGCTGCGATTTCTTTTTTAAGTGCCGGTGAAATTTTGTACTTGCGATTGAGTTGTTTACCAATGGCCTCAATACCTTGAGACTTGTTGTCGGTAACATACTTAACCACCTTTTGCCAATTCTCTGATCCCTTTTTGAGATCAATAAGCTCAGCCTCCTCTTTCTTGGGAGCCGAAGCCGCCGGTACCTTTGCGGGTGTTTTAGCCTTCTCTTGGGCCTCTGTCTCCGGGAGATCCTCTCCGGCGTAGATGTAGATGCCAAGCCCAAACATGGCAAGGTTCTTCACAAGGCACCTCATCATGGTCTTGTTGATGTCGAAGGTAGTAGCCGCCTCCACCTGCTTATCGCCATACTTGGTGGCGTAGGAGTAAGCCTTCTTCTTCATGCTCTTGTTGGCTCCGTTCATCACCGGTAACCACATCTCAAGGGTTTGCCCATCGATAGTAACTGACGTGTGGCACATGAATCCTAAGTCCTCATCGTAGTCCGTTGGAAGGATTGTGTAAGATGCGTCCGGGCATTCTTTCTTGGTGGCCGTCCAAGCCCAAGCCCATGACAAATAAGTAAGGCCGTCTTTCTTTTCAACGTGTTCATTGACGTTGATGCTTGACAGTCGTTCAAAGACTGTCAGTTTTTTTTCTGACATAATTGTAGGTTTTATTGATTGATTAAATGAATACTGCCTTCTGAATATCCTTGACTATCTGCATATAGTCGGCGTCAGCCTTCACTCGTTTCTCAACGACACTGATGCCATAAATAAGGGTAGAATGCTTAACATCGTAGCCGTTGTCGATCATGTAGCGTTGGATGTAATTAAGGCTCATCGGCCTTTTGAAACACAAGTAGTAGAGTAAATATCTTGCGTCAACGGACTGCCTCTCTTTAGTCTTGGAGAATAAACGATCCTTCGATATTCCGAAGAGTTCAGTTATTCTTTCCACATACTGATTAAAAATTTCAACTTTCATTTGATTTGATTTAATTGGAAGTCAAATATAGTGAATATGTACAATACTCGTCAAATTTTTTTTGCACATTTCCCTATAAATACTATCATAAACGCAGTTTATGATATGTGAATATGTATAATTATGGTTTAATATCTGAGTATCTTACATAGATGTATCCGTTATGGAGTATCTTGTCCGCATCTGACCACTTATCCACATTGCATTGGCATCTGTGGGGGACCTCGATGCACACTAATTTTTGGTAGTCGAAGGCTACCTGAATGTCGGACCTCTCTGTAATTGGTATCCGGTAGACGTTGCCGTCCTTCTCCCACACTGCATACAGATCGAAGATCTTGGTATCGTAGATAGCGAACGCCTTTGCTGATACATCCATGTAGAAGATGCCGTCCGATGATTTAAAATACTTTCTCATATAATTTTTTTATAAGGTTGTAACAATCGTAGAAAAAAAACCCTACATACACTGCCGTAATAGTCAAGGTAAATACCGGGATAGCGATGAATATAAAGTAAAGAAACTCGCCAAGTAAATTGAATCTTTCTTTCATAAGTTGGTTGATTTAATGTCCCACCCACGTCCGTCCATTGGATTGCCGTATATCTGAATGTCATTCTGATCAATACATCTTACGTTACCCGTATTGTGCAATCGAACCACAAAATACGGATTGGAGTGCATTGATCCTGCAATCATAAATAATGCAGTACCCGAACCTATCGGCGTTTCAACATCGAATGGATTTAGGATTTCGTGTATGGTTTGAACTATCATCGTTAATCTTTTTACAACTTTTAGTTGAGGTTTATGTCAGGAAATTTCGCTTTCTCCTCTGTGATGATTGCAATAGTGGTTAGAACAAGGGTAGCAAAGTTGTGATCGTTCATGATGGCTGCCGCCAAAATCGTTACCAACTCCTTTGTTTCTCCTTCAATACGGACCTCTACCTTACGGCTTGGGTATCCTCTTACTATTATCTCTGTCATGATTTTACTGCTTTAAGTTTACTTCTGATCATGCCGGGATAGTCAAGGCTATACCTACTATACACAATCTCGACCGCCTCCCACCTTGTATGGGCAACAATAGTCCTGATTAATATATTTCCGTAGTAGACCTTATAAAGAAATTCTCTCTCCATTTTGTTCGTGTTTTATATCCTTGCCGTAGTACACCACTCGTGGTACCGGGTACACTTCGTAAAGCGTACTGAGGTAGGTAAGAAATTGTTTGCGATCCTCATCGCTTAAATAAAGTAGTCGGTCATTCAATCCCTGAATGAGGACGATTCTGTCATCATGTGTCATAGAATTGTATTATGAATGGTGATTGATAATAAGATTCCCGTGATGTGAATGCTCCATACAAGACGCATCACTTTTGTTAACCACTGATCCTCGTTGATCTGCCCGGTGATAAAGACCGCAATGATCGTGGCTACCGCCAAGACAATTACCGCCCATACCGGCGTACAGAATAGCGAGATGTAGGTCGGCGTAGCCGATAGTAGAATAATTAAATACTTGTTCATTTTGATTTTATTTCAGTTATTATGTCAATAATTACAGACAGATTTAGATCGCCCAAGTCAAAAGTCATCTCGTCATCAACGCCATCACTTATGGATCTTCCT
>Ga0194115_10008202_pt1 | contig 10174 bp, 7 predicted proteins | sample TA2MahsurfametaG_3_FD_148656 | JGI IMG/M metagenome (GOLD analysis project Ga0194115, IMG submission 148656) | Freshwater microbial communities from Lake Tanganyika, Tanzania - TA2015002 Mahale S4 surface | ecosystem: Environmental > Aquatic > Freshwater > Lake | place: Tanzania: Lake Tanganyika... | reverse complement strand
TTTGGCAATCAAAACTTAAGTAGTCCCGTGGGGATGACTTTAATGTGGTCTAGTTTTGATTTTATGTTTGAAGGTTATGGGGCTAATGGTTTAGATGCTCATACTTATATTCATGAATTAGGTCATGCGTTTGGGTTAGATGACTATTATACGTATTCAGAAAACGACTGGGGTGCTGCCGGTGGCCTTGATATGATGGACTATAACATCCTCGACCATAACGCGTTTTCTAAATATTTATTAGGTTGGACCAAACCTTATGTCTTGACGACCAATCAAACGACAACAACCGTCACACTCAATCCATTTGAATCATCTGGTGATTTCTTTTTACTTGGTAATAATTGGAATGGATCCGCGTTTGATAATTATTTAATTTTTGAATTCTACACCCCAACTGGCTTAAATCAAAAGGATGCTGCCGCGGCATATCCAGGGAATAATCTAAGAGGTTTTACCGTACCCGGGGTTAAGATTTATCATGTCGATGCTCGCTTGGGAAAATTTGCGAATAGTTCTGGGGCATTTGGTGGTTATACCGATACCTTAAATGTGGGTTTCTCCAATTTTCCTTACATCGCTCACAGTAACTCGGTTGAATATTCACAAAATGAAAACTTTAAGCTTCTACACTTATTAGAAGAAAACGGCACCAACACCTTTATTGATGGTGAATTAGCATCCAATGACACATTGTTTAGAGCCGGAGATGTGTTTAATCCAACCACCACCCATAGTAGTTTTTTTTACAATCAAGGTGGAAGATTCAATGACAATTCTCTAATTGGTTATACGGTTAGTTTTTCCAATGTCACCGCTCAATCCGTCACATTAACTGTTACAAAAATTTAAGATTTACAACCCAAATCTACTCTAATTTCAAATGTTATAATGGAAGAGATTTCATGAAAGATTTATCTCATTCTATGTTGCTGCCACCACTTGACCGTGTTGATTTTGTGATTGCCCCAAGAGCTTATCACGCTTGGTATTTAAAGCAAAAACAAGGCCAATGGCATTTATCATTTCAATTAATCACCAAGGAAACGTTTCTAAGCGATTTATCTTTTGATATCGATGAAGATCAAGTTTTACCCAAACTTCTCAAAGATTTAAATCTCTCCATCCAAGAGGCAACGCTTGGATTAAAACTTTTAAAACAATTACCCGAAGATCAGCATCACATGATCGATGCAAGTTTAAAACTAGACCTGATCTGGCAATATTTAAATTTACAAAAATTAATCTTAAAAAATCCATTTTTGGAAAAAAAATACCGAAACAAAGTCGTGTATGTTGATGGTTATATTCAAGAAGATCGCCAATTAAACGTTGCATTCCAACGCTTTCATATTCAGGCAACTTACCAATCTAAAACCTCTTTTCCTAAACAAATTAAGGTCAAAGTGTACGCGAGCATTGAAGATGAAGTGAGCGCGATGTTCAACCGCATTGGTGCTTTAAGTGAACAGGGCGTTCCCCTCAGTGATATTTATCTTTTAAATCCAAGTGATGATTACCGATATGAACTTGAAAGACAATCGCTTTATTTTCAAATCCCAATCCAATTACCGTCCAAGCATTCGTTATTCTCCTTACCGATTACCCAAAAATTGCTCCATCGTTTAAGTAAAGGTGAAAATCTCGCTGCCATTTGGGAGATCCTACAAACGGAGGCTCCTGAAGATACAAGGTTACTCCAATCACAACTCAATCCGCTTTCCTTAACGTCATTACCTTTAAAGTCTCGTATTGCGTTGGTGGAACATATCACCCAACAACGGATGGTTAAAACTGCACGGTACCAATCGGCAGTCCAGGTTGTGAATCAATGGGTGCTAGGTGATCACCAACATCTCTTTATTCTTGGTTTGCTTCAAGGGCAATACCCTGCGACGTTAAGAGATCTAGGCTTATTGGATGACAACACGTTAAGTAAACTAGGATTATTAACCACGCAACAACGCCAACAAGAAAGTGAATTACGTTTAAAGAATCTGTTCGTCCGCTCAAAACATCTCGAGATTTCATATCCTCGCCTCATTCAAGGCAAAGTCACCATTCCTTCACCGTTGATTGCGATGCACCAATGGGTTGTCGAATCCGGAGAATATGTAGTCAACGGCGTCGATTACAGTGGTACTTTAGCAGCAATTCGAAAAGTAAAATACGACTTTATTGAAAAGCAATTTAACCAAACGCATCCTTACTTAGGCGCGTATCGTCAACAATATCCAGTTAACCCTGCACCTTTTGATCATGCGTTTACGCTAATCGATGCCGATTTTAACAACAAACCCTTAAAGCTTTCTTATTCTGCTCTCAAAGATTATTACCAATGCTCATTTAAGTATTTTGTTGGGCGAATTTTAAAAGTGAATCCAATGGATCAAGATGAATTCTATATGCACTTAGGCACTTTTGCGCACGAAGTGTTTGAAACCATGAAGGATGATATCCATCAATTTGATGAGATTTTTGAAATCGCTTTAACGAACCAAAAAAACTTAACCGCAAAAGAAACCATCCTTTTTCAAAATCTCAAACCCCAACTCAGGAAAGTTTGTGAATTTAATTTTTTCCATCAACGACACATGCAACTCCAATCTATGGAAGTTGAAAAGGAATTGACATATCAACACGATGAACAAACCAAATTAGTTGGATTTATCGATAAGATTATTCTACTTAGAACGCCTGAAGGTCGTGAATATGTCTCAGTGGTGGACTATAAGTCGGGTGCGGAAAGTTTTGATGAAGATCTCATCGAATTTGGGTGGTCACTCCAATTGCCAATTTATGCGTTAATGTTAGAAAATCATCCCGATTATCAACACAAAGAAATTCTTGGTTTGTTTATTCAACATATCATTGAAACGTCCTTGAATGCAAAAACGTTTGAAATCGAAGGAATGAACTATCCGAAGTCTTATCAATTAGATGGTATTATCGTCAATCAAACTGAAAAAATCCAAATTTTAGATGACACCATTCTCCAAGGCAAAACCCAATTTATTCAAGGCGTGAGTGTGGTTAAAAAAGGTGGGTTTAGGAAATCCAATCACATCAAGTCCGCTGAAGAAATTTCATCATACGCTCAGCAAGCCAAAACTAAAATTTCAGAGGCGAGTGCGGCCATTCGTCAAGGAAACTTTGCCATCAATCCCAAAGAAATCAAACACAAATCTTCTTGTGATTATTGTCCTTTCCTCGATACTTGTTTCCGTAAACCTCATGAAGTAAAAATCATCCCTCTCATACAAAAAGAAACTGGAGACAATACCGATGGCGACGTTGACTAAAGCCCAACAATTAGCCCGTGATCACCTTGATGGCGATGTGTTAATTGCCGCAGGTGCAGGTAGTGGTAAAACCAAAGTTCTCACGGAACGGGTGTTGAAACTTTTACTCGTGAATAAAGTACCTTTACAACGATTGTTAATGCTGACGTTTACGAATGCGGCTGCTGCGGAAATGAAAGCAAGAATTCGCAAGGAATTATTGGCGGCAAAAGCCTTTGATCTCGCTTCGCAAATCGATGCAGCATTTATTATGACTTTTGATGCCTATGCGCTTTATTTAGTAAAAAAATATGCCCATTATCTTGGTTTACCTAATGACATCGGCGTGTATGAAGAAACGCTTTATGGCATTGAAAGAAAGTTAACACTCAATCAACTCTTTGCAGAAGAGTATGAACAAAAACGCCCAGAATTTTTATCCTTCATCAAGCAATTTGTCATCAATCAAGATGAAACATTAAAGGCTTTTATTCTCAGGATTGAACAAAAAGCCGATTTACTCGTGGATAAAATTTCGTATTACCAGCAATATATTGCCCAACACTTTAATACTCAATTCAAAGATGAGCATCAAGAAGCGTTGTTCCATTTTTACCAACGAGAAATTGAATTTATTCAACATTTAGCAATCAAGTTTGAAAGTTCTCAACAAACTGAATTTTTCACCACCCTCACCCAAAACTTATTAGCCCTTCCCGATCTAGATGCCTTACTGACCGCCTTAACCCAACTTAGTTTCCCAAGATTAAAAGCAAAGTCCATTTCAGATGAAGATAAGGCTTTACGAGATAAACTCAAAGAAAGTCTAAGTCTATTAAAAGCAGATGCGGCTATGGTCCCAATTGCTGGGCAATTGCAGCATTATGATGCGACCCAAGTCCACGTTCAAGTGATTTTGGATTTACTTTTAGAATTGAATCGACGTTTAGAAGCAAAGAAACAACAATATCATCGTTACACCTTTGCCGACATTGCTAAACGGGCGATGCAACTGATGAAAATTGAAATCCTAAAACAACAAATTCAAGACCAATTTATGTTTATCATGGTGGATGAATATCAAGACACGAATGATTTACAAGAAGCGTTTTTACAACAACTTGCCAAGAAAAATCTCATGATGGTTGGCGATGTTAAACAATCCATCTATCGATTTAGAAACGCCAATAGTGATATCTTTAATCATAAATTTAATACCTTTACTGATTACGGATTGAGTCAAGATCACCATCAATGTAAAATCATCCTTCAAGATAATTTTCGATCGCGCAAGGAAGTTCTAGAAGGCATTAATCATCTGTTTTCTCACGTGATGTCTCATGAAGTGGGTGGGGTGCACTATAACCACGAACAAGCGTTAACCTTTGGGCAATCGTTATACACAAAACTCATGAATCGGAACCAGTCCTATCACATGGACGTGGTTCGCTATGCTAAAACGGATCAAGATTCACAATTCAATGAAGCAGAGATCATCGCCCAAGACATTCTCAAAAAATTAAATCAAGGTGTTCAGGTGGCGGATTTAGACAAACAAACCATGAGGAAAGCTACCTTTAAAGACTTTACGATTTTAATCGATCGCAAAAGTAACTTTGAAGCTTACATTGAAGTCTTTAATCGCGTTGGTATTCCTTTAGAGGTATATGCCGAACGAGATTTATCGGATTCAGACTTCTTCCGGGTGATGAAAAATTTGATGACCCTGATGGTGCATCATCAAGGAACTACGATGATTAAAAACATGACTCAGGCCTATGTATCGGTGTTAAGAAGTTTTATCTTCCAAGAAAAAGATGATGCATTATATCGATTGGCAATCGGTAAAAAACCATTAACTGAGTTTGCTTTATTCGCTATTTTAGATCGCTTCCAAAATTCAGGAAAACACCAAGTCCTTGGTCAATGGATGCAAGCGTTGATCCAAGCACTGCAATTAGAAACCAAACTCTTAACCCTATCGGATTTACCTGCCAACCTTGCAAGGTTAGAAGGCTGGATGCATACCGTTGAGCAATTATCAGCGTTAGGATATTCCCTTGAAGCCTTTGAAACCTTTTTAAAACAAACCGACAGCATTGATGTCGATTTAACCATAACCGCGAATATTGAAACAGATAATGCGGTCAAACTCATGACCATTCATAAATCAAAAGGATTAGAATTTAGTTATGTTTATTATCCCGGTCTTTCGAAGGGTTTTAATATGGTGGAAACCAAGGGAATGTATCAATATTCCAAAACCTACGGCATTCAATTACCTTACCCAGAGGCAACCTATGCTCGTCCCATCTTTGCAGATTTAATTCTCAACGAAGAAAAGGAAGCAATTCTTTCTGAACAAATGCGATTATGGTACGTCGCGTTAACCAGGGCTAAAGAAAATATCACCTTGGTGATGGAATCGAGCCAACCAAAAACGATTGTTGATATTGAAAAAGCAAGGTCGTTTGCAGATGTGATGCAAGTCTATGATCAAATCACCTCTCGTGATATCAGTCGCGATTCTTGGGTGCTATGGCCGATTGAGTTTGCTAAACCAGCGACCTCAACCCAAACCGCATCATGGGTTCCGATTACCTTTAAACAACTTTCTCATTCTTTTGAAACCATCCCCGCAAAACGGGCGAGCAAAGAACTCGATGAAGAAGTAGATGCCAAAGTCCTGATGTATGGTACTTATCTCCATGAATGTTTATTCTTATTAGATTTTGCAACCTTGGATACGAGTTTTATTACGAACACCAAAGATCGAGCTTTAATTGATAAACTTTTGGCAAATCCCATCATGCAGAACCTTGCAAATCAAGTTAAACAAGGCAAAGCTCAGGTATTAAAGGAATACGCCTATTTAGATGAAAAAACCGGCCAAACATCCATCATTGACTTATTAATTTTGGAAGGAAAAGATGCAACCATTATCGACTATAAAACCAATCAAATTGAAGATGAAGCATACGAAAAACAACTATTAACTTATGCAAAATTTATCAAATCACAAGGATTCTTCATCAAAGATTTAATTCTGATTTCTATCTCACAAAATAAATTCAAAAGAATTTTATTAAAAAGTTAAGAAAAAAGTTGATGAAATAAAGTTTTTATATGAAGTGAATTTAGTGAATCCAACGATTATCATCCTCGGTGACGCATACGATTTAATTGATTAACGATAAGACGACTTGACGAAGCCACATTCCATACTTTAAGATAAGAATGTTCTATCAAGAGTGTTCGAGGGACAAGCCCGATGACAACACAGCAACCTGCTGAAGGCAGTAAGGTGCTAATGCTTGACGATAGTAGGCGCAAAGATATTTGCAACCAACCCCTATCGTCACGATAGGGTTTTTTATTTTAAAAATCCTTCTTGATAGACACGCATCAAGGAGGTGCACCTATGGCTGGACGATGGTCGATTTGGTTTTTAGAAGCAGGGATGTCAGATGCAGTTTATGCCCAACATAAACAAGATGTTGAAGAGGGGGTTAGACGCAATACTTGGCGAGCGATTTATCGCGTATATGTCGATTTCCGCCTCTGGGAAGAAGGTAAACTATTTCAAAACCTATTCTCTCCCATCGAAAGCGGTTGGTATGGGAAGATTGAACCGCATTGGGTTCATTTTGGAGACGTTGCCGGTAAAATTATGTTTTTACATCTCAAGAATGGAATCGAATATCTACGTTTTATTACCAGTGATGAAAATCAAGCGATGGATATTCCAGTGAAGGCCGTTGTGTCAACCTCATCTGCTGGATTTCCTAAAGTTGCCTATAGCGCTGAACAATATTTAGTTGGTTATTTGGGTTGGTTAGAAGCTTTCCAAGAAGCAAACCAAGGCGACTTTTCAAGACTCAATGCCTTACAGTTTCAATTATTTTCTGTTAACTTTTCTGAATTGGTTTATGCTCGTGTTAAAGATTTATCAAGGTATTTATTAAGTGAGTCGCATCCAAAAGCAGAAATCCAACTTTGGATTGATCATCTTGAGACCTTGATGATTGAAGAAATGGTTTCCACCATTCCTGGACGCTGCAAACCTCCATATCATCATGTGATAGAGTGGCATATTGATGAACGTGTGTTTAAAAAAAACACCCCACTTATCCAAGCATATTTAAAGATTCGCGCACAATTCCCAAGTGTCGTCATGGGCCGTGGTTTTATTGAATTGCCGGGCCAATCTAAAAAAATCAACTAAGACGATATTTACTGAATCATGATTTAAGGTATGATAGGAACCGTGAATAAAAAACGCCTCCTTATCAATGTTTTGTTCTTGAATGAGCTTTTTTGGCAGCATTGATCAGGGAAAAGATACTGACAACAATCGCGCCACCAAGGGCAAGTATGAACCCTAAACCTAGATTATTGATTGCAAAACCCAGCAACACCATGGTCACGACCACCAAGGTTTGCATAAACGAATAAAACCCCCTGCCTTTTCGCGTAAAGACTTCTTCGGTCACTACAACATTCGTTGATTGACAATGTGGACATTGCGCCATAAACAAATCCTCCTATGGATTAATCCCTTCTAATCAAAGATTAAATTGATCAAAATATCCCTACGACTTTATGGATGAATTCCACAAAATGGGGAGGATTTGTAATGTTATGATTATATTTTTTTACATTAAATTGCTTAGGAGTTTTTGATAGATTGAATAATTGTCATCTTCATAACAGTAAAAGATAACCTTCATCTTGGATTGGTTTTGTATGAGGAATTGTTGGGTGGTCACTAACGCAATCTGTGCAGCCTCCTCTTTTGGAAATCCATAGACCCCAGTAGAAATATTGGGAATGGCAATAGATTGAAATCCACGGGATTGGGCAATTTGAAAGATGGATTCATAAGTTTTAGATAAGAGTCGTTTTAGTTCCATATGATTTTCAAATTCGTCCCATATCGGTCCAACTGCGTGGATAATCCATTTCGCTTGAAGGTTAAATCCTGGCGTCAATACAGCTTCACCCGTAGGGCAACCTCCGATTTTTCTTAAGGCAATCGGTAAAGAAGGACCTGCTGCAACATGAATCGCGTGATCCACGCCTCCACCTTTGATTAAACGTTCGTTGGCAGCATTGACGATACAATCTACTTTTGCATTGGTGATATCACTTTGAATAATGTGGATTTGATTAAGTATTTTTTTCATTAGACTCCCCCTTGTATTATCAACTGAATTTGCTTTCATGCAAATAGATTTATTACATATCAACAATTTCCATCCAGGTTTAATAAAATGAACCATTAATAAGGTTAAAATGTCATTTGCTATAATTTTGTTTGCATAGGGGGATATGCAGATGCTTGGAACAATTATTGGGGATGTTGTTGGCTCTATATATGAGTGGGACAACATTAAGACAAAAGCCTTTCCTTTATTCACGAAAAAGAATTTTTTTACCGATGATACGGTGATGACGTTAGCGGTTGCCAAAGCCTTACTCAATCTCAATCAAGATCTCAAAGGTTGGCAAACGTATTTGATTCAAGAGATGCAACGGATTGGCCTTCAATACCCTCATTCAGGTTATGGGGGTCATTTTAGACTGTGGTTACGTTCCAAAAATCCCAAGCCTTATAACAGCTATGGCAATGGCGCTGGAATGCGCATTTCGCCTGTTGCCTATGTCGCCAATAGCGTTGAAGAAGTCAAGTTTCTATCTCATTTAATTACAGAGGTTACCCACAATCACCCAGAAGGGATCAAGGCTGCTGAAGCGATTGCTATCGCCACCTATTTAGCGAAAACCAACCATTCCAAGAAAGACATCCAAACCTACATCCAAAAGCATTACTATCCTTTGAAATTCACCTTAGATGAGATTAGGCCTACGTATCAATTTGATGTCACAGCCCAAGGGAGTACCCCACAAGCAATCGTTGCCTTCTTAGAATCCGAAGATTTTGAAGATGCGATTCGAAATGCGATTTCAATCGGAGGAGATTCTGATACTGTTGCTGCGATGACAGGTTCAATTGCCGAAGCCTTCTATGGGGTCCCCCAATCCTTGAAAACCGAAGTTTTAGGTTATCTGACCGATGATTTAAAGGCAATTATTAAGTTATTTACACAACAATATAAGATTTAACCTTTTTATATTGTTTATCAGCAAAAAGGATGGATTGAGAAAGAAAAACCAACCTTTCTGGATGGATGATCACCTTTACCAATAAAACGAACCGTTCAATCGTATTACTTATAAGACGGTTGACTTCACGTGAGTCATCTCGTTAACAAAAAGACAGTGGATTTGTAATAAAGTGAAGTAGATGAACAACGTAAATACTTTGCTTAAGGAAATCCAACAAGGTAAGCAAGCGGCACTTAAAACTCTTTATGACACCACAAGGTTAGCAGTTTTTGCATCCATTATTCCCTATTTGTACGATCAACAACTTGCGGAAGATGTGATGCAAGAAACCTATCTAAAAGTGTTAGAAAAGATTGATTCCTATCGGGAAAATCTGAATGGGATGAATTGGCTGCTGACGATTGCCAAGCATACGGCGTTTGACCTTCTCAAACATCGCAAGCACGAAGCGCAAGTTGATCGTGAAACGTTAGAAGAAACGGTAGCCAGCGATAGGGATGTTTATGATCTATCATCCCCAATCATCCGGATTGCAAAAAAGGTGCTGGCAAACGATGAGCAAACGATTCTCTTCTTATATGCGCTGGGGGAATACAAGCATCGAGAAATTGCAACGATGTTAAAAATCCCAATCGGGACTGTCTTGTGGAAATATCAAACTGCCATCAAAAAAATGAAAGAGGTCTTAAAACCATGAATGAAAAAAACATTCTCAAGTCGATTAAAAAAGTCATCATGAACTCAACCCCTACCGATTTACGATT
>Ga0194115_10008200_pt1 | contig 10174 bp, 15 predicted proteins | sample TA2MahsurfametaG_3_FD_148656 | JGI IMG/M metagenome (GOLD analysis project Ga0194115, IMG submission 148656) | Freshwater microbial communities from Lake Tanganyika, Tanzania - TA2015002 Mahale S4 surface | ecosystem: Environmental > Aquatic > Freshwater > Lake | place: Tanzania: Lake... | reverse complement strand
TAACTTATCTGCATCATACGAACAGATTCTTATTTTGGCTATGTTTTGTCGTAAAGTAAACATTCCGTTTTCTGCTTACGGTTTTGGTAATGCTGATCATGTTCGTTTGCTTGATTTTCCTGAAGAGGCAACAAGGAATTATTCTTCTGATGATAGATCGTTTGGTTGTTTCTCAGAAAAAAATAAAGAACTATCAGTATCTTCAGTGTATCTGCGTGAGATGATTAATTCTAAAATGAGTAATTCAGAGTTTTCGAAAGCGGTTAAGAATCTTCTGTGCCTCATGGATGCTTGGTCTACTGGTTGTTATGCTGGTAATAGAAACTTCTATCGACCATCTACCGATTCATTGTCGAATACACCAATGACTGAAGCCTTGATTGCTTGTCAACCTCTCATTAATGAGTTTCGGGCAACCAACAATCTTGACATTGTGAATCTGTGTGTGGTACATGATGGTGATGCTGATGATATCAACTCTTATCATGTAACAAACAATGTTGGTACTGGCTCACGAAACTATTTCAACATTTATTCTCATAATGTTTTTCTGTGTGATAAGAAAAACAAAGTACAGCAACAACTTACTGAAGGCGATGATGCTGTACGTATTGCTATTGCTCAATGGTTGACCAAAACAACTGGTGCTAAAATCATCGGTTTCTATTTGGCAAATCAACAAGCAATTAAAGGTGCTTTACGCCGTCGTTTGTTTACACCAGAACTTGATGCTCTGCGTAAAGAAGAACGGAAAAATTGGCTTCAATTAAAAGAGGCTTACACTAAGTACGGTAAGATTGTACGCAAAGAAAAGTTTCTTGAATCAAAGAATCCTGGCTATGAATCATTCTTTATTCTACCTGGTGGTTCTGATCTAAGTGTTGATGATGAGGACTTTGAAGCACCATCAAAAGTCAGTACGGCAACTTTGACTAAGGCGTTCAGTAAGTTTACCAAGAATCGTCAAGTCAATCGTGTTCTGGTATCACGTTTTATTGGTATAATAGCAGTTTGATAATATTCCACCACTTGACAAAGTGGTGGGTTTCATTTATAATAGTAGTTCCTAATGTGATGGAGAATTTATATTATGTCAAGTCGTGCTGAAAAACGCCAGGCTTTCATTGATGCAATTATTGCAACTGGCAAATCTCAAATCAATACCGACGATATTCGTGACATTGTGGCCAAGACTGGATTGAAGTGGCCACAGTGGTACACCAAAGATGAATCATATCGTATCAAGCGTGGTGTGTTCCGTGTTCCTGGTGCTTCCAATGCAGCACCGGCTATCAATATGTTGGCACAAGTAATCCCTATGGTAAAAGCAGAGCCGGTACAGGGTAATCGTATTGCTAATGTGACAACTGATCTTGAGATTGGTAATCTTGTACCCTCTCAATATAACAACTATGTTCCTTTTGGCAACTTTGATGATGTGTTGTCAATTGTGAAATCTGGTCAGTTCTTTCCTGTGTTCATTACTGGTCAGTCTGGTAATGGTAAAACAATGTCGATTGAACAGGCTTGCGCCAAAGCAAAACGTAAATTCGTTTGCGTATCAATGACACCTGATTCTGATGAGGGTGACTTGCTTGGTAACTATGTGCTTATCAACGGTCAGATGGAATGGCGTGACGGTCCTGTGACGGTTGCTGCTCGTCAGGGTGCTGTACTCTGTATCGATGAGATTGATTACGGCGCACAAAACTTGTCGTGCTTGCAACGTGTACTTGAGGGTAAACCATTCTTGCTAAAGAAAAAGAATGAGTTGGTGACACCTGCACCAGGCTTTACCGTGTTTGCTACTGCAAATACAAAGGGTAAAGGCTCCGATGATGGTCGTTATATGTTTACCAATGTGTTGAATGAGGCGTTTCTTGAACGTTTTCCTAACACAATGGAACAAGAGTTTCCACCTGCACGTATTGAAGAAAAGATTGTCAACAAAGAACTTGATTCAGTCAATTGTTCAGATGAAACGTTTGCCAAAAATCTTGTATCATGGGCAAATGTAATTCGTAGTACGTTTGCTGATGGTGGTTGCGATGAAGTTATTTCGACCCGCCGTCTGGTACACATTGTCAAAACATTCGGTATCTACGGTGATAAGAAAAAAGCGATTGAGTATTGCTTGAATCGTTTTGATGCTGATACTAAGATTACCTTCCTTGATCTGTATACTAAGATTGATGCTGGTATCGACCCAAATGCTGCACCAGCGGTTGTTGATGAACCACAGGTAACTAATTCAGAAGAACAACCGTTCTAAGGTAGTCTTTCACTTTTACCAGAGAGAGTGTTGACACACTCTCTCTTTTTTTATATAATGTTAAGTATGTAGAGAAAAGTCGCCTCTACTTTTTATTTTTTCGTGCGACTAATTTTTATGGAGTATTTTGAATGTCTGCTAAAGATAAAATTCTAAACTTTCTTTCGAAAGATGGCCCTTACAACACGTTGACGGCTGCACAGGCACGTGCCCGTTTTGGTATTGTAAATGTTGGTGCCCGCATTGAAGAACTTCGGGCTGAAGGTCACTGCATCTATACCAACAAGAAAACTCTTGCTGATGGTCGTCGTATTACTTACTACAAACTTGGTAAACCTACGAAAAAAATGGTTGCCATGGCACATGCAGTTCTAGGTGCCGAAGCGTTTGCCTAAATTAGGCTAAAAATGGTGGAGTGAGAGCATATATATAATGTGTTCTCACTCTTTTTTATGGATAAATTATGCAGATACAGGTCAATCTTGAAGAACTAAGAAAAAATAAAGTGTTTGTGGCAACACCGATGTACGGTGGTATGAATCACGGACTTTACATGAAGTCTTGTCTTGATCTTCAAACTGTAATGATCAAATACGGAATAGAAGTTAAATTCTCATTCCTCTTCAACGAATCACTCATCACACGGGCAAGAAATTATCTAGTAGATGAGTTTCTACGCACAGATTTTACACACTTGATGTTCATCGATTCGGACATTCACTTTGATCCGAATGATATCATCGCTTTACTAGCACTAGACAAAGATGTAATTGGTGGACCATATCCTAAGAAGTCAATCAATTGGAACAACATTGCAGAAACGGCTCGACGTAATCCCGATTTGAATCCAAAAGAACTTGAAAATCTTGTTGGTGAATATGTGTTCAATGTTGTTCGTGGCACAGAACAATTTCAAGTAACAGAACCTCTTGAGGTAATGGAAATTGGTACCGGTCACATGATGATCAAACGTGGTGTGTTTGATAAATTAAAAGAAGCATATCCGTTCATTCGATACAAACCAGATCATGTTGGCCAAGCGAATTTTGACGGCTCACGTTACATTCATGCATACTTCGATACAGTAATTGATACCAAAGATTCTTGTGTTGGTGGTGGTTCTGATCGTTATCTTTCAGAAGATTATATGTTCTGTCAGATGTGGCGTAAAATTGATGGACAAGTACACTTGTGTCCATGGATGAAAACACAACATCTTGGCACTTATGCTTTCACTGGTAATATGCCTGCTGTTGCACAATATATAGGCAAACTGTGATCGATTACAAATATAGTGAAGATCGTATTCTTAAAGAGGTAAAAGATTACATCGATAAAACATACGGTCAACACTACTCACAAAACAAGTTTCAAGCATCCGAATTCATCATGGACAGTGGACATGGTGAAGGCTTTTGTATTGGAAATATTATGAAGTATGCACAGAGATACGGTAAAAAGAATGGATACAATCGTGATGACTTGATGAAAGTTCTACACTATGCTATAATGGCTTTACATAATCATGACTTGATGAGGAAATAAATTATGAAACTTTCTGGTGATACACTTAATATTTTGAAAAACTTTGCTGCTATCAATCAGGGCATCATGTTCAAAAAAGGTAAGACACTTCGTACCGTATCTCCACACAAAAACGTAATGGCTGAAGCAAGCATTACAGAAGAGATTCCTGCTGAGTTCGGTGTCTATGATCTTAACAACTTTCTTTCTGTTCTCACATTACATAAAGACGATCCTGTAATTGAATTTGATACAAGCAATATTCTTATTTCAGGTTTACAGGGTCGTAGCAAAATCAAGTATCGTTTCTGTGCGCCCAATATGATTGTTGCTGCACCGGATAAGCCAATTACGATGCCTGATGCTGAAATCGCATTTGATTTGAAACAAGATGACTTTGACTGGATTCTTCGTGCAGCCAATGTGCTTTCTTCACCACACATTGCATTTGAATCCGATGGTAACAAAGTTTTCGTGACAACATTCGACACACAGAATGATGCCGCACATACTGATGCACTTGAGATTGCTAACTCAACAAAGGGTGATAAGTATAGAATGATTTTCAAAATTGAAAACATCAAAATGATTTCGGGTTCTTATGAAGTGAAAATCTCTTCAAAGGGTATTTCAAACTTTAAACATAAGACTTTGAATCTACAATACTGGATTGCTACTGAAACTGGTTCTAAGTTCGAAAAGACTTGAGCCAATTATATTATTATGATTTTTGTGAAAGGATACCATGGAACATTTTCTGTGGACAGAAAAGTATCGACCACGAACAGTGGAAAATTGTATTCTACCAGAACGCTTGAAGGCAATATTTCAAGAGTACGTGAATCAGAAGGAGATACCAAATCTCCTTCTGGCTGGTGGGGCTGGCGTGGGCAAGACAACAATTGCCAAAGCCATGTGCAACGAAGTCGGTTGCGACTACATGATAATCAATGGTTCTGATGAGAACGGCGTCGATACAATTCGTGTCAAAATCAAAAACTATGCATCATCTATTTCATTTGCTGGTGGTCGTAAGGTCATCATTCTAGACGAAGCAGACTATCTAACACCAAACGCACAAGCAATTCTTCGAAATGCAATTGAAGAGTTTTCTATAAACTGTTCTTTTATTTTTACTTGTAATTACAAAAGTAAAATCATTGAACCTCTGCACAGTCGATGTGCGGTAATTGAATTTGGTTTGAAGAATGGTGAAAAGCAAAAGATGGCTGCATCTTTTTTTAAACGCATCACATACATACTAGATACAGAGAAAGTTGAATTTGATGAAAAAGTAATTGCAGAAGTTGTCAAAAAACACTTTCCAGATTTTCGTCGTGTTATTAATGAACTACAACGCTACTCCAAACTCGGCAAGATTGATGTAGGCATACTCTCTCAGATTGGTGATATTTCTATCACACAGATTGTCAAACATCTGAAAGAAAAAGACTTTGCATCCGTCCGTAAATGGGCAGCTAGTACGGACATTGATAACACGACATTCTTTCGCAAACTCTATGATGCTTTATATGATATTGTAAAGCCTCAGAGTATACCACAGGCAGTGTTGATTCTTGCAGACTATCAATACAAGCAAGCATTTGTTGCTGATCATGAAATCAATCTTGTTGCTTGTCTGACAGAGATTATGGCAAATGTGGAGTTCAAGTGAGCAACCCATTTGATTACGCCACAGCTATTTTACAGACTAAGAAGCAATTGATTGTAGATGATTTGACGGAGAAGGACTATGTTCCTTTTCTTGTCAATCGTGCTCTATCTCAGCACAAAGACTGTTTGGCCTTCGCAAACGAGATGAATAGTAGACACTATCTTGAAAAAAAACTACAATTTGACTATTTGCTAAATACCATCAGGTCTATGAAAAGACCGTTTGCGAAGTGGACTAAAGCAGAAACTAACGATGATTTGGAATGTGTCAAACTGGTCTATGGCCTGTCCGATTCCAAAGCACGTGAGGCTTTGCGAATACTCAGCAAAGAACAAATCCAAAAGTTAAAAGAAGAAACCTTTATAGGTGGATTAGGAAAATGACATGGTTGATCTATCTAAGTTTGTTGAAGTTGTCTTGCCAGATCAAGATGACTTTTTAAAAATTCGTGAGACACTTACAAGAATCGGTGTCTCAAGCCGAAAAGAAAGAGTATTATATCAGTCTTGCCACATACTACACAAACAAGGTAAATATTACATTGTACACTTTAAAGAACTGTTTGCTTTAGACGGTAAGTTATCTACAATTACCGAAAATGATATACAAAGACGTAACGCTATTGCCAATTTACTAGAGGAATGGGGCTTGCTAAAAATTGTAAAATATGATATAATTGAAAATAATATGGCGCCAATTCATCAAATCAAAATTATTGCTTTCAAAGAGAAAGATGATTGGGAACTAGTTGCTAAATATAATATAGGTAAAAAAGTTAAAACCGAATAATGGTGAAATATCATGAGCAAAGTGAAAAACAATCCGATCAAACTGATTAACAAGTATACCAAAGAGGAAGTGTATACTAGGGATTACAATAACGTGATTAAAGAAGGCAGTAACGAGTTTATCAAAGTCTTCAATCAAAGTAATCCACAAAGAACTTATCTTGTCAATCGCACAGCATTTGCGATTGCCAAGTAAGTCGTGATGCCTTCGGGGTCACGTAATTTAACTTGCTTAATGAGGAGAAAACTATGACTATTACTGGTCGATTTGGCCCAATGATTCTAAATCAAACACTGGGTTTCGAAAACTTTATTCGTGATGTAGAAGCAATTCTAAATGAAGCAAAACCTGTTAACAATTTTCCACCACATAACATCGTCAAACTTGATGAGAACAAATATGTGGTAGAACTTGCTGTTGCTGGTTTTGGTAAAGATGAAATCGATATTCAAGTACAAGAAAATACTTTGACTATTAAGGGTGAAAAAAAAGAGGGAACATCTGACTTGGAATATCTACATCGTGGAATTGGCACACGTTCTTTTACTAAGTCAATTACCATTGCTGACACCATTGAGGTAAAAGGTGCAGAATATAAAGATGGTATTCTACGCATTGGTCTTGAGAACATCATTCCGGAACATAAAAAACCACGAAAGATTGAAATTAGTAATGATTTAAAAACATTTAAGCCTCAACTTCTACAAGAAGAAAAACAGGCTGCATAACCAGTGGGGCGCAAGCCCCACTTTGAACTAGAATAATTGAGAGAGTTTTAGATTATGAAATCAAATTCTAATTTTAAAATGGACAAATCTTTGAAAGTTCTCTTGTCGAACATGTCGAAAGAGGAAAAAGAAGACTACAAGCGTGAGATGATTCAAGCAATCATTGCACCAAAAATCGAATTCAAGAAAAAGAAAAAAGAAGAAAATGTCGATGAATGACATTATGATGGCAAGTCACTTTCATTGTGACTATCCATTCAATCACACTTCTTCTTGGATGAGAGCAACTCATGCAGGTGATGCTCAGTTTAATGATATTCTTCTAAATGAGATTGCCATTAATACTTCGAAAGAGGAAGATAAAGTTCAGATTTATCAAAAATACTACCCAAATATAGCCGAGAAAGACTTTCTCAAAGCAATAGGTCAGCAAGCGACTGAGTACTGGTTATGGAAACACTGTGAATCCAAATACATAGGCTGCACAACTTATAGGCGATATTTGCTAATTGAAAATCAAGAAGGTCCAGACACCGCTAAAATTGTTTTGAACACAGACTGGAATCAAATTTTTCATCTTTCTTCTGATGTTCATAAAGAAAAAGCATTGCAACTTTTGGAAAACCATGATATAATTACAAATGCAAGATCAGTTATACCTTGGTCAGTTGAGAGGCAATATCTTGCATCGGAGCCTAGAGAATATTGGGACTTATTTTTACAAGGTATTGCAGAATTGGTGCCAGAGTACCGTAAACATCTGGCATGGTTTGAAGGTAATATTGTAAACTTTGAGACCACGTATATTATGCGTAAGGAATATTTCAAGAAGTACACAAGTGAGTATTTCAAGATTATGGAATACGTATGGCAACACACAGACAATACATATCCATCACATAATTATCTAGTTGAAAACGGAAAAGAAGTTGGATGGTGGAATCCACAAGGTAATCCATGGAGATATCCAGGCTTTATAGGTGAAAGGTTCTTTCCATTCTTTGTGTATGCAAACAACATGAACGCTGCATACGTGCCTCTAGTCCTGTTTGTGTAAAGAAAAAATATTCGGAATGATTTTTTTGTCGTGTGCTATGCATAAAGTGAGTGCTTACTTATTATGAAAGAAAAATACATAAAAGCGCATATGAAAGCAGCCAGCGTATATGCTGAACTTTCTACTGCCCGCAGATTACAGGTAGGCTGTGTAATCGTCAAAGACAATACAATCATTGGTATCGGTTATAACGGTATGCCTTCTGGTTGGGACAATAACTGTGAAGAAATGTTATATGTTCTCAAAGAAGAATGCTATTCTACAGATAAACGTATGATATACGAAGGTTATACCGAAACTGCTTACGGTTGGACAAAACTCACATCAAAACAAGAGGTACTTCATGCTGAAAGTAACGCCATCGCAAAAGTTTCTCGGTCAACAAACTCAAGTGAAGATGCATCAATGTTTATTACCCACGCACCATGCTTGGAATGTGCTAAAATGATATATCAGTCAGGGATTAAGGAGGTTTATTACAAAAACTCTTACAGAAGTGAAGACGGTATTAATTTTCTCAAAAAATGTGATGTCAAAGTTGTTCAGTACAATGAAGGGTAACTATGAGTAATATTACAAAAATAGCAAAACAATTGGCAGAAGCAAATCCCAAACTGTCCAAGGCATACAAGTATGATCTTGTAATGCGTGAGTTTGATAACAAGATTGAATTGATTGGTCTTGTTGATGATCCAACATATGACATTTCCAACTTTGTTGGTCGTGAAATGTTGTTTCCAAAAAAGTGGGTAACACTTGATGTTTATGAACCATCTACAAGGGTAACAGTATGAGTAACGTAAAATGTTTTACTTTCAAAACACATCAAACTATTATGGGTGAAGTAGTTGATGATGGTGATGTTGGCTTCACACTTAAAAATCCAATGCAAGTAATTGCTGTGCCGCCACGATCTGCAAATGATTCTGGTGGTGTTGGCTTTGCACCTTATCTTGCATTTGTCGAAGAGTTTGACAGCGGCGTTAGTTTCAAGTATGATGATATTTTAACAGTGAATACACCTGTGACCGATCTTCTAAATCAATACAATCGTATGTTCAGCAAAATTGAAATCGCAAAACCAGGTTTAGTGGTTTAATGTCAAAATATTACACTAATGTTTGTGTCCACGGTAATAACATTCTTTTTCGTGGAGTAAACAACGGACGGAGAGTAAAGAGCAAAGTCAAATACTCTCCGTCTTTGTTTATACAATCAAATAAACAATCTCAATGGCATTCATTGTTCAATGAGCCACTTGAGCCTATGACTTTTGATACTATTCGGGAGGCACGTGATTTTGTCAAACGTTACGAAGATGTGGCAAACTTTAAAATCTACGGCAATACACGCTATGAATACGCCTTCATTGCTGATAATTTTAGAGGCATCGTTGATTGGGATATTTCTCATCTTTCTGTCGTATTTCTAGACATTGAGGTTGGTTCAGACAATGGTTTTCCTGATCCTTACAAGGCAACTGAACCTATCACAGCAATTGGTATTCATCAATTGAATGGTGGCACGACAGTTTATGGTTATGGTAATTATGAGGTAAAAGGTAATGAAACATACATTCGCTGTAAAGATGAAATCGATTTGTGTGAACGGTTTCTTGCTGACTGGTCAAGCAATTGGCCTGACGTTGTTACTGGTTGGAATATCAAGTTCTTTGATGTTCCTTACATTGTCAATCGTTTCACACGTTTATTTGGCGACGATGTAGTAAACAAGTTGTCGCCTTGGTCAGTATATTCGGAAAGAAAGACTACGTTCAAGGGCAAAGAACAAATCGTTTATGATCTTGTTGGTATCTCTGTGCTTGATTATCTTGAACTGTATCAGTGGTATGCACCAGGTGGTAAAAACATTGAGAACTATCGTCTAGATACTGTTGCAAGTGTAGAACTTGGTGAAAACAAATTGTCATATGACGAGTATGATAGTCTGCATCAACTCTACAAACTTGATCATCAAAAGTTTATTGAGTATAACATCAAAGATGTACATCTGGTGTTGAAACTTGAAGATAAGTTAAAACTAATTGAACTTGCTCTGACTCTGGCGTATGACACAAAAACGAATTATGATGACATTTTTGCTCAAACAAGAATGTGGGATGCTCTGAT
>Ga0194115_10008199_pt1 | contig 10174 bp, 9 predicted proteins | sample TA2MahsurfametaG_3_FD_148656 | JGI IMG/M metagenome (GOLD analysis project Ga0194115, IMG submission 148656) | Freshwater microbial communities from Lake Tanganyika, Tanzania - TA2015002 Mahale S4 surface | ecosystem: Environmental > Aquatic > Freshwater > Lake | place: Tanzania: Lake Tanganyika... | reverse complement strand
GATGCTCCAAGTCCCATACGCTCGAAGGCATTTTCGTGACAGCGGTCCACGATGACGTCACGGATCGCCGACGCACATGGCAATATCCAACTTCCAAGTGGAAGCCGCCCATGTGGATCCATGCACCTCATTGAGGACTTCTGGATGCGAACGTGAGTCTTCAATGTCTTGAAAACGCAGACATCAAGAATTTGGAGTAACCATGTCAATTTGGCAGGCATCAAGAGAACGAGGATGCCAAGGCGTCTTAAGTAACCTGCGACGTCTTCGTTCATGTGCGTTTGTGAACAATCCCACACCAGGAGAATCCATGCGTCGGGGTTGAAGCTGTGGACGATACTGCGCACTCGAACAGCCCATTTCTTAATGATGTGAGAAGTGGCAAATCCACGTGTCCGATGCCAATAATCCAGTGGCTCTCCTGTCCGAGCACAGGCATCCTTCAAGTAAGCCGGCGGCGCCGCGTTCTGAGTGTAGCGCGCCAAAACAATTTGCGGCAAGTAAGGCTGAAGATCATGATTGTCGCAAACAGTCGCGAGCAATGTGGTCTTCGTGTTCGACCGGTCCGCAACGTCCCTGTTACGCGCAGCCGGACGCCCACTCGCAGTTCGCCTGCAGGTTCGCATGCCCTTCCTCTGGTCTTCCACTGTACTCAAGGACGTCTCGTCCATGTTCAAGATTACGTAGGAACGACCGTACAGGACAGTCTCGATCGCGTACCGGGCCCATTGCAAATAGATCAGTGCCTGCGGGACATAGTAACGATACACACTTCTCGTTGAGCCGTAATGAACATTATGCATGACAGGGAAGTGACTATGGAAGGTATCTTATCTTGCTACATAGGTTCCAATTCAAACGGTCTCGTTACACATGTCCCTTACGAGCGCCCTCAATATCCAATCAATCCTATCAATATATAAACGTTGACATAACCTGGGCCACATCTAGCACTCAACTCTATTCACATCACGACTCATCAATGATGGACCACAACCTTGCAGATCATCAAGTGCAGAGAGAAGATTGGATACTTTCGTGGCACACATAGCAAAGAGCACGAGATAATACATCTTCGCCAGCTGGCTGGAGATCCCGAGGCACTAAGGCTATTCGTTCGCCGCGTCCCAGACAACACCACAGACGCAGACCTGCAGGATCATTTCAGCCAATTTGGCGAGGTCCTGGATGCCGCGGTTCTTCGAGGTGCTCGCTCCTGAAAGTTGCCGTTTGCCGTTCCGGAAGAGCGATCAAGAGCTTGTCGACCCAGAGGGCGACCCCCCTGGGCATCGTGATTGCGGCAACCTGGTCCATCACTGAGTCGGGACATAGAACATGATACCCAGGATGTGGCCCAGGGATACTGGTTTGCATTCGGACAGCCGTAGGTCGAATGTCATTCAGGGCATCATATTTCCGGCGTTCCAATCAGAATGTGAAGATTGTTCTGAATGTTTTCGAGTTGCAGAACGCGGTCGGCAAAGAGGGGCATAGCGAGACCAAAAAGGAAACCTCGAAAGCACGCTGACGCAGCACAGCGAAGTTGTCTAAGCCAAACGTCGGCGTAGCGGCAACGAGCCCAGCCTGACAAAACAGACACAACAACGGAGCCAAAACGAGTATTAGTTAACAATCACGTTCTCACAGACTTCGACAGAATCCATACCATACGCCTCGCCACTCGGTGATGTGTACGAGGCCGCGTCGGATCACGATTACGTACGACTGAGGCACGGTGTAGATTGTTGTGAACGAACTCGATAGTCAAGAAGGCGGTCGGCTGATGGGGACATGGCAGAACCAAGACAAACCGCCAAGAGATGTTCATGCAGCACCCCGACAAGAACGTGCACAGCGTGACATCGTGGTATAGGATGTGCGATTGCATGGACTCAACGTTCCGGTAACTATGAATATTGTGAGGATCCACACACATGTCCAGAGCATGAGAAACTCACATCGGATGTCGTCACCGTGTGAACTGCTGACTGGCTAGTCATTGACAATCTGAGCCTTTACTCAACTCCTACCTTCATCACGTTACCTCCGGGCTTGCGTCCCCCGTACCCCCAATTCAATGCAGTAGTGGGGACGCAAGAGTCTGCACAGATTGGGCCGCGCTTTTGGCTTCACCGGTGCCGGCCACTGCAGCAACAAACATCCTACTCTATGATCACGTACGTTTGGCTTTGATTCCAACCACACAGCCATTTGCACTGCTGGATGCCTTCCTGGCCGCCGCCCCACCCCTGGACTATCGAACGCTCCTTCGAGCTAGCAGAGCTTGGCTCGTGGGAAAGAAACCGGGTCATCTCTGTGTTATCAGAACGTACAGGATCCTGTGTGCCAACCGCATGACCTACGTGCTTTCAGAGACTGGCACTGACACGGTACTGTGCATCCGCGCAACAGGGTGTGCACACCGAGCGTTGCGGCCGTGCAAACAAACGATTAGTGCTGATGGGCGTCATCCCTGGGTCCTGTTGCCCGCGACCAAGTTACGGATGTACTGCGTCATGTCGCCGCCAGCAGCCCTGAGGCCATCCTCCATCTGCTGCATCCTGGCTCGGGTCGATGCTTCGATAGCCGGTTGCCTGCTGTTGAACTGTGCATCGCGCTGAGCCGCTACCGCTGCCGTCTCGTCCGGAGTCCAGCTGTCATCTCCACGACGCTCGTCCAGGTAGCACTTCTCCCACGAGGGGTGATACCAGCGGAAAACATAGCCGCCCTGACCCACGGAGCATCGGAAGCAATTAACGTCGCTGCATGGATTGGCAACCACCGAAGGAGGCCATTCTACCTGGGTGGCGCCGGTGGAGATCATTCGGTGGACATAGACGTGTAGGCGGCCTTTCAATGGAGGGGGTTCTGTCACCCTTTTTAAGTACGCCTTGAACATAGCTGCACTGTCCACTCGCCGGTTGTCGATCCAGACTGGATCGATATCCATCTGCGCAAGACCGGCCACACCAATGTGTATAGATGTGCGGGCTGAGAGGCAGGCGGGGGGGATGAACCTGGAGCCACGGCTACGGGAAGACTCCCGTTTGGGTATCCACCAGCTACGTCGCCATAACCTGGGCCACATCACGCACTCAACTTTATTCACATCACGACTCATTAATGATGGACCACAACCTTGCAGATCATCAAGTGCTGAGAGAAGATTGGATAATTTCGTGGCACTCATAGCGAAGAGCACGTGACAATACGCCCTCGCCAGCTCGTACATCGAGCACCACCACCGTGTCGCGAGGCAGTGGAATCTGACTCGTGGACAAGTTCAACACACCATCAGCGGCACACTCCCTGTATGGCGAGTTCCTGGATGCCGCGGTTCTTCGAGGCCCTCGCTCCTGAAAGTTGCCGTTTGCCGTTCCGGAAGAGCGATCAGGAGCACGTCGACCCAGCAGGCGACCCCGCTGAGCATCTGGATTGCGGCAACCTGGTCCATCACTTTGAGTCGGGAAATAGAACATAATACTTAGTATGTGGCCCAGGGATACTGGTTTGCATTCGGACAGCCGTAGAACTGTACAAGGCCAGAGATGATACCGTACGTGGCAAGCCAGCGGTACCCGACAAAGGCCTCGACGTGATCGCCGACCTGCCCACCGCGTGCGCCAACCACGTGACCAACGTGCTGTCAGAGACTGGCACTGACACACTACTAGTAGCCCTCCATGGTGTCATCGTGATGCGCCTGCAGCCAAAGACAATGACAACTTGAGGACATATCAGACAGTTTGACGGAATGACGAGTTTGAAGTCGACGTCCGTCGTACCGGACGTGTTCAGACTATCTCGCCAATGTCTGACGATTCCGCGGGCGGCATCTTGTGCTGTTGCGAAATCCATGTTCCGACGGGAGGCGAAAAGGTAACACGACGGCCGCCGTAACGCTGACCTGAGTTTGAACCGTCATGTGGCAGCGGACGTGTGGCAAGTTGACATCGTCATTCCTTTTAGAAGCTGGTGCCTACAAGACGGCAGACACCAAGAGTGTGCCGTCGAGCAGGGCTCAGAGTGACGCAGGAGTGACGCATCTGCTGTTTGACGGAACACGGCCTAAACACCCACGACGACGACACGATCAAAGAATCAAGTAGACGCAACGACATGATGTGTCTAGTTAAGTATCCCTGGACCACGTGTTTTCGTTCAAGGTTCTACGAAGACACATCGACTAGCATCAAAAACGAAAAGAGTGACGGACATGTGACGCGATTGGCTTTCTGGTGCGACACGAAGAGAAGAATCACGTTGGCAAGTTACACAAGACAGGCGAAGGTGCGACGATATACTGTGGCGTAACAGGGCGGCCGTGCACGCAGAAAGAATCTTGTGGGCAGACACAACACAGAGGAGACAAGGGACCGAGGCGACAGGAGTGACGAAGGAGTGACGGATTGCACGTTTGGTACGTCAGATGCTTCACGATTGTTTGTCACAAGAATACCATGGACTATACCTGACTTATCTCCAGGCTCTCCGCAAGACCCTGGAAGTAAGGTAACAGTAACGTTTAGGTGGACTGAGACCAGAAACCAGCGCCGCAAACCTCAAGTGCAGTAGAAGCTCTGAGTCGCTTAGTCTTCAGTTCGATGGGCCCCCAATGCTGTCATGGAAACTATTACGCTTTTCTGAATGTGTGAATCGCATGCCGCACTGCTGCATTGTGCATGACAGGAAGGCCATCACGGAACGTCACTCTCCTTGACTTCAAGCGTCCTGTACGGGACACTTACTGAACATCACTTTCACAATGAAAACGCAACACCTAGAGCGACAGATCAGAAACCATGTCTGGCACCCTGACAAGCCTTTGGCAGGGGATGGTTCCCTGAAGAGGCCGCCATGTGGCCGCACCCCGCTGACGGAAAAAAAGCTCTGTCGTCGACGAGCCAAACGCTACGAAAGGCTTTTTTTTAGGAGATGCCTTTTTTTGTGACAAACGCAACAACAACAAGTCACGAATTCGACAGAAAGCCAAAGAAGGAACTCCTCACGAGGACCTCCAGCCGCGACTGCACGTGAAGAAGACGCAACACGTACCAGTATGCTGATTAGGACCATACAACTGCAACGGACTTGAAAGCAACACGCAACACTGATCGCCGGCCTTCAATGCCAAACCCTGCGTCGTGACAACCAGGGGCTACACACAACACCAGAACAAGGCAAAAAAGAGCAGCACAAACGTACAGCATGTCAAAACGAATATGGTTTGCGCTACTACGAAACTGAGTGTGACGGCCGCAGCTTCGCTGACCGGGGGCGCTTCACGGCTGCTCGCTGGCCTCCGCGACGATGACGACGCGGCGAATGGCCCTGCGCTTGCCGCTGTCAACGTTGACTTGAGAACGTCGCTGATCTCATGTGTCCAAGGAAATGGAGTCTTCGAGTCGGCGCACATCACGCTCCGTCCCATGTTCATGGGAAATCTGGACCCATGTCTGGAAGTTCACCGTGTACTTCCATTTGTCGATGCAAAAACCGAGGGAGACGAACCCTTGGCGCCAGGCCGCCTCCAGATCTCCATTAATTTTTTTCTCGTAGGCTTGCCACTGGGACTTTTCTTTGCCACTTTTGAATTGCCATTGAGGATACTCGACCTCCTCTCTGCTTCTCTTGGTACCTCTCCCGGTGCCCCGACTTCCAGACGACGTCGCCGCGGGTGCAGCAGCCGAACCGCCTTCGTGGGATTCTTCGGAGCTACTTTGACCCTGTTCCACTCTTTGAACCATCAGGTGCATCAAGTCATTGTATTTTGTGACCAGCCTCGAATCAGTGAATGTCCACAGGTTCGGTGCGGCTGTCGATGGTGTGTAACTGTCCAAACTCCACATAATGTCCTCCGCTGCGTGGACGTGCTCTATGTAACGCTCCATCACGTGCATCACCTCTACAGTCGCGTCCATCGTCAACGTCCTCAATCTGGCGCAAATGTCCTGATCACTCACATTGTGTGGAACTTGCAGCTTACACCATGGACATGGATGCGTCGGGCATGGTGTGGTCGCGTCCTCCCAAGGCACGAGGGCGCCTGGCAGAGGAGGGTCCGCGGACGAGGGCTTCATGTGGCTCGCGCTGATGACCGCAAAAAAACATTGTCGTCGACGAGCCAAACGCTACGAAAGGCAATTCCATTTTTGTAGGGGCTGCCTTTTTTTTGTGACAAACGTAACAACAACAAGTCACGAATTCGACGGAAAGCCGAAGAAGGAACTCCTTAGGGGGACCTTCAGCCGCGACTGCACGTGAAGAAGACGCAACACGTACAAGCATGCTGATTAAGACCATACAGTTGCAACGGACTTGAAAGCAACACGCAACACTGATCGCCAGCCGTCAATGCCAAACCCTGTGCCATGACAACCACGGGCTACGACACCAGAACAAGGCAAGCAAGAGCATCACAAACGTACAGCATGTCAAAACGAATATGGTTTGCGCTACTACGAAGCTGAGCGAGACGGCCGCAGCTTCGCTGACCGGGGGCGCTTCACGGGAGTCCGGGGGCCTCCGCGACGATGATGACGCGGCGAATGGCCCTGCGCTTGCCGGTGCTATCGTTGACTTGCGAGAACGTGCTGAAGTTCACTGTCCAAGTTTTGTTCGAGTCGCCCGTCAACGTCACGTTCTTTTGGTTGGTGTGGCCGTAGCTGTTCTCGATGGCCCAGTTGTCCTTGGCCGAATAGTCCAGCCACTCGTCGCAACCAAATTTTTGTCCCGTGAAGACTTGCCATTGCACTGAGTGGCCGCTTTTGGTTTTCGGGAAAGACCTCAGGTCAGCGGCCATGGTCAGGTCAGCGTCCTCCGACATGTTCGCAACGAACACACCAGGGCGCAGGACAACGACAATGGCCCGCTTGAGCCGGAAATAGCTGCAGAACTGAAACACATCAGACATGAAAACGCCAGACTGGTCGTGTACGGGCAGACGGGACGACACCAGACATGAATACGTCAGACCGGCCGTGTTTACGCCCTGTCCGGAACGACGGTTTTCGCGATTTGGGGTTTTAACTCTGGCCCGACTTGCGTGTAGAAGCCCGAGCTGTAAAGGCTAAGTCGACTGGGAAAAAAACGGCCCCCAAAGTGCGTCCACTTTTCGGTCCCAAAAAAACAGGGACGAGACGAGCACCCATTATGGGTGCTCATCTCGTCCTTTCAAAAATGAGCCCGAAAAACGGTCACCAGTTCCGATACTGCACCAACCGAATATCCTGGTCCAGAGTCTATGCGTTTTAGGCCAGCTAGTCCAGTGAACTTTTCCGGGAAGCTCCTTGAGCACACAAATGTTTCAAACGCCAACCTAAGTTTCACTATAACCCATGACCCTGAGTCGTGTGCTCCTGAACCAAGAGCAACAGGTTAGCATCAATTCGGCAAGCTGAATCAAGCCAGACACAAAAACGCCAGACTGGCCGTGCACGGGCTGACTTACATCGAATCAGGTCTGCGTGCGTCTTGTCCCGAATGAAGAGATGGCCGCGCAAGCGCTGACCAAATAGAACACATGGCCGCGTATGTTCTGACCCAAGCGAAAACATGACCCGTACGTGCTGGCCCAGATGAAAACATGGCGTTGTACGCTCTGATCTTGAGTGTGATTCCCTGAAACAACGGACCCTGAGTATGTCTGTATATATGATAGACGTCTCAAACACGGACACGCTGGGTAAATTTGCGGGATTTTTGTTGTGTTCCATGCGGTCGCACACTGCTTCAGCGAACCTGAACATGCGGTGCTGCAGCCTGTTCTCACACGAGGCTTCTTGCACCTATTCTTCCGATCATCTACGGAGGCGAAAACATAATAGTGGGGCTTCAAGCACTTGCTCTATACATGGCTGCCTATTCATCATGAATTTGGCACACAAACAAAGTACAGCTGCATGATTCCTAAACAAAAAACAGCTGAACGATTCCAAAACAGCAGCAGGCTTTGTGAGATGTCGTGATCTAACGCTGAACATTGTAGAGATGTCAGTCACAGATCTCAAGGCCCCTGTAACGCAGACTTGCCACACCCTAGAACTCGATGCTGGCGGCCTGCGTTAGCTTCACTAGTGGCCCTCCATCAAGTACAGACCCACAATGTAGAGATGTCAGTCACTGGTCTCAAGGCCGCTGAAACGCTGACCTGCCACACCCAAGAACGCGATGCTGGCGGCCTGCGTTAGCTTCACGATTGACCCTGACAGCCATCAGTGCCGATTGTAAATCCTGACCTTGATCCAATCATGGAACCAAGGGAAACCGTTGCGCCAAAGGGATTCATCATTGTGGAACCACAGCACTCGCCAGACGTTGTAGGTTAAGTCATCCAAAAGCCTGCTCAACCTCCTGGCCGGCACACATTCACGGTTCTGGAGAACGGCCTGGTAATGGAGGCCAAGGATCCCTTCGATGATGTCGCCAGTCGTTTCGGCGTTCCAATGGTATTTCTGCCAAACGTCATCCCACAGAAGGCGAAACGCGAAAGTGTAGACAAGGTTGCCGGGGTCGAAACAACTTCGCTCGTCCAAGATGAATGCCCGGTCATGCTTGGTCGTGGTGAAGTCGAAGATCGCGCGCCTGCCGATTGGATCACGCGCCTGCCGCCTGCAGATGGCACCGTAATGTGACAAGCCTTTCCGGTTGTCGTAACTCAAGTCACTCATCCACTTTTCCACGAATTTGCCAATGCCGTCGCGTACGACGGAAGTCACGGACAACACAATGCGCTTCAACTCCGCAATGGCCAGGCCAACTTGCTCTTCAGCTGCTCGCGGTGGCATAATGCACTTGGTGTCGCACACCCTGCAGCAATGGAAGTCGTTGATCTCCGGGTTCCTTGCTTTCCACTGTGAAGGCATCCAGTTTTTGCTGTAGCGGATCTCCCGGCAAAATGGGCATTGCATGATCGGAGAGTGCACGTAGCACCCCGGCACCCTCCTGGCGGGCAAGGTCTGGAGCCCAAATGGCTGCGGCGGTGAAGGGAGCGTGCGCCTGCACAGATCCCTCATCTGAAATTGCGATGCAGCGTGCGACACAAGGTCAAGCTGGGCTGAATCGGCTTTTGGGCGGGGGAGGGCACACTGCACTCCGCAGACACTGAAAAGGTGATTAAGCGAATTGAACGCTCGCTGGCACTGTACATTGCGTAGTGCACGACGTCCATAAAGGCTCTTCGTGCATTACGAAATCAACCCGACAACGTTTGCGTCTTGTTCACGGTTTGATTTCGTAAGGCGGCGACCAGCGGCCACATTCATACCACAGAGAGGACGCTGGATGTTCAGGGGATAGTTCGTGCAGGTCCTGGGGCGTCATGATGTGTATGAAGACGCCCCGGAGATGAAAAGTGCCAGGTTGAAGAGCCCACTGACCCTCTCCTGCACTGTACGGTCTGCCGCCCTCCCCAAGGCGCCATTCCGGCACGTCCAGCAGGTACCGCGGAGCGAAGAAGATGTGGTGGCCGCAGGAGCACAAAGCATCGTACATGGCATACCCACTCGACGACTTCGCAATGTCTGCCGTGGAATGAGTCTGGTACACAAAGACGCCTTTCAACCCTTTCTTCCCTGGAAGTGGACCGGGTGTCAGGCCATTTATGACACTGCTCGCGAAGGTGTACATGGACGAACAATGCACTGCTTCTATGAAACGTTTGCCCTGTAGTTTTGGCCGCCCCGCCAAGATTTTCGTCCGTTCTGGATAAGCAGGGATCTCCTTCAGCAAAGGAAAGTACACCCAGCAGCCTACGTCGTGCAAACGTGGGATAACGGCCCCTGCCTTCGTTGCGTCGTGCCACAAGAAAGCTTTCTTCTGCATGGGCCCCAACCTCGCAGCAAGTTCCGGACGTAGCGCCACCCAATTCTTCAGGGTCTGCATGCCACGCCGATGCGCCTGGCAACAAGAGAACGCACGGTCCGGTGATGGTAAGGTCTTAATCATCGAAATCCTGGCCGGTGTCAGTCGCCTGTAGTGTGCACAAGGATGTCCTTTTTCGTCTAGCGGTTGCTCACTTTGAGGGTCATATGGAGGCAGAGTGCAACAGCTCTCCGCGGACTCATGTGCAACAAGCGATCCGAACGGTGGTTCATCGTCGTCACTGCTGACCAGAGGCGGCGGTCGTTCGTCGCGTGAGTCTGGCGTCTGAGTAGTCGAAGCAACTGCTGACGCA
>Ga0194115_10008197_pt1 | contig 10178 bp, 15 predicted proteins | sample TA2MahsurfametaG_3_FD_148656 | JGI IMG/M metagenome (GOLD analysis project Ga0194115, IMG submission 148656) | Freshwater microbial communities from Lake Tanganyika, Tanzania - TA2015002 Mahale S4 surface | ecosystem: Environmental > Aquatic > Freshwater > Lake | place: Tanzania: Lake... | reverse complement strand
TTAAATATGGTTTCTGTTATTGTTTTTAAAGAGGATTCTTGAAAGCCATAAAACATCTCTTCCTATTTTATAATATAAAGATTTCTTTAAATCAAAACTATTTTTTCATTTTAAATTTCAAAAAATGCCATTATACGGTTTTATACGGTTTTAATCAACTGTTAACTAACCCTCATCCCACCCTTCTTCGCACTACTTTTTTTACTTTTCCCTCTCCTTAATGCAGCATCTGCCCTGTCTAATGCTAACAATCCTGCCGCAGTTGCAAAAGTTTCCCATCCTGTTGGTGCAACTAATTCTCCTACAGTCCCTAGAAAATTACCTCCTTTTTTACAAGACGATGAACTCATTGATTCACCACCTTTTTTTGCACTACTTTTTACACTTTTTTTCTCACTCTTACCTCTCCTTAATGCAGCATCTGCACGATCAAGTGCAAATAATCCAGCTGTTGTAGCAAAAGTTTCCCATCCAGTTGGAGCTACTAATTCTCCAACTGTGCCTAAAAAATTTCCTCCTTTTTTAGAACTAGACTTCTTAGTTGTACTCTTGGTTTTAGTTCCAGTCTTGGTGCTCTTCTTGGAATTTGTAGTCTTAGTTTTACCACCATCTTGAAAAAGATAATCCATTATATTTTATCATAGATTTTTTCTTCATCTTAATATATTTCCTTTTGGTTCATAAATTCATAATCTCGATCATCTTCTTCTATATCATCCTCTGTTGCCTCATCTAAATATTTTTCTATTTCGCTCTCCATAAATGTCTCCCTGTGACTTGAATTTTGAATCAAAAACCCGCGAAATTTATTATAAAAATCCTCTCGCATTGGAATACTCAAACTCTCCATTGTGTCTATAAAATAATTGTAAAAATCACTGAATTCAGAATCATGTAATTCCAAATAATCGTCCGCCAATCTCTTCTTAAATTCCTCAAATTCTAGCTTTTTTTGTTCATCTTTCTTTTTTTTTAATTCGCGCTTTTGCTTATTACTCAAATATTGGTAATTCATTTTAATATTATTTATTTATTTTTTTTTAAATTACATGAAACATGAATTTACAGAATGTAATATACCCTTGTTCTCCATTAATACGCAATTTACTAAAATATTCCTTCTCATAATAAATTGCCTTTTCGTATAATTTCCTCAGTTTGCCATCATACTTTTGCATAAAAGCATCAAACTCCTCTTTTTTTATTTCTTTCTGTTTATAAAGTACCGGTAAGTTATTCTTTTTTATAACTATTGGTTCTTCTTTTATCTGAGCCTCAGAATTAGCCGTTTTTAAGCATTCTACAAAACTCTTTTTCCCTCCCCAAACTGATTGTTTCACTTCAACTGGCTTTATTTCTGAAATGACTTCTTTTTCTGGTTTTGGTGTCTTTACAACTTTTTCCAGATCCTTTTTAAGATCCAATTTGGTCTCAGTTTCAACTTTTTTTTCTTCTATAGGAATAACTGCTGGTATTTCTACTGGCAATTTCTTTTTACTGAATGCTCCTGGGACATATATTCCACTCATAATTATATTTATGCTATTAGTTATTTTGAATTCTTTAAGCCTTTTTTCCTTGATAAATGACTAACACTTGTTTGCTGTCTTCCTTGAAATATATAATCTACCAATTTTTTTGCAGTTTTTTCATCTCGTAAAAATTCAGTGCATTTCTTCTCCAAATATTCGCGGTTCATTGTTTCTGTCCTCTTATAATCACGCATGTAAATCTGAACATCCCCAATCTCAATTTTACTATTTTCTAAATTATTCTGAGTCATGTAATCCACTATTTTCACCTCTAATTCATCCGCCTCTTTCTTTTGTTCTTTTATTCTGTCCGTAACTGGCTGTATTTGACGCCCTAGTTCTTCAACCCGCCGATTTATTTTTTCCCATTGGATAATTAATTTTTTGAATTCATCTGCCATATCTTAGTATTTTTATCCTATAATAAAAATACTATAATTTTACTCAATGTCAAATTATTTCATACTACGAGTCTTCACACCACCTCCTCTACTTCCACTATTTGAGCTGCCACTGCTGCTATCATCATCATCAAATTTCGGCTTCTTCGTCTTGCGAACCACCTTGTTATGCATCCAGCCGTTATCATATCCATCTACAAGACCATACTTTAAACAAGTCTCGTAATCCCACCATTCATCCTTTCGCAATAGTTTTTTGAGCTCCTTGCGGCTCAATTTTGTGTGTTCCTCGTAAATTTCATAAATTTTCTCCATGAATTTCTTACTATTTTCCATATCTTCTTCCATTTCCTCATATTTACCCCAATATCCACCTCTAAGCTGATGAATAAGCATATAACTACTTGGAGTCATATATCTTTCATGGCAAACACAACTGATTAAAGTAGCAGCACTTGCTGCACTTCCTTCAATGATGGATACAACTGGAACCGGGCAATTCTTGATATAATCCACAGTAGAAAAACATGCCAATAATTCGCCACCATTGCTGTTAATATGGAGGTAAATTTTCGCAGGTTTAGTATCATACTCTAGACTATGACGCTGAAGATCTTTCGCCATTTCAATAAGAGTGCGGTTTAATTCCAAACAGGTCTCAGTGCTTACATCATCATAGAAATAGATATGATTTTTACTCTTAGAGATACCTGATGTTCCTTTTCCTCCAAAATCAAATAATTTACTCAAGTCCATTCCAACAGCTCCATTTGCAACACTATCATCGTCATCATCATTTCTTCTTTTTTTACTTGTGGTCTTCTGTGGTGGCATGGTTTTCTTATCTAATTTATACATTGGAATGTTACTCATGTTGTATTAGAATAATATATTCTAATTTCTTTAAATCCCCTCTAAAATAGAAAAATCATAATTTGATTTTAATACATTATCCAAATAAATATTATCATTTTCATTAAAAAATTTTGAACCACTGCTTTCTGATAAAGTATGTAATTCTAAAAAATGGATATTATTATTGTATGTAAATATATGGTGATTTTCTTGTTTATTTCTTATATGAAAAATTACTAATAATGTGTAATTAGATGTGTATTTTGAAAATTTGTTGTTAAAATCAATTACTTGATTTTTTGTATCTTCATTTATAGCATCTAAATTTACAAATGTCATTAAAAATAATTTATGTTCTGGTTTCTGAAGTAAAATTCTAAATCTATCCATGCATCTGACATAATAAATATAATCTTCTTCATTATTTAATGGATTACGATGATTAAACATATTGTAACTATATTTTGTATGACCACATTGTGATTCCGATATATGAGTATAATATGATTTATCTAAAAAAGTATTAAAATTATCTTCTAAACAATCAATGATTACGTTTGTACCTGAAAAAATCCAATCAAATGGATAAGAACATATTTTATACTTATTATTTTTCAATATTTGACTACTATGATATAACCAACCTAATGAACAAGTATAATTTATTATCATAAATTTATATAATAAAATTTATTATATACAGATATATTTTAAGCGCACCCACCGATTTCGAGAGGTTTGCGTCCAGTATCAGGCTCAATTGTAGTCTGGTTCCAAGGAGACACAAGAACTTGAGGATTGGGAGGTTCAGAACGAAGCTGAAGATTAGCATTTCGTAATGTCTGACCAACAGTATTAATACCAATGTGGTGTCCTGCCTGTAAAAATGACCTACCTTTTAATGATCCTTCACCTTCAGGATTAACTTGTGCCCAAAGAGAACTGTTGTCTTGAGGTTTAAGCTCCTCAGGGGTTAGCATTTCTTTGGGAAAACAAGCAGCTTGGCGTAATTGCTGGAGAGATGGATTATCATTATATTGTTGCTGCATATTGCCACCAACTAAATCATCATTCATTGGCTTTGTAGTAGTGGGTGGATAATTTTGAGAATGAGCCATTCGATCTTCTAAAGTGCCACTATCTTTATTATCTTCTTTTTTATTTTCAAACCTTTCTAAAGTATTGCCACCATCATATGATTCTTGCATGAGTATTTTGCTATTTCTAGAATTTATGAACCAGTAAATAAAAAATAAAGCGACTAAACCTAAAATTACTATGATTCCAAACTTAAATGAATTACTTTCAGCCATTTATATTAAATTCAGATAAAAAAAAAATCATTAAAAATTCTAATTTTTTAATGATTTCTAAATAGATCATGCTTCTGATTCACTTTGACTAGAGCGATGATGTGATGATTGAGATACTTTGGAAGATTCTTTTAATTTGTTAAGTTTATCCTGCATTAAAAATATAAGATTTTGTAATTCTTCAAATTCACCATTTTCTGTATTTTCTAAAGCATTCGCTTTTGATAAAGCCTTTGCCACCATTCCATCAATTTCATAAGAAGATATTTGAACTTGATTCATCCCATTTTTCTCCCCTAATGTATCTTCTCTAAGATGTGCTTTGACAAACGCTTCATTTTGCTCTTCTAATCTAGCAATTTCTTCAGCAGTTGTTTGATCGGTTTTTTCTAGATTATCTTTGACATAGGCTTCATTTTGTTCTTCTAATCTAGCAATTTCTTCAGCAGTTGTTTGATCGGTTTTTTCTAGATTATCTTTAACATATGCTTCATTTTGTTCTTCAAAATTTGCTAAATCTTCTGCATTAGTTTGTTCTGTTAATAATGCTTCTACATCAGTCTCATAGGCTGAATTAAGCTTTTCACTTGTTATTGTTGGAAAATCATTTTGGAATGACTTTAAGTCTAATTTTCCATCATAGCATTTTATTTCTTGTATAACATATTCTGGAATAATAAGTTGATTATAAAATAGTAATCCATCAAATAATAGTTTTAATTGAACCTTATTTTCATTGCCAATCTTATCTAATTCAACCTTATGCCCATAATGATTCTTTGTTACAACTTCAGATGTTACCTTAAGTCTTACATAAGTAGTATTTCCACCACGGCGGACTAAATTCTTATAATATTTGTCAATTGTATCTTGGTCTAATTGCATTTCTTCGGAAAACCATTTCTTACGATTCTGATATACTCTTCCAATGGCAAGCTCATCCATTTCACCCATAAAGTCAAAAAATGGGGAAGTCTCTTGATTCAAAGGAATATCCAAATATTTTACTCCAGTTGCTGATTTTTGTATTCCAATTGATAATTCAAAAATATCGGTTTGATATTCGATTCTTGGCTTTCCCTCTTCCAAATAATAGGCTTCGCTCTTTAATACTCCATTTTTATCTAATTTTGGCTTTGAAAAGTGTATTTTGGAATTATCTTTTAATTCGCTGTTTGAACTATGAAATAATTTACCAACCATAAAATGAAAAATACTAAAAAATATAAACCTAAACGATAACAACTTCTTCTAAATAGATGTTAATTCCAAGGCGACTAGTGCCTTCCCAATTAAAAATATAACTGTCTCCTAAACTAAAGCGAACATTTAATTTATCGAGGGGTCCAATATCTTCCAGAGTTTTTAAATAATCCTCTTTAGCACCACCTTTATCATAGTTCATTTTTACACTCATTCTATTTCTAAATACTTTCACACGAATTCGAAGTAAAATTTGACCATCTTTTAGCTCCTTCAGGCTAGAAATTACTTCTATTGACTTTTTCTTTGCCTCGGATTCTTCTCGATCTTCTATAGCATCAATCACAAAGCTGTGCTTAACTCTATCCAATGCTACTTTAAAGTAGGTAATTCCACCATTTTTATCGATTCCGAAAGGAGATGTAGTATCATAAATCCAAATTTGACTCATATTTTAGAAGCGAAACATTTTTCGGTTATTAAACATATTTATTTCCCAGAATAGATCTAATATGATAGAAAAGGTTAGCAAATCCGCAATTGAATATTTCGTTGCTGAAATATCAAAAGATGAAAATAAAAATAGATTGAAACACCAAGTAATTGATCCTATTTTTATGTATATTATTGATAAAGTTTATCCATATGTAATAATATCATCCGTCATTTTTATTCTTATTTTCTTAATTTCGGTTTTAATTCTTTTTATGGTTATTCGAAAATAATATTGTTATAAAATAATGATTATTAAAGAATTGAAATTTATTGGGATATTGCTATTTATAATTTTTGCAATATTATTATTAGTGGTTCTTGTATTTTTTATAACATATCAACGATTTAAATGTTCAAAATACATAAATTATATGAAAACTATACCTACTTCTGGGAAAATTGAAGATATATTACCTTATCTTAAAACAGGAGACATTTTTATAACTTCCGATTGTTTAAAAAATATAAAAAATAATTTAGATTGTTTTAAATACAGTCGATTAAATTTTGTTAAAAATAGTTATAATTATAATCATATATCTATGATATATCGAAAAAAAGATAAAATTTATTTAATAGAAGATATAAATAATGACCATGTATGTTCAAAAAAAAATTCATTAGTTAATCCAAAATATGATAATGGAATAAGAATATTAAATTTTGAAGAATATATTAAAGAAATTAAAGAATCTACTAAAACAAATAAGAATTGTTGTCAAAAATATGGCATACGATTTATTAATAGAAAATTAAATCAAAATGAATTAAATAGAAGATTCGAAAATGAATTTAATATTTTATCTGATAAAAATTTTATTAATAAATTAAGTAAATTACGATTTATTGCATCATCAGGATGGTTTCTTAAAGATATGCCAAATAACTTTAATTATTCTATTGAAATATTTTATCCTCACGATGATAAAGATACTTTCTTTTGTAGCGAAATTATTGGAGTTTTACTTCAAAGAATTGGAGTTATGAAACGTGAAAATAGAGCAAGAATGTTTTATCCAGCTGATTTTGCTGGTTCAAATGATGATAAACTTTTTGAGAAAGGTATGTATTCACCAATTAAAATTTATGAATAATATAAATAAAAATATCTAAAAGAATATTATGAAAAATATTTTAATTATGATAACAATTATTTTAATAATAATATATGGATTATATATTTCAAAAGTTACAATGTTTGACGGCGTTAAAAAAATTATTATTGATAAACCATACAATAAATTATTAATTGTTGCTCATCCAGATGATGAAACATTATGGGGATATCATCAGTTGAAAAATAGTAAAGACTGGAAGATTTTATGCGTTACAAATGCAAATAATATTACCCGTGTGAGTGAATTAAAAAATATAGCAATTCATTTTGATACAGCACTAGAAATCTGGAATTATCAGGACAGTTCTTTCCACTATAATATGCATCATCAATTATACAAAGATATTGCATATGAAATTAATAAACCAAATGTTAAAATGGTATTAACACATAATCCATTGGGGGAATATGGTCATATACAACACATTAAGGTATCAAATGTAGTTTTAACAGTTTCTAAAAAACCTACCTATGTATTTTCTTATACTCCTAATCATAAATTCAACCAAAATGAAATATGTAATTTAAAAAAATATTATAAATCACAAGACAAAATATTTCAATCACATTGTAAAAAAATAACAAAAAATAAAATCTATCGCATTATTCGATAAATAATAATAATTGTCAAAATAATAATTAATATAACATAAAATATACTTTTTTTATTGCAATAAATAAAATTAATTGTAAATGTATCCCAACTATTCCAAGATTGACCATAAATAGCTCTTAAAAAATATTTTTTATTAAATTCACAATTATCTATATTACAAATATTACATGGTACAGTAATTTCTAATAATTGTGCTTTCTCTTTATTTTTACGATAAACAGTATCAACCATAAATGGTCCAGTACTATAATATATTTTAAAATGTTTTGTAAGATACCACCATTTATAAGGTTTTTTCATTTCTTCAATGCATTGGAGCCAAAAATTTGAATCTTTGTGAGAGCATAAAAATGAATTTGTTATACAATCTATATTACTGCTTTTTATTAAACCAACTTCTTTGCCATGTTCCAAATTGATTGATCCAAATGGCTTTATTGCTTGATAATCTAAATCAAGATAAACTCCTCCATATAAATATAATACCATATAACGTATTGCATCAGCCCGTTGTATATTATATTTAAAATTTACAAAATAAGGCAGAAAATCTGGGAAATGTTTTTTGACTATTTTTAAATTATCATCATCTGACAATAGTACATATTTCCAATCTTTGTTTTTCTCTTTTACAGTTTTTTGAGCATGTTTCCAATTATCTGGAATATCATATGTTTTCCATGTTTGAAATATTATTTTTGGAATTTCCATATGTATAATAAGATTATTTTTAATTAATAATCAAAAACTTTTTTTAATCTACCAATAATTGATTGACTTTTTAAATACTTTTCCATTGGATTCTCATATTCTAACTGTCTAATTCTTATGTAAGGTTGAATGAATTTTTTTGCTAATTTACCCATTTTATAATCAAATACAATTGTAATTCCTTTCTTTTTTATATATTCTTCCCAGATTATATTTTCTAAAAATAATTCATCTTTTATCCAATGTTTTCTATATTTATATTTATTTATTTTTTCCAACATATTTGGAACACATCGATTTCTTCCTCCCCAAAATCCTGCATGAAATAATTTTATGCTTAATAATATATATTTTATTTTATGTGATAAATCAGTTCGTAAATATTTCATAAAATATGTGTCATCTTCTTTTATCCACTTATTAACTTGTTGATAATCAAAGTTATTTAATTCATAATCTACATCTCTACATATAAATGTTACATTGTCTTGTGCAGCTAAGAAACGCCAAAATGTAGAATCAGATGGAGTCATATTATCTTGTTGAATAATAATAACTTGACAGCCCTTTTGAATAAATTTTTTAATAATAAGTGAAGGTGTTTTGTAATGAATATAAATACGTAATTCCCAATCTGGGAAATATTTTGGTAAATCATCTTTCATCTTATAGGCGTGATTGTAATAATATGGATTATCTCCAAATAAACTTACACTAATTACTTTATTATTATTATTTGTATTGAATTTATTAATTATTTGTATATCATCTGATTTAGTTTCAAAGAAGTATAGTTTATAAAAATATTTATACAAATAATAATCTATAAATTTTAGTAAAATTACTAAAATTATTAATATTATTATAAATATTACAATATATTTATACATATAAATATAAAAGAAATTTATATTTTTTTAAATATTTTTTACAATAAATTTAACAATTTCCGCCTCCGTTTTCTTTCCATTATAATCTACAATTTCACCTGACTTTTTAACAAAACGGTAATCAGGATAAACATGAATATCTAAAGGTAAAGTCATATCCTGATTCATATTATCAAAATTATAAGTATTAAGAGCATATATTTTAAATTTATATTTAAATAATCGAGCAAAATTTTCCCACATATTTTTAGAAAGAACACAACTTTCACACCATGGTGCATAAATTACTAAAATACCATTATTACCTTCTGTTATTTTTTTTTTAATAAATACATTATAATTCTTTGATTTTTTCTTTATAATAAAATCTTTTTTTATTAATTCTCTAACTTCATCTCCTTTATAAATATCATCCATAGTTTATTTATTTTATATATTTTATATATATATAAAAATTATATGAAAATAAGAAATATATTTTATAGAATTTGTTGTCTAATTCTTTGTTTTTTATTATCTTGTTTCATTATTTTTTCAATACATAAAGGATTTACGAAAAATGATATAATTATTATACCTGTATTTGCAATTTTATTATTTTTATTAATGCATTATTCCTATAATTTAATGAATAAAGATATTAGGGAGAACTTTACTTATTATAGAGGAGTTGATCCTAATTATTATCGTGATTTTATAGCTGCTGCTCCTGCTCCTGCTCCTGCTCCTGCACCTGCTCCTGCTCCTGCTCCTGCTCCTGCTCCTGCTCCTGCACCTGCTCCTGCACCTGCACCTGCACCTGCACCTGCTCCTGCTCCTGCGCCAGCACCTATACAATCTTTTAGTACAGATTTACCATCAAAACAACCTTCAAGCACAATACCTGTACCTATTATAACAGGAAATTTTGAAAATAATAGTATTAAAGTAAATATTAATAAAAATAATGCAGTAAATATAAAATCAATTACGATTAGATATAGAACACCCCCAAATACAGGAATGTGGGTAGAAATTCCTACAGATTACGCAGTTGATTCATATA
>Ga0194115_10008195_pt1 | contig 10180 bp, 8 predicted proteins | sample TA2MahsurfametaG_3_FD_148656 | JGI IMG/M metagenome (GOLD analysis project Ga0194115, IMG submission 148656) | Freshwater microbial communities from Lake Tanganyika, Tanzania - TA2015002 Mahale S4 surface | ecosystem: Environmental > Aquatic > Freshwater > Lake | place: Tanzania: Lake Tanganyika... | reverse complement strand
CGACTAGGTAGAGTACAATTATCCACTCGGCCTCGGCGATTGTGGTATTCGTTCCTTGTTCGCCCTGTTCGCCTATCGCAACGTCAGCGAATGTCGGGCGCTTGGCATCACTTTTCGTCCGCTAATATCGGACGCTCTGTCATCACACAACACTTTCCGGCAGTTTCTAGAGGGAATGACACCGACGATAGCTACGGTCGGCGCACCCATTTTGCCTTTGAGATAGAGAAGCCGTAAAGATCTGTCCCATGCGGACACTACAGTCAAGAAAATCACCTATTGAGTCGGTTCAAGTAGTTTGCCTCATAGGAGATCGGACGAAAAAGAGCAATTGCCATACATCACAAAAGGCAGGTCAACGTTACGGACGGAGGAGGTCGACGGTGGGACTCATCCTTGGTGTTTTGGTTATTGCAATAGTGGGTGGGGATTGCTTAATAGTCACTGAAAAAGCTCAGGATTGGCGACGACCTCTGTCTGGTCTTGCCTTCCCAGTACCATCGTCACAAAAACCTATTGTCAATAGAAATCGATTGTCCCCCAGACGACGGACACGTTTATTTGCAACCAAGGATGAGGAATCCGGCTCGGATGCCGAAGAGTCTGTGTCACCCGCCACAGTAGGGTCTAAAGTCGATAAAGCAACTCTCAGGATATGGCCATGCTTTGACAAACTAGACAAAGAGCTAATCAGAATTTCACTACCAGTTATCGGGAATTACGCTATCAATCCACTGATTGGTGCTGTGGATCTATTTTGGGTAAATCGGATGGGCAATGCACTGGCCGTCGCGGGACAAGCAGCTGCAAATCAAGTCTTCAGTTCGGCATTCTGGTTCACGTCCTTCCTCCCAAGCGGTAAGATGCATACTCGATGATGGTCAAGAATTAAATGTTTCATCGATTGTCACTGAATCAAGTTTCTGTATCTCTGATAGTCACGGCAACGTTGGTTTCGAAGCAGCACGCAAGTGGTAACAGACGGGCAACACGAGATGCAGTTTGTCAGGCACTATTTGTCGGATTCTTCATCGCCATGGTTGGAACTCCTCTGATGTTTTTCAATCCAGATCGAGCGCTGAGCTCGGTCCTACAGGGTGGGGCTCCGGCACTTGACTATGCCAGACCATACCTCCGCATTCGATCATTTGCGTTCCTTCCATCATTAGTGTCTTTGGTCGGATTCTCCGCGTTTAGAGGTATGCTTTTTGTCCACTTACGACAATCAAGCCCTGGCTCAGCTGTTTGCTTATCAGAATTCGATGCCCAATCTCTTCCATGTATAGGTATTCTAGAAACGCAAACTCCTGTGAAGGTTAGCGCGCTGGCGAATATTTTCAACGCGGTTCTGGATCCAGTTCTAATGTTTTCCTTTGCTATGGGCGTTCCAGGCGCAGCGCTAGCAACGCTGGCGGCTGAGGTGGTTTCTGCTGTAATTTACATTTACCTCCTCAGGAAACGTGACCTTATTCGTTGGCGGAGGTTGATTCGACCTCCGTCTTGGGAGAGCTTGGAGCCTTTGCTGAAGGGTGGCGCAGCACTCCAACTTCGCAACCTCTCTTTGAATCTCACATTTTTGGCTGTAGCGAGAGTAACGCAGTCGATAGATCAGACCGGGGTTGCTGCCGCAGCTCATGCTATGGCAATACAAACGTTTCAAATCGGTGGCATTGTCCTGTTGGCGTTGTCGACTGTGGCTCAAATAATGGTTCCAAACGCTATGGTGAAGAGATACGACCCGGAAACGAAGCAGATGATTGGAGGACTGGACTATGCCAAGTCCACTGTCAATAGGCTCATGAGTTGGGGTTTTATCCTTGGGTGCATTCTCGGCTCCTTGCAGATCGCTCTTCTTCCTGCGATAAGGCAGGCTACCCCCTTACAAGAAGTTCGTGACGCCGCAACGATGCCTGCAATAATTGCCAGCCTTCTCCAAATCATCAATGGGTTGGTCTTTATTGGGGAAGGAGTGATGATTGGAACGGGATCCTTTATGCAGTTGTCTCTGAGTACCCTTGCTGCTACAATAGGATGTCTGTGGGCGCTCCATGTTTTTCCGCCGGTTGTCGGGCTGACCGGTGTCTGGCTTGGCTTTGGTGTATTCAACTTTATTCGACTAGCCGGTGTCTGGATACATCAAATGAAGAACGGGCCACTTTCACGACGGAAAATGACGCAAGCCGTTCCAGCCTCTTGATCTCTCCCCGGGCATCAGGGGTTTTTGGATCTCGATGCTTCTTGCGATGTGTTGATATCAGTAATTGCATGGTGATCTCAATACTTCTTTCGATGAGTTGACGTTGATATCAGTAATTGCATAGTGATCTCAATACTTCTTTCGATGAGTTGACATAGAAAAGTGCGTAGAACTGTTCTCTTTCTCCAACCGCGAGCGACTGTCGAGATAACCGGATCCACTATCGCCAGCAGCCGATCGATCTCTGCTTCTATCCATAGATGTCGGCTGATGAAGCTGGTTAAAATAAGAGACTGGCCCATTCCGTTTTCGACGACTGTTCTCTTCCTCTCGAGCGCTCCGCTCGTCTTCAAGTCGTTGTTTGTACCTCTCGAGCTTTCTTTGTAGCCTTTCATTTGATTCTCTGAGTTCATCATTAGATTTCTGTAAGACCTTGCTACGCTCTTTTTCCTTTAGAAGATCTTGTCTGGCTTCAGCCATTTCATCGTAGTGATTCTGACGAAGAGCTGTCAGCTCGCTTTCTTTGAACTCGTAGACGGTGGCTAGATTGAACATGTCCGCAAAGAGTTCCTCCAAATTGTCTTTGAGGTTCTCTTTTGTGCCCTCAAGGGATTGGATAGTATGGTCGCGTTCGCACAGGTCGGCTTCGAGTCGCTTACGTGATACAACAAGGGAATCGCACTTTTCGTTTTGAGAGTGAATGATTTCTTTCAACTCTTTGCTTTTTGCCTCGTCTTCGTCGATTCGGCGTGAGAGTTTCCTGTTCTCTTTTTCAAACTCGTCTATTTTCTCCAACGCTTGCTGTAGTTCCTCTTTCGTCTTTACCGTGACGCGTTCAGCCTCAACAACCCGAACAAGGGTATCCTGAGCCTTATTCTCGGCTCGTTCGAGCTGAACGCGGTAGTCTACGACTCGACTTTCAGCCACCGAACGTTCAGCGACATGAATAGCCACAAGCTGCTTTGCATCCTGACTAGTACTTTCCTTGAGACGGCTCAACTCCCGTTGGAGAATGATCGACTGAGAAACGTTCTTGGCCTTGAGTGCTCTGACTTGTCGCTCAAGTTCTCCTGCCCGATCCTCGGCGGCCCGCAACCTCGCTTGTACCGTCTGAGAATTGTGCTGCATCTCTAGATGAAGTCTCTGCTGTAGAAGCTGGCCTGAAAAAAGCGTCGCGGCAATGATACCTTCGTTTTCAGAATTGCAAACCGCGAGTTGAAGTCTGAGCGTACGTTTCGCTGTATCAAACGACAAAAGACCATCTGACAGATAAGCTTTTTCATGGTATCTGGCCGCAAAGTCGATTACGATGCTGCAGGCTCGTGCCTTTAGAAGGTTGATTCCTTCGTCCACCGCTGACGGAGACTTGTACCCCAGCGTTGCAAGCAGCGTCGCACATGACAACTGTATGGTCTCATCAAGTCCCACAGCAATGGCATCGTGCTCTTGTTCCACGCAGATACTTGACTCATCGATGCGAGACAAATTGTTTGCTGGAGGAGTATCGGAATCAAGGTCAAGCGACAAATCATTCCAGGCGGTTGTATCCTTGAAATCGAACTTCACCTTTTTGGATTCCAAGATGGTCACAAGACCTTCGAAACGTTCGACGGGAAGACTCTTCAACAACAAATCACAATTTACTGGATCCTGAAAGAGTTCATTGAGTAAATCAAGTAAAGCTAACGTCAGAGGCCTCACCACGCCTTGATTGGTATCGACGACTTTGAGTACTCCACCAACAATCTGCTCCAAGCACTGAGTATCGAGACTCTCCCATAGTGCACGAGACAATGCATCGTGCGTACGCTGACTGCAACGATCTGAAAGTAGCACTCTAAAGAGGAGAACCGCGTACAGCATAGTCTCTCGGGTGACTGAGTGTAGTATACGGACCAGTGTCGATACGATGGCCTGCATAGTCTCACGGATCGAAGTGAGCGAATGATCGGCATTGCATGTTGTTTCAATCAATGATGACAGCGCCGCTCGGGACGTTAGGCGGCAATGAGAGTGCAGCAACACCATCGTTGGTAGCAGCGGTATCAATTGGTTAATCTGACCAGCGATGGTGTGGTTCCAGAACTCTGCGATCGATGATCTCCAGCGTTTCTCATGTTTGAGAAATTCCTTCCACGCGTCGCCGCGAGATAGTGCCCAACAGTGTATCACATCAAGGGCATATCCAGCTACCTTTGGTGCATATTCTTGTTCTTGTGTCGATTTTGATCTGACGCTTTGTGTTGTTTCGTCCATTCCATGATATGATAACAAGAAGTTGACTAGGTTGTCTATGAACAAGGTAGACTCGACCATGGCCTCGTACTCGTTCATGTTTAGATGTTGACGCCATTGGATGAGATTGATCAAGGAGACATGCATGAATGTCAAATGGAGGGCTCTTGTAGAATAATGGGTCGGATGTTGAGGGCCAATCAATATCTGCACGTGCTGTAGTGAAAGTCTATAGATAGCATCAACTTCGACCTCGTTGCGAAAAGTAGAACCACAGATCACATCTCGTTTCAAAAGGGTACATAGGAATGAGGATGCAGCTAGTTGTAGTTGCTCCGAACATGGCTCACAAGAAGTGGACTGACTTTGGTTGTTGTTTGGATGAACCTTTGGAGGACTGGTTGCGAACGACGAGTGAGGCTTGGCGGACTGTTCATCATGATGTCGCTAGACGCCCGATCGTCTGCTGTCGTTTCCTTACCTCAACAAAATGTCCACAGCTACAGAACTGAACGTAGCGATCATTGGTTCTGTAACGTGATTGAACCACCATGCTAGATCTGGTCGCGATACATCTAATGTCAAGTATCGATCTAAACGATCCATGGATCGATACGATGTGGAAAGTCCCACATAGGCCAATCGATGTACCACATCGTTTCGGGTCGTCACGAACCGAGTAAAGAATCCCAATAAACTTTCTATTCCTGATCTCAAATCGTGGATATGTTGTGTCAAGGCATGATACATTAATTCATCACTCCATTCTTCCATGACAAGTGTCAATAGGTAGAAAATGGCTAAACTTCCTTCCGAGTTTGTGGATCGGTACGTTTCTTCAACCGGGACCGATTCGAAAAGATCATCTAGACATCTGAGGGAAAGTTGAGTCAAACGTTCTACCAAGGTAGTATTCCAGGATATCCCATCTGTTTCCTCAGATAGGGATGAATATTGGTCGATGATTGGTAGGACTACGCCGATATTGGGTGGATTCTTGAGACGAATCAAACGGTTGAAAGAATCCTCCAAGGAGAGTCGTGACTGCGATCGAGGAGGTTGAGTATACGGATTATTCATTGACCCGTAAGACATTCCTTATCGAGATCTCCTCACTGACGACATAGGCGACGAATCGAGGTTGGAAAGATGAAGATCATGAAGGATGAAGAGATCATGGTCGGCCCCATTTCTTCTCTGTTGTTTCACTTTCCACGTTATTTGCGGTTACGTTTCCTGATTCAAAAGTAGGGACTATTGAAGTCTTTGTCGGTTCGACCGATTGGACCGTACCGCGCGCAACTGCGAAGAAAACCATTGAATAGCCTCCAACCTTTTTGTTGCTCAATGCACTACGGTAGTTATTCCAGGCGAGCAATCATACAGAGAACGGTAAACCGTGATCGGAATCTAAGCCATCACAAACTCAAAGGAACCAAACCTTTGATCCGCCCTTGAGTGCCCCAGTTCATTCCCATTCCGCTACTTTCACTTTGAAATTCATCGCTGGAGCCATCACAATAGGAATTTCTATGGGTCCTCCGTCAGTGTTCCAGAGAGTACGGCACTCCATCGGACGAGCTCTTCGAGAAACGGGTCAGGCTTTAGATCGGCTAGGTGTCCAAGGCGAAAGCATAGCTCTGTCCAAACGGGTGATCGGCGATGAACCAGTCAAGTATGAAGATTTCCTATCACGGCATCGTCAGCAAATGCCATTGCTACGACGGGGACGTCCACACGTTTCAAAGGATGTGGCCTTCTTGGCTCCCTGTTCAACCTTGATTGGATCGGTCTATGTCGGTCCGGGATCATCGATCTGGTACAAGGCGATTCTCCGAGCAGACAATTGCGAAAATGTAGAGAGCTTTGCAGTCACAACGGAGGAAATTGAGATGCAAGAACCGTGGGAACTCGATCCAGATCGAGACAGTCGACAACATACGAAGGCTATCGGAGGTGGAATCTTTATCGGCGAAAACACGAATATTCAAGATGGTTGTATAATTGATGCAGTGAAGAATCATACACGGATCGGTAATGGTGTTACTGTTGGACACTTGGCGTCAATCCATTCTGCTACCATCGAAGACTACTGCCTGATTGGGATGGGTGCGTTACTACAGGAGGGAGTCGTCGTCAAGGGAGAGTCCCTGATTGCTGCAGGTGCGAATGTTGCAGCCAATACAGTGATAGAATCAGGTGAACTTTGGGTAGGAAGTCCAGCAAGAAAAATCCGTGATTTAACATCCGAAGAACGACAAAGACTTCACTACCAATCTAGTGAGGTAAGTGTATTCAATTTTTTACATGGTTTCGCGGAATTCTCTGGAGGAAGATCCTGTACTCAAAAAACGAATGTATTCCTTTCGTAAAACCCAACAAACGACTTCCTTTTTTAGTACGTTGGAGTGGCATCTGGTCATCGTGGAATCATGCACATTGGAGGGAACCTGCCAGAATCTTTGACAATGTACCTTGAGCAAGGCCATATGGAAGAAGTTACCACAGCGGATCCATCCGATGAAGATACCCTCAAAGGATCAAAGACATCACTAACGTAGAATTTTTCCATATTACTGTAAGGATGTTTATGATTGATTCGTATTCGAAAGGTTCCACCCCATGGGCGTCGCCGAAAGTGGGTGGAAAACTCATTTGGGTCAACTGTGACCGCTCAATGAGGTGGATTCGGCCTCTCTTGATGAAACATGGGTCATAGGATATCGATTGTTCTATGAGCGTGTTGCGGGGTTGTAGTGCCGATCGGTTTTGATAAAGATTCGTTACGTTGTGGGTCCTCCATTTTCTTTTGGGAACCTCGTGCACCTCGGCCTCACGAGGGTATACTTTCTAGCAAACATCCTTCGACGAAATAGCAGCTGCTGGTATATTATTGGTGTGTTCTGTCGTCATCATGGGGTTGCCGTTGACGAAGATTCATGCCGCGGCAATTCCGTAGGAGGTGAGTGAAAGCAAGATTCAACCCAGGTACGTGGACCTACGCCTAGTAGCAAAGAGGTCACACAAAACGTCGTTCGGAAAGGTAGTTCACTAGTGTATTAGAATCGTTCTAAAGATGTAATTGTGTAAATGTAGATAGATAGATAGATAAACAGGACAGTTCACGCAAGGGAACAGGCCAAGATCGAATTCATGATTGAAGGGAGAATAGGGCTCCCAGATGGAATTGCTGAGCGAATGATAGTTCGAACAATCATCGCAGGGGTGTCACGGGGAGCTCTGACGCGGATTGAGCGCCCTTTGGGATCATCATATACGCATCTGTTGCTGATGCAAAACGAAATTTTCAACGTGCATATATATATGTAGATATTTCATGCACAGCACGGTAAGGAAAATCACTCGAGAACTTGCGAAGGCAATTCGGGAGGAGACTTCACCGTACGGCATTCTCTTGGCGATCCCGGAGGAGTCTGAGCTGCCTTCCAGAGAAGATCGCGAAGAGAATCGACCGGCTTCTGGTTGTCTTCAACAGTTCTAAGGAGGAGTTGACGTTTCATCCTTCGAAGGTTCATGGCCATTTGTGCCATCTCATACCTCGCAGCATCGTCGTCCGAGCTGCCAAAGGAATTAGCGCGGTGGTTGCGATAAGGTGAATCGGTATTCGTACCTCGGATATCCATATTGGGTGAACGTTAGATCCTTGGGTGATGGGGGAAAGTCCTTGGAGAATAATGAGAGTTAGGAAATCCACTGCTCGAGATACGCGAATTTATGCGAGAATTCTTGACAAGAGTGGTGTCGGGATGAGACCGAGGAAGCCCAAGCCAAAGAGATATCGTTCGTCAAGATGTCGCTCGTAAAATCTGGTAGGAGGAATTCGTACGATGGACATGGAACATGCCCAATTGAGCGAAGAAGTTCATCGTCTGGCGAACGGCCGAAATCACCATTTTTAATAAGCCTTGATGTCATGCCATATTTACAAGTGGACATCCTCACTTCCCGCGAAGTTTCTCTGACCTTGGAAATTATAGGAACAGCCCTGATCACCTGACACCCATGCCAAAGAAAGGGAATCCCGGAAAATCAACTTGACGTCACCTCGTTGACACTCCGAACTATGATACCCTCTCTCTGTCCATCCGAATTAACAGTAAATTGCTCAACTGACGATTGGCATCAAACGTGGGATACTAGAGTTTACTAAGTTACTTTACTGTCAGATTTTGGATCCGACGTGGGTGTCTGGTTCATGAGGACCGTCACTGAAGACATGATGTCAATGGAACAAGTGGACGGACGACTTCATCACGCGATATCGCCTATACGAAGTTCATGAGTCCAACGCCATCAGAGAAGGAAGTCGAGGAGGACATGTATGATAGAGTGGCGTTGGGGTTCTTGATTCTTTATGGCTCGGACCCTTGCCTCGCCAACCACTCGGACGACGCTTGCGAGCATAGCAGATGATAATGTTTATGCTCCAGTGGGTGTGTCTGACTGTGTTGGCTCAGTTGACGCTAAATCAACGGTTTCGGAAGACGATGGTAGAATCGGAGGAGAGCTGGGATAATCTGTCGAATTGGGACAATCGACTCCAAGAAATGGCAGGCATTGTCGTAGCTGATTCTGCCCTGCCACAGAATATAGGCCATTGCACTGGAGATTTCCATTCGATGATAGAAGATCATTATCCATGAAAACATGGTTCCCGCAGGCAGCATTCCCTTCGTCGACTACTCCACTATTGTATCTGTCGTATACGGCTGGTCCGTATCCTGTGGATAAGTTGTTAGTGAAGACGTTGCGGACTAACGCCAGGTCGGCCCCTACATCAATGTTCACAGCACCACCCTACGATAATGATTGACACATTGTTGTATGTTGTGAGATAAATGCTTCAGCAATTGGGAATGGAATGAAGAATGAGGCCACTTACACCTTCAACGCCAGTGTTATCCTGGAAGGTAGATTCATCGACGTTCGCCGAGCCTCCTACATGAATAGCCCCTCCAAATCCAAGAGCAACATTATTGCTAAAGTTGGCTCGAGAAACCTCGACTGTTCCAAGGTCTGAAACAAATAATGCACCCCCACTGGAGGCTTCATTCCATGTAAATGACGAATCGTCAATCTCGCCGACGGAACCAGTTCCTATGGAAATGGCACCACCCTGGGAGGAGAGTACCTACGAGTGAGTTTTTAACGTTGATCCTTTTTTTTAATACTTCCGATCTTGGCCACTGAGGATTCGTAGGACTTACAAATTCCATCGCCCTATTGGCAACAAAGTGGGAATTCTTCACACTGAGGGTAGAGGATCCTGCGACGGAAATCGCTCCACCAACGATTCCTTGATTATTTCGGAATGCGGTGAATTGGACAGCTATGTGCGACCCCGTTTCACCGTCAATCGCACCAGCGTTGGCGTATCCTGCCGCGTTTCTTTGTGCACAGTAGATGCAATGGATTAGCAAACACGCTTTCGAAATGTAGTTGTACGACGTTTTCAATCCTGGACTCTTTGACTCTTAATGGCTCACCTTTCAAAAATGCCATGGACAACTTCGAGTCTCCCATTGGATTCGACATGGATAGATGCATTCGTCGCTCCTGCAAAGACCATATTCGTCAAGATGAGGCCTGCTGATGAGGCTACGACCGTAAAGTGACGTCCGGGACAGTCAATAATACATTGTGTATTCATCGTCGTCGTTTCGTCATTACTATCGTGTGGACTACGTAAGTCGGGTTCGCATTCGATAATTAATATTTCATGAGGTC
>Ga0194115_10008194_pt1 | contig 10180 bp, 10 predicted proteins | sample TA2MahsurfametaG_3_FD_148656 | JGI IMG/M metagenome (GOLD analysis project Ga0194115, IMG submission 148656) | Freshwater microbial communities from Lake Tanganyika, Tanzania - TA2015002 Mahale S4 surface | ecosystem: Environmental > Aquatic > Freshwater > Lake | place: Tanzania: Lake... | reverse complement strand
GGCTTGAGGACGAGGACTTGCTTGATTCTTTGGGGTGGCTGATCGGGATGCTTGCCGCCATCGGGTTTTTGTTCGGAGCCGTGGTGTATTTTTGCCACTGGATTGGGTGGCTGTCATGAGCGGTGTGTTTCTTCTTGGGACTCATTTGAGAGACATTCGTTTTGAGGTAATATGAAATGTCCTGAGTGCGGCAGCAGCAGCCGAATTTTTGAGACGAGAGAATTGCATAATGGAGATAAGCGTCGTAGGCATCGGTGTGCAAATGGGCATCGATTCACGACACACGGATCGGCAGCAAACTTGAAGGGGTCAAACCAGTTTGCTGTTGCAAAGCATCCTGAGAGGGAAACCTTGACGGTACGACCGGTGCAGAAGCGGCAAGAGGCCGTCAAGCCCGCATGGTTCGCGCCCTAAAGCGCGCTTTTTATGGAGAGTAGAAATGAGAGAGATGTCTGAGAAAACGAAGAAGTTTCTCAAGGACTTGGAGGCCTTTCCGCAGGCCTCGGTCAACAGTCTGGCCAAGAAGCACAAGATTGCTACGGGCTATGCGTACAAGTTGGCTAAGAAGAAAAATAACCAGGCCATTGAAAAGGTCCCCGGTCCGCGGCCTAAGCATCCCCCGCTGGTGCCCACGCCTGTGCTGACCATTGATGTGAATTCCCCGTTTGATTTTGCTCAGGCCAATGCTGTGCAGGTGGGTGGGGAGCATTACAAGAAGAATGCGATTCAGCCGTGGGACTACATCACCAGCAATCAGTTGGGGTACTTGGAGGGAAACATCGTCAAGTACGTCAGCCGCTGGAAGGACAAGGGTGGCCGGCAGGACTTGGAGAAGGCCAGGCACTACCTGGACAAGCTGCTCGAGGTGGCATGATAAAGAAGGGGCCCGCAAGGGCCCCTGATCATTTGGCTTCGCCCCAGTTCGGTCCGACCTCCACGTCGCATCGGCTGGGGACCTCCAGGTTTACGCAGGCGGCCATGATCCGCGCGGCTTCTTCCGCTTCGCCCCTGTCTTTGACGCTGATGACGACTTCGTCGTGCACTTGCAGCAGCAGCTTGAAGCCGGCCTTGTGCAGGGCCACCATGCCGGCCTTGGTTTGGTCGGCGGCTGAGCCTTGGATAAGGCGGTTCAGGCCTTTGTAGGTCATCGCGCGCTTGATCCGTTGGCCATATTCAAGGATGGCTTGTTCGTAGGGCAGCGCCTTGTTGACGCCCCACTCCATAGGCTCCCACAGCGGGAAGCGGCACTTGCGACCCAGCAGGGTGCGGATGGCTCCGCTGGCTGCGGGGTGTTCAATGCGCTTCATGACGGCGTTGACGGTGCCTTTGAGGAAGGGGACTTTGAGGTGGAACTTGTTGATGAGTTCGCTGGCCTCTTCGACGTCTAGGTCTAGCTGGGCGGCGAGTTTGTTCTTGCCCATGCCGTACATGAGGCCCAGGCCGATGGTCTTAGCGGCCTTGCGTTTGATGCCGGCCATGTCGGCGACCATCTGGTGGAAGTCGGTGTTGGGGTCGTTGCGGTAGGCGTCCACCATCACGTCAGCGCCCGGCAGGTCCAGCAGATTGGCGTAGTGCACCAGCAGGCGCGGCTCCTGGGAGGAGAAGTCATTGCTGGCCCAAAGCTCGCCTTCCTCGGGGAGGAAAAGGCCGCGGACCATGGGACCGATGATCTCGTGGCGGGCAGGGACTTGCTGCAAATTGGGGTTGGCCGCGGACAGGCGCCCGGTAACGGTGCCGCCGTCGTCGGAGCGCAGTTGATTGAAGTGGCAGTGGATGCGCCCGGTCTTGGCGCTGAAGTTCAGATATGGCTCCAAGAAGGTGCTGTGCGTCTTGTTGGTTTCCCGGGCCTCCACGATGGTTTTGGCGATGGGGTGAGGGCAAGAGTCCAGGAAGCCCTTGGTAAAGCTTGGTAGGCCGTTTTCGGTCTTGGCGTAGGGGATGGACAGCTTGTCGAAGGCTGCGGAGATGCTCTTGGCAGCCCAAATATCCACGTCGAAGCCAACCATCTTGCGCAGGTCTTCAAGGAGCTTGATCTCTTGCTTGCACAGGCGGTCGATCAGTTCCTCGCACCGCGGTCGGTTGAACTTAACGCCCCGGCGGGTCATCTCGATCAAAACCGGCAGGACACTGGTCTCGAGCCCGAAGATGGATTCGACCTCGTCGCGTTTGAGCAGCGGCTTGAAATGCTGCCAGAGCTTGAGGGTTAGCGCGGCGTCTTGCTCGGCATACTCACCGACGTACATGGCCGGGAGCTTCCACAGCTCCTTTTTAGGATGGACACCGAAATCGGCGGCGGCCTGCCTGAGACCCGCTTCGGACTTGACTTCTTTGAGGTAGTCGAAGCCAAGGGCGTTAAGGCTGTAGGAGAACCGGTTCTCGTCAAGAAGCGGTGCGGCAAGCATCGTGTCATAGATGCAGCCGTTGATGGTGAATCCAGCGGCACCTAGCCATCCGGCATCGTAGGCGGCGTTGTGCATGATCTTATCGGCTGGGGTCTTGAGGACGTCTCGTACCCAGCGCTCCACCAGGCCTCGATCGAGATTGCCACCCCCGCCGTGAGCCACAGGAAAATACCCAGCCCAACCATCGACGGCTACGGCGTAGCCAACAACAAACCCGTCACCGCGAGGCCAACCAGGACCCATCGACTCCATGTTGGGATCACAGGTCTCGAGGTCAATTGCAATCTCCTTGGCTGTAGACAAGTTGGGGAAAACTTCTGGGGCCATCCATTCGACGTTGGATGGGAAAAGGGATAGTGTGCTCAAAGCCGGAATCCTTTTTCCTGGTGTTTGGGTAGCACTAGGTGCAATGTTTTCTTGGCGCGGGTCACACCCACATAGAACAGGCGGTGGATGTTGTCGGCGTTGGCCGCGTACTCCAGCGCGAACTTGGGGCTGAGGTCCATCATCAACATGACGTTGTCGGCTTCGCCGCCTTTAGCGCCATGGATGGTGGACAGACGGATACGGGGCGCCTCTGATAGCTTGGTGCCCCGGCGCAGCAGGGCGATGAGGTATTCGCGCCGATCGCCGGGAATCTTGGTCAACGCTTCGTGCCAAATGACATCGGTTTGCAGGCCAAAGTACTCTTTAAGCAGGGCCATGTCGTAGCTGCCGGTGGTTTCCCCGGTCTTGAAGGTTTTGTGGCCCCGGGCCACGGCACTTGTGTCAAGGTACTTGTAGACGTTCTTAACGGCCTCGCCGTAGATTTTCAGGCCCTTGCGCAGGCGTTCCCAATCGGAAACGGCGTGGGCGATGTTGGCGGACAGGGAGGGGATGCCGTTGCGCTCGAACATGAGGCCCATGCTGCGCAGCCACTCGTGCACGGGGTTGAGCATATAGTTGGTAGCGGCCATGAGCAGCCACTGGCCTTCGGCGATGGGGACGTCCTCAAAACGACAGTAGGTCTTGACCTCGCCGTCGAAGTCGCGGGGGCGCCAGGTCTTTTCTTGACGCTCATGGATGCGGGTGACGATGTCGTTGGCCAGGCGGTGCACGCGGGCCGGGACCCGATAGGACTGCTCCAGGACGGTGATGCGGCCGCGGAAGGCGAGAAAGCTCTTGACGTCAGCGCCGGCCCAGGTAAATACTGCCTGATCGTCGTCTCCGGCGAGAAAGACTCTTTTCGCCTTGTTTGCCAGGGCCTCGACCAAGTTCCATTGAAGACGGCTCAGATCCTGCGCTTCGTCCACAATGAGGACGTCCAGCTCAGGTAGGTGGTCCGACTCAACCACGGCAAGCTCGAGCAGGTCAGTAAAGTCCAGCAGGTAGTGGGCGTGCTTGTAATGGCGATAGGTTCGCTCGACGAACTCAAAGTGATGCCATTCGATGTCCAGGCGAGACTGATTGTAGTGCTCGCGTAGATCGACACCTCGTATGCGCGCCAGGTTGATCTCGTTGAGGATCGGGTGATCCGCCTTAACGAACGCCTCTTCATCATCTTGGGACAAGCTTAATTCGATGCCGGCCTGTTGGGCGAACTCTTTGTAATTTTCCGGCTGCATCATGTCCTCGATCCGCGTTCCAAGGACGTGGAAGGCTAGGGAGTGCAGCGTACGGAAATAAGGGAAGTCTGTGCGTGGATTGAGCTGGGAAAATTTGGCTACGGCCCGGTCGCGTGCCTCGTGGGCGGCCTTGCGGGTGAAGCTGAAGTAGCCGATGGTGTGAGGGCTGACTCCACTGGCCAGCTCCTGGTCCACCACGTTGAGCAGGTATGTCGTCTTGCCGGCGCCGGGGGGCCCAAAGATCTTGTGGATGTCAGTCATCAAAGGACCACATATCCTCTGGCCAGACCAGGATCGGGGTGTCCGGGCCCACGTAGGCCCCCTCTATGTTGAATTCAATAAATTCGCGAGCTTCTTCGGCGTCCATTCCCTGCATGACCAAGTTACGGCGAATTAGCTCGGCGTCATAAACCAGCACTTCAACCCGCCCGTCGGGTCCCCAGAGCAGGGCCGGGCCGATGATGGCGTTGTCGTGGCCGTCAATCTTCAACATCAGAATGGGCTCTCTTCGCGGCTGGTTTGAGTGGTGAATGGGGCTTCTTGCTTGGCAAACCGCGGTATGCGCCAGCAGCGCACGGTGCGGCCCTTAAGGAACAGGCTGATGGGCTCGCCGCCCATGTCCCGCAGCCGCTGGGCCATCTTGGGTGAGGTCAGGCCCTTGAAGTTGTTGCGCAGCAGGTGGGCCTCAAGGTCCTTCATGCGGAAGTAAGTCTTGGCCTCATTTTCCTCGGTATAAGGGCGGCCCATGATGATCTCGTCGCGGTCCATGGCCTGCTGCATGTGGGTCGTAAACTCCTCGAGCAGGTCCATGAAGCGGCCGGTGACGCTGGTGTCTTCGCTGGCCTCACTGATCTGCTCGGTCTCCACCATTTCCTTCAGTAAAGCGTTTAACAGCTGTTCCCAATCTTGCTTGCGTAGCGTTGGAGGCAGGACGTTGAGCTTTTCGACACAAGCCTTCTGGAAGGCAGCTTGCATAAACAGACTGTCGGTATCAAGTTCAAGGCGGCGGCCGTTAACGTCAAGAAACCACAGAGGCGGTTCGCTGGCGTACTTTGACAGGGAAGCGATTTGAGGGGAGTCAGGACCTCCCGAGCCGATTCCAAACTTGCGGGTACGGCACAGTCCACTGTTGCAGAATGAATTGAGAGGGGCATCTTTGCACTTGTAGTGGTAGTCTTTCTTGCCCACCTGCTTGATGACGAGCTGGACCTCATTGTTGGGCAGCGGAGGGCCCACGTATTTGATGTTGTGCTCAACAAGCTTATCTTCCCAGGATGCTGGCGCAGAGCGCTTCAGGAAGATTCCGATGTTGAAGAGCGTATTGTTTCGACCGCCTTCCGGAACCCCTTGAGCACATAGCGCTTGCAGACATGGCGGCCCGTCTTTGATGGGCGCGTCAGGTGCCTTCGGCGGATCAGGAAAAGCCGAAATCGACTCCTGAAGATTGACCTGCCACAGCTCATAGAATTCCTCCAGCGTGGCGGCACTGCCATCAGCCTTGAAGGCGTAACGTGTGCCATTATCACCGCCAAAGTAGGGCAGGTTCAGAAAGTTGCCGGTGTCGCCGCGGTCCACGAGGATCTCGGCTTGCTTGGGGAATATTTCACGGCCGGCCTCGCCAAGGAGGGCGGCGGCGTTCTTGAGGTACTGCTGGAACTCGCGCGCGGGCTGCGGTTCTTTGGTGAAGAGAAAGACGTGTGCGCCACCAGACTTGCTGCGGCAGACGACCAGCGGCAGCTTGAGCTGCGCTATTTTCTCCACCAATCCTCGATGGTCAATAGGATACTGATCAATATCAACGCAACCCCAGATACAAGTGTTGTCAGCACGAATAGGAATAATGCCCAGGGAAGGCTCAATACCATCAAGATGCTTTTCCCAGAGGTCATCAGTAGGGGGTTTCCTAACCACTGTGGCCTGACCCGCCTGCTTTCCATTGCCGCGCTCCCCTTTGATTTTGTACGTACCGTAAGCGATATCCAGTCCGCTGAAGATCGCCTTAAACCGGGTGATGTCGGTCATGCTTGCTCTCTATCGAAAAAGGGGAGGCCGTGGCCTCCCCTAAAACATCAGAACGGGGCGTCTATGGTGGAATTTTGCTCTGTCTCGTGCTTGACTTTGACCTCGCCCTTGCCAATCTGCTCAGCAAAGGCCTTGGCGGCCAGGTAGACGTTGCGATCGGTCACCGCTCCAATCTTCTCGATTTCCCAACCGTACCACTTGCCCTTGTCGTTGGACTCGGCTTGTGTGGTTAGGCGATACAGGTGGCTGTACATCGGAGGGGTGTACGGACCGTTGGCGCCCATCAACTTCGTGGACATCATCATGCTGTTCCACTTTCGGCTCTTCTTGAGCTGGGTGGACTTCATGGTGATCAGTGCCGGGTTGGGGATGCCGTCTTCACCCACGATCATCACATAATGATTGGCCGTGTTCTCGACGTAGTTGCCGTTGTCGAGATAGTCCTTGTTGTCGCCCGGCTCACGGTGCGTGCGGCTCAGGATGTCAGACGTAGCCGAGTAGATAGCCTGCGGTGCACCGCTACCGCTGCCACGGGGAGCCCATTCAATGTATTGACGCACATAGGCGCACGGAATCACCGTCAGTCCCTTCTTGCCGTCGTAGAGCTGGCTGCTGACCGAATTGATGATCATGCCGGGCATCGCGCCGTCAACCTCACCGACCTCCGGGCTCGTGTTGGTCAACAGGCGCAGGAACGGAAGCGCAAAGTCTTCCTGGCCCATGCCCTCAAAGCCACTTTGAGCATCTTGCTCAAAGTCGCCTGCCAAAACGATTGCGGTTTCTTGCTTCAGTGCAACTTCAGTTTTTGCCATGATTAAAGTTCCTTGGTTCATGCTGATTTGATGGTCGCTTTTTGGCCGATGTAGGCGCCAAAAAGATCTTGGGGAAACGCTTCACCGCGCTCCACCCGCTCGCGAACCCAGGCCTTGAGGGTCTGGGGCTCGATCTTCTGCTCTTGATCAACTGGGTAGTTTTTCTCGCGCAGGAGATTTAGGAGCTCAGCGCACAGGCCGTCTTCATTCCGGCCAAAGCGTACTGAGACTGTGTTTTTGATGATGTCGTCAAAGCCATGCTGGCGCAGCCATTCGTAGGCCTGCGCACGATTGTCGGCCTTAATGCTGGCGCTGTAGAACGGCTTGACTTCGATGTTGCTGCCGTCAGCCATCGTGAACTTCTTCATGCCAAGCTCTTCGAGCTTGGCGGGAATGGCTTCTTCCAGCAACTTGCGCTGCTGCTCCTTGCGCTCGCTCAGCACTTTGTCCAGGTCTTCGATCTCCTTCTCAAGTTCCTTGGCACGCTTGGCCAGGGCACCCACAGATGTAAGGTCGTCGTCCTTGATGGTCAGGGCGTTGGCATCCTGCTCAAACAGACTGTTGAGGTCACTCATCGATCTCTCCTTTCTCGGTTGTGTCAATACGGATCGGGATGTACAGGCGCTCGCGGCGGTCCCACTTCAGCACGCTGTACCGGCCAGAGTTATAAAACGAGGCTATCGAGCAGGCCAAGCCGATAGCCACAGGGTCGCCGGTCAGCAGCAGGAAGTCCTTGTCAGAGAACTGCAGCAGCTTGCGGCGAAGCACGCGGACCGTGGGAACGGTTGAAAAAGCAATCTGGGTATTGGCGGCCAGCAGCACCTTCAGGGTGCCGAACTTGGTAGCTGCAGCGATGTCATGATTTGGCATCTCTTGCACCACGAATACCGTGGGGGTTTGAATCACGTTTACGCTCTCCTTTCTTGAAACGTGCGACCAGTGTACACTACTTCCACAGGCCGTCAAGTGCCTGCTACCAGAAAGGAAGAAAGATGACCGAACTAGCTCGGTACCCGTACCGAAACAAGCCCTTTACCCATCAGGCCGCATACCTGCAGCGCTTCTGGCAGCACCGCGAGGTCGCCTTGTTTGCTGAGATGGGCACTGGCAAAAGCTTCATGCTCATCAACAACGCGGCCCTGCTCTACGACCGCGGCGACATCAACGCGATGCTCATCGTGGCACCCAAGGGCGTCTACCGCAATTGGTACAAATCCGAGATCCCCAAACATATGCCCGAGCACTTGCCGTACAAGATGGCCTGTTGGAACCCGTCGCCGCGCCGTGCGGAAAAGATGGAGATGGAGGGCATGCTCAATTACCTCGATGGCCTGCGCATCCTGATCATGAACATCGAGGCGTTCAGCACCGAGAAGGGCGTGACGTTTGCGAAGACCTTCCTGCGGGTGACCACGAGCCTCATGGCCGTGGACGAAAGCACCACCATTAAGACGCCCAACGCCAAGCGAACCAAGAATATCGTCAAGGTGGGCCGTGATGCGCGGTACAGGCGTATTGCCACGGGATCCCCGGTCACCAAGAGCCCACTAGACCTCTACGCCCAGTGTGAATTCTTGGGCGCTGATTGCTTGAACATGCCCAGCTTCTACGCCTTTCAAGCGCGGTACGCGGTCCTCGTGGAACGCAGACTGTCCACGCACACTTTCAAGCAGGTGGTGGGCTATCGTCGGCTGGACGAGCTGCATGATCGACTGGAGCGATTCTCGTTCCGTGTGACGAAGGAAGAGTGCCTGGACCTACCGGACAAGGTCTACATGCGCCGGGACGTGGAGCTCACCGCGGAGCAGCGCAAGGCTTATGACCAGATGAAGCTCATGGCGCTGTCTGTGTTGGATGAGGGCATTGTCAGCACCAACAACGCGCTGACCCAGCTTATGCGGCTGCATCAAATCTGCTGTGGTCACACGAAGCTGGACGACGGCACAGAGATTGACTTTCCCAGCAATCGCATCGAGGAGCTGCTGGCTGCGCTTGAAGAGGTGGACGGCAAGGTCATCATCTGGGCCAATTACCGCAAGGACATCGAGCGCATTCGCTTGCGACTGCAGGAGGTCTACGGCATGACGCCGGTGGCGTCCTACTACGGCGACACCGATGCTGACGAGCGGCAAGAAATTGTCACGCGGTTCCAGGACCCTGACGATGATCTGCGTTTCTTCGTGGGCAACCCCCGCACTGGCGGCTACGGCTTGACGTTGACCGCGGCCAAGACAGTCATCTACTACAGCAACAACTTCGACCTTGAAGTACGGCTGCAGAGTGAGGATCGGGCACACCGTATTGGACAGACCCGCAAGGTCACCTACATCGATCTCATCACCCCGGGCACAGTAGACGAGCACATTGTCAAAGCGCTGCGGAACAAAATCAACATCGCCAGCGCAGTGCTGGGCGAGCAAATCAAGGAGTGGCTCATCTAATGCAACTCATCCCTATTCGCCGCAAGTTCGTCTACGAGCCCCTGGTACGCCATGACGGTCCCGGCGGCCGCACATATGGCCCTCAGCACCTGCCCAGCGTCACCACCATCCTGTCCGGCACCAAGGACCGAACAGAGCTTGATGCGTGGGCCGCGAGGGTTGGTCAAGCAGAAGCGGACCGCATCCGCAATGAGGCCGCTACGGTGGGCACGCACATGCACAACGTGGTGGAGCGGCTGCTGCTTAACAGACCGCTGGACGTGCCTCGCACCTGGCTGCAGGTCAAGGGCTACTGGATGGGCTACAAGCTCATCGAGACGTTCTTCCCGAACGTCCAAGAGGTCTGGGGCTCGGAGATTCCGCTGCACTATCCGAGCAAGTACGCCGGCACCTCGGACTGCATCGGGGTCTATCGACAGTGTGAGTCGATCATTGACTTCAAACAGGCCAACAAGATGAAGCACCGCGAGTGGATCGAGGACTACTTCATCCAGTTGGCCGCCTACGCTGCAGCACACAACGTGGTCCACGGCACCAAGATTCGTCAGGGCATCATCCTGATGATGGCGCAGAACGGCGAGACCAAGGAGTTCCTGACCTGCGGCCGGGAGTTCGACAACTACACCGACCAGTGGATGCGCCGCGTGGACCAGTACCGGGCACAAAAAGAAACCCCGGCTCAGGAGCCGGGGCTAACTCAATTACTTGAGGAGGAGAAAACGAGAACACATGCTGCGAGCAAGCCCGCAGGCTAATTATACGCCCGCTTTTGCGGATGTCGGATTTAGCGAAAACCCGCAGTCTTTTTTGCGATGCCCTTGGGCTGCTTCACGAACTGCTTGCCGGAGGCTTTGCCTGCTCGCTTGGCTCTGGTGGTGGCTGCGTATTCTTGGGGGGAA
>Ga0194115_10008189_pt1 | contig 10184 bp, 9 predicted proteins | sample TA2MahsurfametaG_3_FD_148656 | JGI IMG/M metagenome (GOLD analysis project Ga0194115, IMG submission 148656) | Freshwater microbial communities from Lake Tanganyika, Tanzania - TA2015002 Mahale S4 surface | ecosystem: Environmental > Aquatic > Freshwater > Lake | place: Tanzania: Lake Tanganyika... | reverse complement strand
TCTTCGGCCTTTCACAGGTACCGGAGCAAGAGTACAGTCCCCCCTTTCGTGCCCCGCACTCTTTCATGACTCTAATGTGAGGTGACTGTAGTTCGTACCTATAGATATGTACGATGCGTTGATACCATTTTGGAGTCTACGTACCGTATATCATCACAGTCCTCAACAGCAAGGGCGAGGGATTATGAAGTGAAGTGCACATCGGATTCCATCCATATTGATCTAGTTGGAAAAAAATGTGTATCGGCAGAATGGCCGTTCGAACGCGCCAGTCGGAATCCTCGAGAGAATTAGACCGCGCTAAGGAATGAAGGGGGTCGTGCTTTTTCTACCGTATTCGCTGTTTGACGACGTTGACATCTGGTTGGGTCAGAGTTGGGGTTACCGACTACCATGAGTCCTCGATCGGGCAGTCTCCCCCTCTGCTCCGGGGCGTATTTTCATTGTCACTGAACGCTTCATGACTGCGAAGGGGACGGTCGGCTGGTGATGTATTATCATCACGTGGGTTAAATCGCACACGTCACTGTTAGCCGAAAAACAATCGATAAACATGGTACCCAACAAGGAAAACACTCACTGTCACGCTATGCTTGACGCTTGAGTCACAAAACAAGTTGTACAGTAGAGGGGCAGAATCGATAGTAGACCTTGGAGACACTACAAAGGAACGATGTTGTTGTTTCTACGAATGGTTCCGCTCTTCCAACTCACTTCCGCCTTTGTTTGGCGACAAGGAGGCAATCCACCAGCATTGTCTGGGATTATTCCATCCTCATCCTCCTCATCATCGTCACGACGACTACAAGCATCGGCATACGATGCCATCGGATATATGGATCTATGTCAGTCTGTGAGTGTCAATTCCATTGCGACTGCCATCCCAGACTTGGCAATCAAACCTGATTTTGTGTGGGACGATTCTACCGGTGTGTCAGTAGGTGGTTCTGGTACGGCCCGTTTGGATGCTAGAGATGCACCAGGTCCTGCCAATATTGCTTGGTTAAGTTCCTTGACTGTGGATTCGAAACTTTGTTCCTTGACGATTTTTAATGGACCGTTGACGGACGTCCCTCATTTGGTATCTCGATGTACTGTCCTAGATGATTCCATGTTGCAATTTACCTTTGACTTTCGACCAAGGACGTATGGTGCATATGAAATGCGACGACCAGATGGGACCTATCCAGGACCAGAAGAATTAGGACGAAAATCTTTTGAATATTCTGGTGCCCGAGCAGGATTTGATAAGAAATTTGGTACGGAAGAAGTCAAAAGTTGGATCGCCACCACGATGGCATCCTTGGAAGGTGCGACTGCCTTTACACCCCAACAAACTCCACTCGATTTACTGACAAGAGGCCCCCTTTACACCGCCGTGATTATGCCCTTGACGGATCATAATGTACAGGTAGTGGCCACGGCACGAGATCAAGTTGTCAAGTATTGGTTGAAATGGGCCAAGGACAATGGGAATGAACATCGTCCTGGTGCACCCGTCAATACTCAGTATGTGTATGATACAAAGTACAAGCAAAATTGCTATGGTGCCTTGCTGAACGAATACAAATCCGTCTTTGGTGCCGGTGACGGTGCTAAGCTAGCAGTGGGTGACTCGGGTCCACTCGACGAGGCCTATGTGGGTGGAGGTAGCTAAATATAAGTCATTTAGATTGAATTGATTGCCCTGATCCGTCTTACAGCCATATCCTACTATAGATTCTCCCCTTGAATGAACTACGTGACAGCGGCACTAGGACCATGCGCGGATGCGTCTCCCATTCAGGGAAGTCTTGTTCTCCGCAAGGGATGATGATGCTGAACGTTTCCTTCCCGAGATCGTCACGGCGGGGATGTTAGCAGTTGGTTGCGGTGGAGTTCCTTCGGGCGGGAGTTGTAGTGGTAGTGCTGGCAATAACGGCACTCGCATTGGAGATTGTTGATCCTGCTCAGATCCTTCGTCAATGCCCAAGAGTTGTGATCTAACTTTCTTGTAATTTGTTGTCTCAATGGTGATAATCGTCGATGATGACAGGATGGCATCCTTCGTCCCATCATCGTGGGGACGGTGACCCATCACATTGACAGACGGCCAGGAAATCCAGTCGGGATACTTTTCCGACAATTGTTGAATATTTTTCGATAATTGTTGTCGTGTATAGCTTGGTATGGCTTTGATGACACTCTGAAATGTCATGCGACAGATCGTAGTAGTAGTATTAGAGGCATTGTCCACCTTCTTGATCGTGGGTGGTTTTACCATGGATCGGAAACGATTCTGTTGTACAAGACCATGGGTACGTTGTCGTCGTAACATCTGACGAGCATGTAACACAAGAGCATCCGCTATGGTAAGATGTTCATTTTGTACGATTTGTGGCCTATTTCGTTCCAATCGTTCCAAATGTCGTCGATTCTCTTCTGCCTTGGCACGGATTTTATCTTCCAATTCCTTCAAAGATGATAGTCTCCCTACTACAGGATTCGTCGTGATGTTGTTGTTCTTGTGGGATTCCGATGATCTAGGAAGTAAATCGAAAGGTTCCTTATCAGGATACTTCCTCTCCTCCTTTCTCCTACTTGATTGTGCAGATGCTTCACGTTGGATTTGGAAGAACGTTGCAATCTTGTCCGACGTCACTACTGGCGTACCACGAGTACGTACATCCTTCAACAGCCGTTTCAATTCGTCCAGGCGTTTGCCACTTCTTGTCTCTACTCGTCTCAATATGCTTCCATCACCATATTTGTTGTTGTTGTTATTGTTGTTGTTGTTTTCGTCATCATTCCAAACATATAAGATTGGTGTCGTAACACAAATGAAATCATGCCATAATCGTTCCGATGTATCCGAAAACGTATTGGTACGACGGCGGCGAGGTAGGTCCTCCGTCACCTTATCTGTCATCTCCTGACATTCTCCTCGTTCTAGATTCAATTTCGGTACAAGTTCACGGAATTTCTCATAGGTAATCTCATTCGATTTGATATGTGAAAAATAAATCTGAAGAGCAACTTCCAATTGAATCATCCATTGATCTATCAATGTCGGTATTGGGACGAAGAAAACGTCGACGTCGTCGCCCTGCTTCTTCTTGTTGTTGTTATCGTTGCTAGACGGTTGTTGTCTCCAACTTGACTTGATAGTAGTAGTAAAGGACGGAACTGGAATCCGAGACATGATGATGGAAGGAATGGAGAGTGAAAGGTGTAATCAGAAATTCTAGGCCTTCCCTTCCAGTTAACCTGTGTCACATGTAACTAACTGTAACAGAAAGGTAGATTTTGAAGGAGAGGCATCGCATGTGATTCTGTCGAAAGCAATGCCATCTTTTTGGATCCTGGTTGTCGACTAGACAACGGATATATGACCCCTCCGACCAAACATTTGTTGGAGGGAAAAATCGCGGGAAATGGCATTGCATCTTGAAATACAGTTTCATTGTCATGTTCATCCTTTCGGTCCAACACACCAGGCATAATAACCGAAACACCTCTACTATTCACACTACACATGTACCAGCCATCAAATGGACACGAACGCGATGAACGATGATGATCCGATGACGACGACGAGGACCAGATCCTTCATGCCAGATGTACAGGTATTCCTATCTCGACCAGCTTATCATCTTGGTGGAGCCGTCGTCGGTACGATTCTGATTCAACCGTCTCGACCGACTTCGTCGTCTTCTTCATCATCGTCTTCCTCTTCCTCCTATAGGAAAGAGAATTTACGGGAAACATTAAAATCAGTCGTGGTCTATGTAGCAGGATTTTGTCGGATCAATCCACGTTGGCATAAGGTAACAGACTATCAACGTCTATATGGGAATATTCATCCATCCATCGGACAAATCGATTTTGATGATGATCTACTATCACCACCTTCAGCGGAGGAGACTGTATGTTTTTGGGCGACGAATGGATTAGAATTATTAACCTTGAAGGAACGATCGAATGGGAAAGCCTTAGATGAAAATGAAATCAATTTAGTTGCCTTTACGTTCCGAGCCGATATCCCATTGGATTTACCTCATTCTAATGATTCGACGACTTGTCGATATCACTATACGGCAGACGTCTTAATACAAACAGCGACTCAACAACGTGTCATCAAGACGATGTTTCAAGTATGGGCAAATCCAGAGGAACCACCACGGATGCCAGTATCTCAACAATTGGTGGGGAATCATCCATTACGTGACCGGAAACAGATTGTCATCAGCGGGGCACGTGTGAAATTTGGTACTATCTATGCCATGGCACATTCCAATGGTTGGCCATGTCACCTATCCGCGACGGAGATTCATCGACCAAAGGGACAGATGACAGTCGCTCAAAAACATCGAAGAAGAAGAGGAGAGGATGATGACGTCCAAACGATACGAGTTTCCAATGAACAGGGATTATTAGTTTGTGTCCTGACAGTGATTGGTGGTGCGAAGGTCACACCAGGTTCCCTCATCCATTTACAGTGGGACTTTGTAGAGGATGTTGAAATCCCCTGTTATCAGATAGCAGCATGCCTTACGGGGGAGGAATATGCGATGTATGAGAATGGGAAGAAGACTAGGACTCAATCCTATATCTTTGATACGTGTCATGAATGGATCGATCCAGGATTGACGAAACGGATATCGAAGACGATGTTATTATCAATGGATTCTCCCTGCACGTTATACACAGATATAATGGAATTTTCTCTCCATTGTCAAATTGATATTACCATCAAGGAGAAAAATGAATACAAGAATCTACGGTTGGAACTTCCCTGTCATGTCCTACAATGTCTAGAAGATAAAATGAAGGCAGCATTGGATGTAGACGACGAGGAGAATGAACATCTGTCACTTTCAGAACTTTTGGGGTTACCACCCGATCCGAACTTTCCTCAGGATGATATTACAGCCGACTTGAAGAGTCTAGCGTTGGTAATGGAAGATCGTCTCCGACCGAAGTGAGATACTCCATATTAATCGACAACAAGGTATTCCTTTTCTCCTTCCAATATCTCCATTTAGACATCATCCAAAGACATTTTCATCCTTCATTGTTTTCTTTTAATAGTTAAGTTTTGCCAATGCGGGGACAGTAAATTTGTATGGGACGCCTGCATTCTTCACGGCTCGGACACAGAACATGGGCGAACTGTATCCATCATGTTGCTCAATAGGATATCCTTCCCCAATACGGATAGGTGAAGACTTCGCATCTCCCTCCTTCGCCTTGAATGTTACATAGGCAGCATCACCATCTGGGGCCATGAATTCTACAAACTCAACTTCACCCGCCTTCAGTCGTTGATTGAAGTCGGCATAACTCACACTTGGCTCATTCAATGCCGACGCCTCAAGACCACCGAAGCCACCACCTCGGTAATTGAAGATAAGACCATTAAACGCGTCGACCTTAATACCCTGGCGATATTCTGCTGTCTGTTCTGCAAATGCTGGATTGGCAATACCCATCCCCATAGTAGCTCCTCCTGCTGCTGCCGCGAGAAACCCACGACGATCGGATGTAGCACCCAGTACAGTCGTCGTTTGTTGTCGTGGATGTGTCATCTCCTGTACCATAAAAGCTTCGATTGCCCCCACGCTCAAAAGAAAGCAAGCAAGAGTATTTAGTTTAGCCATGGTTACGATATCGAGTTTCAAAACTTTGACTTCAAATGCAATAGGGCTGTTGCAAATTGTAAAGCAAAGAAGGACGACAACCTGCCCTTTCTTCCACAAAGTATCTTTCTTTCTTCGTTTCGTCGTCGGCATTCGGCGTCTGCCACGTCAGCGAACCAGATTTCGAAAAAGGGGGAAGACAAAATCTGGGGAAAGGTTTCGCGATAAAACCTATCTCAGTACCTTTTCTTGGTACCGTAATGGAGGGGACCTTTCTGGGACCCTAGTCTAGAGATCTTACGCGAGTCATGACCTTGCAGTCCACAGAAATCGTCTCGAATGTTTCGAGTATTCTTCAATGCGTTGTTAAGTACCTTTCCATTAGTAACTTCCTATGCTAGACGTGATGGAATAGCGATGTCATTTATCGGCAGATCCCTCTTCTACGCATTTCTTGCCATCATCGGACCCAATCAATCAACAGGAGATATCATCTCGAGCGTCTTGTTTGCCAAACTCGCCATAGCGTCCGGATCCTCTGGTTTGGCGTCGATACCTGTTTCTCCTGTGATAGACAAAATAAACCACCCCGAAGCTCCAAACAAAACCACAACCATGACAAGATAGGCGATCATATAATAGAACGTTCGGTTGCGATAGAGTGGATCCTTCATTAACTCAAACCACAAGGACTTCTTGTTCTGACGGGAGCGATCGAAGGCGTGCAATGCTCCCAAGCCCAAGAAACGTACGGAGAGTCCAACCATGAACGCCGGAAGAACTCCCCAATACCAGCCATCCCTCGTCCTTCGGATGACAGACAAATCATTTTGTGCTAATCCTCGTATGGCGAATGATCCAGTTTGGTTGTAGGGGAAGTAGACTGACGTTGGGTGCACTGAGAATCCACTCTGTTCTGGCAAGTACCGGAGCTCCTGTACGGTTAGACTTTCAATAAAGTATCTCGACACGCTCATAATCCCAGAAAGCAATGCCAAGCCATGATTGTTGTAAATGTCCTCGTACTGGACAGGGGACAGCACTCCACAGAATAACATTCCAAATAGTGCAATGAAGAACCCCACAATCGACACGACGCTGCTCTGCGATACGACGAGCGGTATGAACAAACTCCAGGAAACAAGTAGCCACATGAACATCATAAAATGGACTTGGAATGCGTACCATAGCGAAAGCAAGGAACCCCGGAGCCAGTATGCGCAGCCTGCCGCAGCTAACATTTGTATTGAATGTTCTATTGTCGAAGTGAGGTTGACTGACAGATAATAGGCATTGATGTCTGCATCGCAGTCAAGGACGATTTACCATCTGGTGAGGACTACGCCAGTGAACAAAGGACAGAAAAATAGGACGCCTAACGTACCTAAACCACTTCCTGACTCTCGGAAAAATTGGAGTCGTCGAATAGATATCATCTTGGCGGCCGATAGACCAAGCGGGAGACCTATGAGCATCGCAACTTTCAGACCGTACTCATTCATTGGATATGTGGCCTTAATCGCATGCATAAAGAGCTCAGGAAAGGAATCTGGTATCGTCAATGGATCGCCGTCCACAAGCTGATCGAAGGATAGATTTGGAGTCCAATCTACGGTGATTTCCAAAACGCCGTCAACTAACGAAACCAGAGCCACACCTCCAACAATCACTATCGTATCGATCAGTTTCGAAGATCGATTTCGCCACATCAACAATAGGTTTCGACCAACATGAGTCTTCAGCTGACGAAAGAAAGACGGTTTCTCAACTCGCCGTGGTAAGTCATACTGATGAGGAGCGATGTACCTCGCTTTATCGTTCTCAGAAAGGTTCTTGAAATGAGTTTCCCAATAGTCGTACAAAACCTGGCGACGATCTTCCTCGCTTTCCATTACCGTTTGTAAGGCGGAAGCTGACTCGCCCCGCCTGAAGATAGATACACCACCGCTAGTTCGATTGTTTTCTTCATTTTCATCGAGATTGGATGATGAAGACTCACCTATAGATTTCTCAAATTCAGGGCCCGCCGCACTCGACTCTGTGAGATCTCCAGTGACCGAATCTCCCTCGATGTCCTCGTCATCCTCGCGAGGAAATGATTGGAAGTCAGAAGTGTCGATGGGTGCCAGGCGTCCACTACTGATATCAATCAGCCAGTCTGCAACGCTTTCGCCCGGCGGAAGTAGGTACGGAGCCTTCAGCTTTTCAAAGTATGACTGTACATCCCGAATCGGTCCGTGGTAGACCATATTCCCCCCCGCACCTAGCAGCAACAGCGAATCAAAGCAGTCGAAAATCTGCATCCGAGGCTGATGAATTACAGAACAGATTGTCATTCGGGATGTCTTTACTAGATTCTTCAGAGATCTCATGACCAAGAGAGCAGATGATGAATCCAATCCACTGGTCGGCTCATCGAGGAACAAAATGCTAGGCTTTGACATTAGCTCCATACCGATATTAACACGTTTCTCCTCACCACCCGAAACACCACGAAGATTCACGTCACCAACAATACTGTTGGCGACACGAGAAAGACCGAGGCTGGCCAAGACGTCATCAGCGTGTTCTTCAATCTCCTCCAAGGGTGTACCCTTCGGCATGAAAAAACGACCACTATACATCAGATTTTCTTTCACAGTTGTCTCGGCAAAGATAGAGTCGTCACTTTGTGGAACAAACCCTAAAGCATCCTCGTGCTCTTCGATCAAGGCCACGTTGCCATTGATAAGGACTGTACCCGTCGTAGTTCCATAGAATGCGCGGCCACTAAGAGCGTTCAATAGGGACGTCTTACCAGCGCCTGATCCTCCCATCAATGCTGTCATAGTCGCAGCCTGCAAACGGCCACTGACATTGTTGACAACATTGACTTCACAACCCCTCACTTGTACCTTCAAGGATAAGTCCTTTTTGGCTAAATCGACACCGCGATCGGTCACATTACCATGACTGACTGCAGATGTATTTTCAATAGTCCGGCTGGCTTCTGTAATTTGTGCCAAGAAGGATGCATAGTGTTCCATGAAATCATCAAAATAAAGAAAGTCTCGTTTCGAATTTTCGAGGATGGATGACCTTCGTCTCGTACTGAACCTACTATGAGAGCTCTTCATTTCGTTTATGGTGGACCGCTTTGGGTTCCCCTCGACCTTTTCCATCATGTGTGTTTCGGAAAGTCTTGCTGGACCTACCTCTGCGTTTTCCATCGAATGGAGATCAGGGCTCTCGTTGCGTAATTTCGAACTATCGGACTTGACGAACAAGCTCGAACGACGGGACCTGCCGCCGAGACTTAGACGCTGATCCTTCCCCGGGATGTTCCTAAAGAGTGTAATCATTTGGTTGATTTGTAAGTCGCTCAGAAATAGAGAAAGCTGTGATTCGTACAATGAGGAATAGGGTACTCTAGGTTCACCAGCCGAAATCTCCATAAACAACTCCTTCACTTCTTCGGGCGTCGGTCCAAAATGAGCAATCTCACCAAGGACTTGGAGGAAATACTTTATGAAGCATGCACGTGATGTCTTGGAATCATCGTGGTCCCCGTGTGTCCCCAACTGGTTCATCCGGTGAATGAATTCTTGAAGTTGATGTGGTTTAAGCTCCAATACTACCTATAGTTCATCATAGCGGAGGTATCCATCGTGATTGGCATCCAAACATTCAAAAAGCCTAATAGGACTGTATTGGATCTTTCCCGAGTCATGAAGAAATCGGACCCCACAAAAGCTTGCCGAACGACGGGTTCGTCTCGTACGTTTGTTCTTCTTCTGTTTGTCCGACAAGTGTGTCTCCAAACGTTGTTGAATACGAATCAATATAGGTTTAAGACGGGTCAATGTCTTCTTGCGTTGGTACGCAGTTAACGACGAGGATGTGAATGACGAGGAGGAGGAGCCGCTTGTTCTTGACTCTGTAGTAGAGGAAGATTGACGGCTTCGTCTTACCATCAATCCATAGGCGAGGAATCCCACAAAAAACAAAGTGACAAGAATAGGAACCACCACCATGGTGAATTCGTCCACCGAGCGACTCATAGTTTCGTCACCCTCACTACAGCTCTGTCATCCCCCCCCCCACGATTTTTACCACACAACCAAGCATAGATGGGGGGACACCACGAAACAGATGGGTAAGCATCGAAAAGAGCTTTTTTTTGTTTGAGTATCCCTTCTTCATCCCCAACCCAAGGACATCCTCTTGCACTTAGTATATTTACCTTACCTTACAAACAATGTCAGGTGTCACTGTCTTATGTGGACAAAAATATCCCTCAGGACATGGTAGGATGATTTCCGGTGTAGGACAATACGATCCGACTGGACAGATCAATAATCCATTACTTCCTAGGGGACAATATCCTCCCGCATGTAGATCTCCGAATAGGTATCCTGCAATGACTTGACGTATCTTCGTACAATTGGCCTGTCGGGATCCCTCACAAATATATCCCAATGGACATGGTTTTTCTGGTTCTGAACGAATTTCTACTAACATAGCAGAGATAGCATTGTTCCTCCCTCCTCCGACTCCCGAATCCGCTGGAAGAAGGTCGGTCTCATT
>Ga0194115_10008188_pt1 | contig 10187 bp, 15 predicted proteins | sample TA2MahsurfametaG_3_FD_148656 | JGI IMG/M metagenome (GOLD analysis project Ga0194115, IMG submission 148656) | Freshwater microbial communities from Lake Tanganyika, Tanzania - TA2015002 Mahale S4 surface | ecosystem: Environmental > Aquatic > Freshwater > Lake | place: Tanzania: Lake... | reverse complement strand
TCTTGGTGGCGCACAACCTATACTTGGACCACAACTGCAAGCGCGCCCTGCTCCAACAACACCACCAGCTCCTCCTGAAACTCCTGCTCCTCCTGCTGCTGGTGGAGGCGCACCCGTTGTTGTGAATAACAACTCAACACAGTCGAGTCAGTCTGCATCAAACACTGAAGGTAATAACGTTGCTGGACAGAACTTCCCAATGTTCGTAACAGATCCGTTCATACAGCAATACATTCAAAGACAAACGCCACACTATCAATAAAAAAAGGGGAGCCGAAGCTCCCCTCAAGTAAATCACAGGTGAAAGGAATAAGCCCTGTGATTATTCATCATCCTCAGCGAGCTTATTGAAGAACTCCAAGTCATCATCTTCGTCGATGGCAGGCTTCTTCGGAGCAGCAGCAGTCTTACCAACTGCTGGCGCAGCTGCTGGGCGCGGAGCAGGACGATCAAAAGGGACTTCGTCGTCTTCCTGCTTACGAGCAGTAGGCTCAGCGAGAACCTTTTCCAGGCGACGCTTCAGTTCGTCGTAGCTCTTGAACTTATCTGGTGCAACAAGCTCAGCGAGTGAGTACTGCGACTTCCAGATAGCTTCCATGTTATCTTCATCATCTGACAGCGGAGCTGGCTCTTCGAACTCGCTCTTATCGTAGTTGCGATAACCTTCGACCTTGCGAATCTTCAGCTTGAAGTTCGCACCAGCCCAAAGATCAAATGGATTGGTTGGCTTTTCATCCTCGAACTGAGGATTCATCTTCTCGTTGATCTTGTCGAAGATTTTCTTACCAAACTTGAAGAGGAACACCTTACCTTCGTTCTCAGGATGAGCAGGATCCTTAACGACGTAGATGTTTCCGATATAGCTCAAACGACGCTTGCGAGCGCGAGCGATTTCCTTATCCTTGTCGTTACCAGAGTTCCAGAGCTTGGAATTAGCTTCAGCAACAGGATCGGGTTGATTGAGCGTTGTCAGCGAGTTCTCGATGTACCAGCCACCTGGACCTTGGAAACCATGATTCCACAATCGGACCCATGGAAGCTCTTCGTTGACAGGTGCGGGAAGGAAGCGAATGATAGCGTATCCGTTACCAGCTTTATCAACTTCTGGCTGCCAATAGCGATCATCGTTTGACGATCCCTGTTCCTTGTTAGCGAGCTTGTTGATTTCTTTGGTGAGACGCTCCAGCGAAGAAGTGCGCTGACGCTTGAGTGCGGAAAATGATTCGTTCATATGTATGTCTCCGTTGTATGTGCGTTGTGTGTTTCGTCTTATCCACATTATTCATGATATACTAGTATATAGCGTGCTGTCAAGACGAAAAGACATCACGCATCACTTTTTTTACAGTATCTTTATCAGTTTTCACGAATGGCTTATACTTACTCAACTGACGATACGCTTCAGGCCAAACGATTGTGTCTGTGATGATACTGTTCCAACAGTCTAGTGTGTCAATAATCATATCAAATGCGATTACAGTTTCAGCTGCAATCTTACCGCCAAGATACATTTTCAGTAGTGGCGGATGCTCACCATTTGTCTTCAGCACCATACGAGGACTATCAACATTGTCCTCGATGTATTGAAGATCTTGTTTGAGATAGTATGAAAAGGCTTCGATACGCTTCTGCCAATTCAGATATACTTTCTCAGACTCTGGACCATTCATCTCACCGACCCAACGCACGCCTGCGTTAGATACGAAGTTTGCTACGAAGAAGTCGGTGAGATCTTGGTCGTCGTATTTGCGTTCCAGCTTGCGAAACAGATACTGATCCTTTCGCTTGAGAAAAGCTTCCTCAGATATGGTGCGAATCTTACCACCATACTTGATGAAGTCGTAGTCGCTAGTGAAGTGTAGCTTCAGTGCTTGGTAGCGACTGTATGCTTTCATGCCTTCCATTAGGCTACTTCTTGAAATCAGCAGTCATATTGGTAACCTTGATCCAGTTCGCTTAATCATGTTGAGTGACATAGCTTCAGCCTGCAACAGCTTTCGCATAGATGGAGTCATCAGTTTAGATACGTTCTCAAACTCAAGTCCAGTCCTTTCGCAAACATCAGTGATAGCTTCTAGATAGCTCATACCCTTTTCAGATATTCGTTGCTCAACCATAGCAACGAATGTGTTGCTGCTCATAATGCTTGCGACTTCTGTCAATTAGAATTTCCTTTCAAAGAAACATAGTACCATGATCTTGGATTTGCTCGAGGGTGCGCCCACAATCAACACAAGTGTTGTTTTCTGGATTTAACTTACATACATTCACACATGGCGATGCAGGTTGTTGCTTCATATCGTTTTCGATACTATCGACGACGTCTTGCATATCGTATGTTGGTCCACCATGATCTCGTCGCTGAATATCTTCAGACAACATCTCAGGGTAATACAGTTCTAGTGCGACACAATCTTCAACACATTTGAACCAATGATACTCACCAGGACGCACAGTGGTAAAGTCACTTGCTCTGAGAACAGTAACATCAGTGAGGGCGTAGTCATTCTTTCGTACATGGATTTCCAATACTCCTGAGATGACGTAGAATCCATTCCACTTGTGTGCATGTTTATGCTCCGAACATCTAAATCCAGCCTTAGCCGTAATCTTATGCAGCTCCGACACAGAATTCTGTACTAGAGGTGTCGTGGTACCCCACACCTTACCATTAATGATTCCCATGACTACCCTTTCGATACGCAGGCTAGTTTGTACTGATCCCAAACGTTTCTTCCATATTTCTTTTCTTCAATGAACCTGAGCGCATACATACATGCGTCATAAGTATTGAACTCTTGGAAGGTTACGTTTTGACCGTTGCCACCATTGCCTGCGAAATATGTAACGACAATAAGAACGTAGATCATCGCCTCAGGCTCCGCTTGGAGATGTAATCCAACTCTACTAAATCATATAGTAGTTTCTCGAAGTTGTCAAGACGAATCATGTTCGGACCATCACTTGGCGCAATGTCTGGATTTTGATGAACTTCCATGAACAGCGCTGCTACACCAACAGCAACAGCAGCGCGGGCCATCGTGGGCACATACTCTCGACGACCACCTGAGCTTGTACCATGTGCACCTGGCTGCTGGACTGCATGAGTACAATCCATCACGACAGCGTTGGTATACTGCTTCATGATCTCTAGCGAACGCATATCGACCACAAGATTATTATACCCAAAAGTCGTACCGCGCTCAGTGAACATGTATTGAGTACAACCATACTTACGCAACTTCTCAGCTACGTTCGCCATTTCCCACGGCGATAGGAACTGACCTTTCTTCACGTTAACAGGCTTACCACTTTCTGCTGCTGCGCGGATAAGGTCAGTCTGGCGGCAAAGGAATGCAGGGATCTGAAGGATATCAGCCTGCACTTGTTCACATTGCCACGGATCGTGAACGTCCGTGAGGACTTCGATACCCCGAGCACGGACGGCCTCCATTCCGTAAAACGCTTCGTCGAAGCCTGCACTTCTGTAACTGTCCGCAGAGCTTCGATTAGCCTTATCGAAAGAGGTCTTATAGATGAAGTTGATTTGTGTGTCGAACTGTTCGCCGACAATGTAGCAAATTTCTTTGAGAGCTGAAGCTGTTTCGACTGCGTGATCCTTAGACTCGAATACGCATGGTCCAGCGATAATGCTAAGGGGCTTATCGTTCCCACAATTTTCATAGAAGCTCATATCAGTCCCACAGATTCTTGTAATACTTACCGAAGAGGCGAGTTCCGTTATCCATACGAACAGACCACGCTTTCATACCTTCACGATCGACCTTGAACGTGTAGTTAGGCCCTGACACCATTTTAAAGGTTTTACCATCTTCGAGCTTGAAATCATGAGTTCCTGAATAGAACTGTTCTTCGGCATTAGGATTATCGTACTGCTGGAACGCCCAGATCATCTCGTCGAGTACCCAATCCCAACGAGCAAACCAAAACTCGTCAGTACCCCATTCGTGTTCTTTCTTTGGAGCGTTGGTGCTGCGAAGATGCTCAGGAACGTCCTCGTCATCAATCCAAGGACCGCCATGCGCGGTATCTTTCAGTTGAATGAGCATAGGAACAATAATTGCAGCAAGCGTGTTGTTCATGTTCCACGTATCGTAACGATCAATGCGAACATTGATCTTCTGATTGCAACACTTTTCATAAATCCTGTTGCAGAGTTTGCTGACCCAGCTATCCGCAAGAATGTCACCGAGTTTGCTGCAAGCGCGATAGTCCCATCGCTTTAGATACGGATCATCGTCATCATAGATAGGCTTTGAATCTACCCAGAAGAAAATCTTATCAGCGATTTGATAAGGACCAATCCAGTTCTTATACGGACCAATGTAGACTTTCATAACAATCTCCAAAGCTGGTTCGGGGTGATGGGTTTGAACCACCAACACACAGGTTCAAAGCCTGTAGTTCTACCAATTGAACTAACCCCGATCAACAACCAACAGTTGTGTCTGTTTCATTAAGAAGCTGCCGAGTAGCAGTAGAAAGCCCATCGCCTTCGATGAACTTCAAAAGCTGTTCAGCCTTTTCGATATAGTCTTTCGTGGTAGGCACAGGAACATTCTTTTCACCAGCATCCTTGAGCTGGAAGTAGTTCGAATCAACCACACCAATCGCAGTCATGAGAACGTCATATCGCAGGCGCTTATCATTATCAGACATATTCACTCCTCACATACAGAGATCTTCATATCTCGTTGTATTGCTCCTGTGACGAGCAGTGTCGCCATAGAAATATCCATCGTTCATAAGCCAAGCAAACAGTAGACCGATCATGATTTATTCTTTCATTAGAGGAAAAGGTGGGAGGATTCTGTTTCCAAGCTCCTCCCGAGCTCATGTTACGCCGCTAGGGCGAAACGAGGTGCATTGTCATTCGCTGCACTTACGATTTGCTTTTGGTCTCTTCGCAACTTTACTACGTCCGTCGATCCTATTTCCAGCCCATCATAAACACTCAGAAACTCTCCAGCCTTTCGGGAGCGCGACTTCCCTATTACCTTCAACGAGCTTTCGGTCGTCACCTATCTAAGTGTTTATGGTGGACTGGGCGGGTACTGCCCCCGCGTCCGATCCGTTTATTTCTTACGCCTCAACGACCTCAGCATAGTATTTATTCTAGCTGGCTTTACTCTGGTTGTCAAGACTTTTCCTCCACTCATACTGATCTCTTACACGAATTAGCTGGCGGACATAGTCGTTCCGTTTACCAGAAAATACCTGGAACTCGCCTTCGTCGGATATCATAAGAATGGCAAAGTGATGACACTCGATGCCAGTATGCTCTTCGAACATGATTGAGTAGGCTGTAGCCTGCATGAAGTAATCTGTGATCATGTCTGGCGTCTTCATCTTTGTGGCTGTTTTGAAGTCAACCACAGTCACTTCGCCATTCCATTCGCAGATTAAGTCCGCGGTCCCTGCGATTCGGAGGATGTCTGAAAACATCGGCGTCTCAGACGCATATACAAGTTGTAGATTCTCGTCCAGACATTTCTGAACAGGACGAAAACGTGCGAGTGTCGAGGGTATGATTTTCTCTGCATCTATCTCGTCTCCTAGAATGTATGATTCCATGAGGTTATGAAGATCTGTGCCACGACGAGCAGCTTGTGAGGATATCTTGTTTGCTTCTGCTTCACCTACTCGCGTTCGCCATTCAGCAATCGCTTTCTTCTTCTCTGGTTGATCGCCCAATACAGTCGTTATAGACGGATACACGTTACCATCGGGCGTCTGATAACGTCGGCCCGATGGTGTATTGATTTGCTTTGCTCTGGGTAAATCTATGTAAGGGCTATGATCAAATCTCAAGTTATCATTCCACGTTCTTCAAGGTTTGTGCGTGTAAGTATATATTCTTTCACAAAGCCCGAACGAACGACATCCTCCTTATTGAACTTCACTACCTCGAATGATTTCATTTGCGCAGCGACAGTCAGCAGATTGTTCATACCTGAACCCTCGCGCGTATAGTCTTTCTGAGTGAAGTCACCACAGAATATAACACGACATCCTTCGCCGACACGAGTCATGACAGTATGGATTTCGTGATCTGATAGGTTCTGACACTCGTCTACGATAATGATGTTATCGCGGAACGTTATACCACGTAGGAACGAAGTCGTATCAAACTGAATGTATCCGTTAGTCTTCAGCCACTCATAAGGCTTATCACAAATCTCAGATATAATACCCTGATATGGTGCTTCGTAAGCAGCAGCTTTGTCTTTCACTGACCCAGGTAAGTATCCAATTTCTCGGGTCGGCACCACGCTTCGTAGGATCACGATAGGTTTAGGAGCATCGCCTTCTAGAACAGCGTTCATCGAAAGCCATACTGCAAGGAACGTCTTACCTGTTCCTGCGCATCCATGCATGATAATATTCTTATCGGAATTAAATGCGTCAACGACTAATCGTTGTGTAGCTGTCTTAGGGGATACACGACACAAGCTAGGAATCGCAGGTTGTCGGAAACCTGTTCCCTTTGCTCTCTTCTTTTGCTTTCGTTCTTTTCTCGTCAAATACTTACTTGCTTCGGCTTCAAGAAATGCTTCGTCTATGATTGCAGTCTGCATGGCTGCTCCGATGTTGTTGTTGTTGAAAATCATAACGAACTAGAACGATTTTTGTGTCGTGTGTTTCTCCTTAGAATGTGTTGACTGTTGAGCGGGGATGGCGCTTTTTGATTGTTTTGAGGATGTCGCGGAATCCTGAGTCAGGCTTGTTCTTGCCTAACGAAACGCCGCTAACAATAAGGGGAGCGCCAATGACTTGCTTGATGTGGGGGCTTTCGGCGAGGAGCGTTTCCATCGCGGAAATCGACATGAATTCCTCGTAGGTCTCGCCAGTTTCAGTGTTTTCAAAAGTGTACTTAGGCATCTTACCCTTTTATTTAGCTTTTTTCAGCTTCCGATATCAAGACAATCCTTCAGCGATGGAAACACTTTTGTAATCTGATACCAAGCAGCAATGGCAATCTCACGATGTTCCTTCTGTGTCTCAACGCCAGCCCTGAGTTGACAGTAATGAATCCATGAACGAAGTGTGCCGTTCATATACATGCGAGAGTTAGTCAGACCTTCAGGAAGAACAGCACGAGCCTGTTCCTTGGCGATACCATTATCAATCGCCCAAGCGTAAGCTCTTTTAGATTCCGTGATAACATCTTCTTGTATCAGAACCCAACGGTCATACAGCCCACCTTGATATTCATCGTTCTTATCAATCTCAATACTGTTCTGTCGATTCTTGTGATCCTGCAAACGAGCTTCACGAGTGGAGAAACCAAGATCACCAGTTGGGTCGGCATAACGCTGACTAAACTCTTGAAACGAGAATGAACGATGACGAAGAATCTGACGAGCGATGTCTCGTGTCGTATTAATTTCCATCACAACATTGACCATCTCAAACGGCGACCAGTGCTTGTGCTTTGCGAGATAGCGAAGCAGCTTTGGTGCAGTCAGAGTGTTGTTCTGATTGGATGGATTAGACACACGAGCAACATATGCGATGAACTCGTCAACGCCCATAATGGTGTCTGGTTCATACTGAGGGAAAGAACTCTTTGATGTAGTAATCGTCGGCTGAGTAACAGCAATAATCTTAGCGGAATGCATTGTTCTGTTCCCTAATCAGATTGATAACTTCTGTGGCAGACTCTTCGACTTCCCAAGTAATAGGAGCTCCTACGCGCCCATGAACAAACGTAGTCAATCCACCACCAGGAACTTTAGGATGTTCGTATACAGCGGTGATATGATCTACATTAATCCAAATGAACTCGTCTCTGTGATCTTCTGCATTATTACGTAGCTTGATGAACATTATCGTTTGCCCTTAAATCAATATCAGAGCATCCATGCAGGAGCTTCGCGCTTGGTCCACTTATGTAGGTGAGTTTTACCTACCTTGTAATAGTTGCGATATGATGCGAGCGAGTCGACGCCAACCTTGTACTCATCAAGCATCGCAGGCGTCACTGGTGTCAGTGGACCGACTGGTATATTGGCTGGCAGAGTCTGAAGCAACTGACGAAACTCAGGCTCTGCGCATTTATGCGTCTTACCGTAGCGATACGTATATTCGTTCAGCAAGCCAACAAAATGACAATAGAGCCACGTGTAGTTGTTGTTTGTCTGACGACACCACACAGCGCTCGGATGATTGATATGCGTCGCAGAATACAGAACAGTATCGCGCTCGTCGGGCAGTCGCCAACGCTTGGCCTTGCGACCGGTCTGCGACTGACCAACATACTCTGTACCATCAAGCAACCGATGGGCTGTAGAAAGCAACTGAGCAGACTCTAGGATCATCTTCACAACATGCTTATCTACCATCGACTGAGCAGCCTTGTATGGATCAGTCTCGATGTAGAATATGTTCATATCAAATCTCCACGATCTTTGGTTTGTAGTTCCAGTAGTTATCACGCTCGTTCTTGTAGCCGCGAGGCCAGCACACAACACGAGTATCACCGATCATGTAGTCGAAGTCGTCGTGAGTATGCCCATGAATCCACAACTTAGGCGGCTTCTTCATAGAAAGAATCTGCTCGTCCAAGTTGTTAGAGAACGATGGGTTAAAAGGGCTACCACGATACTTCTCATGAACTGACTGAAGCGATGGCGTGTGATGAGATACAATGATATCAGCTTCACTTGAAAAAAGAAAGTGCTTGTGTGCATCGTGAGTCTCCATAATTCGCTGTTGAGTGACGCCCTTGATGTAGCGGCAATCGATCAACCCATTCATATACATTACATAGTCGATAGGCTTAGACAGATCAGTCCAGAGCGTAGCACCAGCGATCTTGATACCATTCACTTCATGAGTCAACGTGTGATAGATAGCATCAGAAAAGTATCCGCCGTAGTAATCGTGATTACCGTTGATGGCGAACATATGATCGTGATGTTTCTGAACAAATCGCGCGCGAGCATCAGGATCTTCGCAGATGTCGCCAGCGCAGATATATAACACGTCGTCTTCGGGCTCAAAGTCCCAAAGGCGCTCACGATACATATGCAAGTCTGAGAGAATACCAATCTTCATAGCCACATTCTATAGTGTTGAGCTAGGCCCATTAGATATATTATACTCACAATAATCTGAATTGTCAAGAGCGACCATTTACGCCAAAGCCAACCGACTACCAACCAGCCAAAGTTACCAGCAAGCGATAGCCATACGTTCAGTGGATAGATGTTCCAAGCCGTGAGCGCAACGCCGACAATAAGAACTGCCGTTGAGCACCACTCAATCCACCACTCTGTTCGTTTGCTTACCAATTTCGCCAAACACCCATTATAATCACCACGTTCGTGATGATATAACACAATATAATAAGAGTGCGGATAAGAGCTACCCTATCCGCCTCTTTGTTACTCTTACCAGCTTTCTCGCCTAGAGCTTTTGCCCAGATGCGCCACGCATTACGCAAGCATGTATGCCCAGTAGGCAATGATGTCGTCCTTGTTTGAAGGATCAAAGCCGTTTACGAACATATCGTATTCGACAAGAAGTTCGAGATCACTTTTCATTGTAAAACCTTTCTGCATAGTCTGAATCGTTAACGTCGACCTGTAGCTTCATAGCGATTATATATCGAGGAAGTCTGCATAGTCTATCTACAGGCATAGCTCTATGTGGAATCTTTGCGCGGAATAGAATCAGACGATTGGGTCGATATGAAACGTATTTCATTGCGTCGTACGATCCATTCGATTCTTCATAGAAACACGTACCACCTTCCCACTCGATTTCCCATTTCGTACAAGGATAGTATATTGCGGTCAGTTCACCGTCGTCGCGATGGATATACCCATTCGTTCCGTATGGATTGCAGTTCATGTAGATTCGTAGCGGCTCTAACGCACCAACGCTAGACTTAGCTGCTTGACTCACATTATCCCACAGCTCAGCAACATACGGATGCTTTACTTTGAGTGTTTCATATTGAGGCTGATCCATCGCTGGCATGAACTGCTTTGAGTTATGAAACACATAGTTCCAATGCCATGCAGCATCCTTGTTACGATTGCTACTCCATTCATTGGATAGATGCAGGCTCTTGATATGTTCGTATAACTTCTGATGTGTATCTAGTGGTAGAACGTCATCAAAAGTGATTATCTCTTTCATTTATCCTCCAACTCTGT
>Ga0194115_10008183_pt1 | contig 10188 bp, 13 predicted proteins | sample TA2MahsurfametaG_3_FD_148656 | JGI IMG/M metagenome (GOLD analysis project Ga0194115, IMG submission 148656) | Freshwater microbial communities from Lake Tanganyika, Tanzania - TA2015002 Mahale S4 surface | ecosystem: Environmental > Aquatic > Freshwater > Lake | place: Tanzania: Lake... | reverse complement strand
CCACTTCTTGGGGTCCACCAATTTCACCTATCATTAATATTACATCTGTCTCGTCATCCATTTCAAATTTCTCAATAATATCTCTGAATGAGCTTCCATTTATAGGATCTCCTCCAATTCCTACACTGGTAGAAACCCCAATGTTTAGATTTTTGAGTTGTTGTGCTGCTTCATATCCTAAAGTTCCAGATCTACTAATTATTCCAACTCTACCTTCCTTATAAATGTGACCAGGCATGATTCCAAGCATTGACTTACCAGGACTTATAATTCCAGCACAATTAGGTCCAACCAGAGTCATTTTAGTATTTTTAGTATATCTCTTCATATACCTTTTAATTCTAATCATGTCGTGAGATGGTATTCCATCTACTATAGCAACACATGTTTTTATCCCTGCGTCTGCTGCTTCCATAGCTGAGTCAGCTGCAAAAGCAGGTGGAACGAATAAAATAGAAGCATCAGCCCCTGTACTTTTAACAGCATCTTTTACAGTGTTAAAAACTGGTTTATTCAAATGCTTCTGTCCTCCTTTACCAGGAGTGACACCACCAACAACATTTGAACCATATTTTATCATTTCCTCAGCATGAAATGTTCCCATTTTACCTGTAAATCCTTGGATTAAAATTTTTGAATTTTTATCGATTAATACTGCCATTTATTTTTTTTTTATCGCATTAACAGCTTTGTTGGCCGCATCCTCTAGAGTATATGCCTCTATATAATTTAGTTTGCTCTCTTTTAAAATTTTATTACCTTTTTCAACGTTTGTGCCAGCTAGCCTAATTACCAGCGGAACTTTTATTTTAATTTTTTTTAATGCTTGAATTATTCCTTCTGCTACCCAATCACACCTGTTTATTCCTGCAAAAATATTTACTAAAATAACCTCAACTTTTTCATCCATTGTAATTAACTTAAATGCTTTAACAATCTTTTCAGGGGTTGCACCTCCACCAACATCAAGAAAATTTGCTGGCCTTCCTCCTGCTAATTTAATCATATCCATTGAGGCCATAGCAAGACCTGCACCATTTATTATATTTCCTATATTTCCATCTAAGCTTACATAATTCAAACCCCTATCAGATGCGTATATTTCTTTAGGATCCTCTTGGGATTTATCTCTTAACTCTGAAATCTCGCTAAGCCTAAACATTGCATTATTATCAAAACTCATTTTACAATCTAATGCTAATATTTCTTTTTGTTTAGATATAACTAAAGGATTAATTTCTACCATAGTTGCATCCAGTTCACTGAAAACTTTATAACAATTAATTATTGTTTCAGATGCCATTCGAATTAGATCAGTCTCTATGCCTAATCCAAATGCAAGTTCTCTGGCTTGAAATGCTTGCATACCAACAGCAACTTCAATTTTGGATCTAATAATTGTCTCAGGTTTTTTTCTAGAAATTTCTTCAACACCCATACCACCTTCTGTTGATGCAACAACCATTATACTTTCAGAGTTTCTATCAAAAACTAAACCCAGATATAATTCTTTATCAATATCAGTAGCCTCTTCAATATAAATTCTATTTATAATTTTTCCTTCTGGTCCAGTTTGATTTGTTACAAGTTTTTTTCCTAATAATTTATCTGTTGCTTGAGCAACTTCTAATGGCGTATTACAGATTATAATGCCACCTGCTTTTCCTCTTGCCCCTGAATGTATTTGAGCTTTAACAACCCATTTAGAACCACCTATTTCTCTTGCTTTATTTTCTGCATTTTCAGGACTATAAACTATTCCGCCCCTTGGAATCTTAACTCCAAAATCTGATAAAATCTTTTTTGCTTGATACTCGTGTATATCCATTATCAGTTATAATTAGTTTTATTAATTAAGTTATCTATATTTACAATATTTTCTGCCATTCTAGCTGAAGCTGCATCTATCATTCTACCATCAAGTTGAGCAGCACCTTTTCCCTCGTTAGCTGCTTTTTTTAATTCTTCCAAAATTCTTTTTGCTCTGTTAACCTCAGTTTCAAGTGGTGAGAAAACTTTATTTGCTAGTTCAACTTGAGAAGGATGAATAGCCCATTTCCCCTCTATTCCGATAGCAGCACCTCTTTTGGCAGCGGCGACGTAACTATCAGGATCATTAAAATCTCCAAATGGGCCATCAATTGCACGTAAACCATATGCCCTACAGGTCATAACTAATTCCGAAAGACCATGGTGCCATTGATCACCGGGGTAATCTGAGTTTAAACCCCCAATAACAGTTGTTCTTGCTTTCAAGCTTGCGGCATAATCCGCCACTCCAAAATGCAGTGCTTCAAGTCTTTCACTAGATTTTGCAATCTGTTTAATATTCGACATACCTAAAGCTGTCTCAATGAGACATTCAATTCCAATTTTTTTTTTAATTTTTTTATTTGTTTCTATTTGAGTTAGCATGCAGTCAACCATATATACATCACTTTTAGTTCCAGCCTTTGGTATTAGAATAGTATCTATATTTTCTCCTGCTTGTTCTACTATTTCAACTAGATCACTATACATATAATGAGTATCTAAACTATTAATCCTAACAGAAATAGTTTTACCTTTTTCTTTCCAATTAATTTCATTAAGTGCTTTAATAACATTTTTTCTAGCTGTAATTTTATCGTTTGGCGATACTGCATCTTCTAAATCTAGAAAAATATAATCAGCTTTTGAATGTAATGCTTTGCCAAACATTTGTGGAGATGATCCTGGTACTGCTAATTCACTTCGTTGTAGTCTTAATTTTGTAGGCTTATAAAATCGGTGGCTCATTTAAAAATTATATATTCATTAAAAAAATATTATATCTATTTTTATATAAGTATTTTTAATATGCATTACTTACTTCTACTTGATAATTCCTTCATAATTTCCTCAATTTTAATGTTATTTGACTCTAAATAAATAATTAAATGATACAAGACGTCAGCCGCTTCATGAATTGTATTTGAATTATTATTTACAGCTTCAAAAAGTTCATTTATCTCCTCAGACACTTTCTCTTTCGCTAACAATTTATCTGTTAAAAGTTTATTTGTATAAGAACCTTTAATTGGATTCACTTTTCTTTCTCTTGCAAGTAAAATTAACTCCTCTAAAGTTTTTAACATGTTAAATTCTAACAGGTATATTTTTTGAAGCCAAATATTTCTTTGCCTCATTAATCGAGTAACTCCCATAATGAAAAATAGATGCAGCCAAAACTGCACTCGCGCCAGATTTTATTCCATCAACTAAATGGTCTAAAGATCCAACACCTCCTGATGCAATAATTGGAATATTTACACTTGATGAGATTTTTTTCACTAAATCAATATCGTATCCAGATTGTGTTCCATCTTTATCCATTGATGTAACTAATAACTCACCTGCACCAAATTTTTCCATTTCCAATGCAAATTCTAAAGCATCAATACCAGTTGAAATTTTTCCACCATGGGTAAAAATTTCCCAACTTTTTTTGCTCTTTTTTGCATCGATTGCAACAACAATGCATTGGGATCCAAACTTTCTTGAGCTTTCCAAAATAACTTTAGGGTTCTTAACGGCTGCTGTATTGATTGAAACTTTGTCAGCTCCACAATTTAAAAGTTTGTTTATATCTTCAACGGACCTGACTCCGCCACCAACAGTTAGTGGTACAAAACATTTCTTGGATGTTTTTTCTACCACCTCATAAATAGTATCTCTATTTTCATTTGATGCTGAAATATCTAAAAGACATATTTCATCGGCTCCGCCATCACTATAAATTTTAGCTTGTTCAACTGGATCTCCTGCATCTTTTAAATTAATAAAATTTATTCCCTTTACAACTCGACCATCTTTTACATCTAAACAGGGTATAATTCGGTTTTTAAGCATCTAGTTGTTTCGCTAATTCATCTAATTTTATATTGCCATCATAAATTGCCTTACCAACAATTATTCCTTCGATATTATTATTATTTAATTTTTTTGCTTTTTTAATATCATCTATTGACGAGACTCCACCAGAAATAATTACCGGACATCTAGAAATACTGGCAACTTTTTTGGTCTCATAAAAATTGGGACTTTGCTTTGTACCATCTCGATTAATATCAGTATAAATCAATCGACTTATACCAAAATCATTTACCTCTTTTAAATAGTCTAGGGTTAGTTGATTAGAATTTTCTTTCCATCCAAAAACCGATAAATAACCATCTTTTGCATCTACACCTAGTGCAATTTTATTTACAAATTTTAAACATGCTGTTTTTAGAAAATTTTTATCTTTAATGGCAGCACTTCCTAAAATAACTTTTTCTACACCCAAATCGATATATTTATTAATACTCTCAAAGGTTCTAAGCCCACCACCAACCTCAATTTGAAAATCAAACTTTTTAACAATTTCAGCAATAATATTAAAATTAATTGTCTCACCACATAAGGCTCCATCTAAATCAACTATATGCAAATTTTTAAAACCATATTCTTTGTATTTCTCTGCTTGAAGTAACGGTGATATTTCATACTCAATTTTATTATTAAAATCTCCTTTAATTAATCTCACACATTTTTTATCCTTGATATCAATTGCAGGAAAAATTTTCATTTATAAATTTATAAAATTATCTATTATTTTTAATCCTATTTTATCACTCTTTTCAGGGTGAAATTGTGTACCAAAGATATTTTCTTTCTCAATAGAGCAGACAATTTTTGAAGAATAATTTGTTGTTGCAGAAATTACATTAGTGTCATTTGGTATAAATTCATAACTGTGTACAAAGTACATATGAGAATTATTTTCAATACCTTTAAAAATTTTGCTTTTCTTGACTATATTGATTTGATTCCAACCTATGTGGGGAAGCTTAAATTTTCCACTAAGGCTATTGATTTTTGAAACTTTCCCTGCAATCCAGCCAAGACCTTTTGTTTCAGTCTCTTCATAACCTATATCTGCAAACATTTGTAATCCAACACAAATACCTAAAAGAGGTTTCTTATTGCTTATCGCAAACTCACCTAAAGTTTCAACAAGTCCACTGATATTTCTTAAAGAATCAATGCAGCTTTTAAATGATCCCTGACCCGGCAAAACAATCTTATCACTAGATTTAATTTTATTTAAATCTGATGTTATTTTTATGTTCACTTTTTTTCCAGCAACTGCGTTGAAAGAATTTATGACAGAACTAATATTGCCTGAATTATAGTCAACAATCGTGACTTTCATCAAATTTATAATGAGCCTTTAGTTGATGGAATGATATTTTTTATTTTAGGATCAATCTCTAACGCTGTTCTAAGAGATCTAGCCAAACCTTTGTAACAAGACTCAATAATGTGATGACTATTATCTCCATAAATATTTTCAACGTGTAGAGTAATACCTGCTGCTTGAGCAAATGCTTGAAACCATTCTTTAAATAATTCAGTATCCATTTCCCCAAGCTTTTCTACTTTTAACTTAACCTTCCAAATTAAATAAGGTCTATTTGAAACATCTAAAGCAACTCTAGTTAATGTTTCATCCATTGGAATCATGGCACTGGCATATCTTTTAATTCCAACAAATTTTTTAGCAGCTTTCTTTAAAGCTTCCCCTATAGCAATTCCAGTATCTTCCGTTGTATGATGAAAATCAATGTGAGTATCACCTTTCGCCTTTACATTAAGGTCAATGCATGAGTGCTTTGAAAGCTGTTCTAGCATGTGGTTTAAAAATCCTATTCCAGTATCAATTTTATAATTTCCTTTACCGTCAATGTTAACTTCGACGCTGATATTAGTTTCTTTGGTTTTTCTCGAAATTTTGGCTCTTCTAGACATATAAACAAAATGTATACATAGATTATTTAACGATATCAATATTAGTAATCACCACTTGAAGAAAAAAATATAATATCCATTTATTGAATATGACAACAATAGTTTTAGTAAGAAAAAATAATGAGGTTGTGGTTGCAGGTGATGGCCAAGTTAGTATGGGAAATACAGTGGTTAAAAGCACAGCTTCAAAAGTTAGAAAAATTGAGAAAAGGAATGTCGTAGCAGGTTTTGCGGGATCTACTGCAGATGCATTAACTTTATTTGAAAGGTTAGAAACTAAAATTGAAAAACATGCAGGAAACCTATCTAGAGCTGCAGTTGAACTAGCAAAAGACTGGCGAACAGATAAATATCTAAGAAGATTAGAAGCGTTAATGGCGGTTGGTGACAAAGAAAATAGTTATATTATATCTGGAACAGGCGATGTTCTAGAGCCTGAAGGTGATATTATTGGAATAGGCTCTGGAGGAAATTACGCATTAGCTGCTGGAAAAGTTTTAATGTCTACAAATATGAGTGCAGAAGAGATTGCGAGAAAAGCAATAGAGGTAGCCTCGGAAATTTGTGTTTTTACAAATAATAATACTAAAATTGAAAAAATCTGATGGAAAATTCAAACGTAACTAACCTAATTCGAAAAGATAAAAATACTAAAAAAGAAAATTCCATAGTAAGTGCCTTAACTCCCAGAGAAATAGTTTCAGAATTAGATCGATTTGTTGTTGGACAAAATAAAGCAAAAAGAGCTGTTGCTATTGCATTAAGAAATAGGTGGAGACGACAAGCTCTAGTAGGTGAAATGAAAAACGAAGTTTTACCTAAAAATATCCTAATGATTGGACCAACAGGAGTAGGAAAAACCGAAATTTCTAGAAGACTTTCTAAACTTGCAGAAGCTCCATTTATTAAAGTTGAAGCCACAAGTTTTACTGAAGTTGGTTACGTTGGAAGAGATGTTGAACAAATCATTAGAGACTTAATCGAAATTGCAATCTCAATGGAAAAAGTAAAAAAAAGAAAAGAAGTATTTACTAAAGCTCAAAAATTAGCTGAGGAAAAAGTTTTGGATGCTCTAGTTGGTAGTAAAGCAAGTATTGCTACTAGAGAAAGTTTCAGAAAAAGACTTCAAAATGGTGATCTTGATGATAATGAAATCGAAATATCAGTTAGTGATACTGGAAATAATAGTGCATCTTTTGAAATTCCAGGCATGCCAGGAGCTAACATAGGCATGATTAATATCGGTGAAATAATTGGTAAATCAATGGGAGCTAAAGAAAAGAAAAAAAAGATGAGCGTTAAAGAATCACATGATATTTTAATTAATGACGAGTCAGATAAATTAATTGAACAGGATAAAATTATTAAAGCTGCGAAAATTGCAACTGAAAATAATGGAATAGTTTTTTTAGATGAAATTGATAAAATTTCAAATAGAGGTGACAGAATTGGTGCAGATGTTTCTCGTGAGGGGGTTCAAAGAGATTTATTACCCCTAATTGAAGGCACAACTGTTAACACAAAATATGGGCCAATCAAAACTGATCATATCTTATTCATCGCATCGGGAGCTTTCCAACTCGCAAAACCGTCAGATTTGCTCCCTGAGCTTCAAGGAAGACTGCCAATAAGAGTTGAGCTAGAAGCTTTAAGCAGTGATGATTTTAAGAGAATTTTAAAAGAGCCAGATTACAGTTTAATAAAACAGTATGTTGCTCTCTTAAAAACTGAAAATGTTAATCTTGAATTTTCAGACGATGGTATTGATAGGATTGCAAACGTTGCTTCAGAAGTAAATGCAACCATTGAAAATATTGGTGCCAGAAGATTACATACAATTATTGAAAAAATTATTGAAGAAGTAAGTTTCACCGCAACGGATAGATCTGGTGAAAAAATTATTATTGATAAAAATTATATAGATAAAAACTTAGATAATTTAATTAAAGATATAGATTTATCAAAATTTATTTTATAGATTTATCTTTTTTGAAGAAAATATAGAAAGCTCCACTTCCTCCATCTTCAATTTGTGCATCCTGAATATTATAAATTAATTTCATTAAATCTTTATTTTTTTTAATAAATTCAGGGACAGAATTTTTTAAAATACTTAAATCTTTGGAAATATAGGGATCTTTATAACTTGTAGAATGAATTCCTTTACCGGTCACTACAATCAATTTATTTACTGCACTTTTATAAGACTTTATTATAAACTCCTCCACAGCTTTATTAGCTGCATCTATCGAATAACCATGCAAGTCTATTTTTCTTATTTTATTAAGGACTTTATTTGGTTTGGAAATATCTTTATTAACTAACTTTTCTTTACTTAAAATAAAATTTTCCCAATCTTTTTTATCTTTATTTGAAATATTATTGTTCAATTATTTTAATATATCAACTAATTGCCAATTAGGATTTTTAGAATTTATATCTCTCGAAAAAACCCAAGTATCATATATTTTAATAATTTTATCAGGATCTCCAGAAATAATTTTTTTTTCTTTATCTTTAATGCAAGTTATTACCTCAGCAGTAAAGTCTACAATAACTTCTAAAAATTTATCAATTCTTTTGTATTCTTTAATGATAGCCGAATTGACTCCAACAAATGTGATCTCTGCAAATTGACCTTTTTCATTTCTTTCTTTAAGAGCCTGCTCAAATTGATCATATATTTTTTTTCCCAAAAGAGATTTGCTAGAAATAATTTTATTATCATTATCACTAAAATCAGTAATGATTGTCTCATATGCAATCTTGGCGCCATTTAAGAATTCCTTTTGGGCTCTATCGTCAAATTCTTGGTTTGTTTTTTCAACTTTATTAGCTTTTGTATTTTCTAAAATTTCATTAAATTGTTGAGGTATTTTTCCCTCGTAACCAGTTCTTTTACCAAGTATATTTCTTAATCTTAGAAAAATAAAACCAGCTATCATTGCTAAAAAAATTACATCTATGTACTCAAAACTATAATTCATATATCAATTGTAATAACTAAGTTGCTTAATTTCAACTGGCAATTTAGATTAGTGACAAATGAACCCTGTTATTTTTACGATAATTCTAATACCAATTGTTGAGATCTATCTTTTTATTAAAATAGGTTCTCAAATAGGAGCCTTTAACACAATTTGTCTCACTTTTATAAGTGCCATCATAGGAATTTATTACGCAAAATATGAAGGATTAAACACGTTAAAATTATTTTTAGGAAAACTAGTTAAACATGAAATTTCTGCTTATGAGATTGTTTCTGGGGCTACAATAACTTTTGCGTCAATACTTTTAATAATTCCAGGATTTGCAACTGATATTTTAGGAATTCTTTTAATTTTTCCAGTGAGTAGAAAATTTATTCTTAAAAAACTCTCACAAAAATTTATGAGAAATCAGAAAGAAAAAAATAATTTTATTGATGGTGAGTTTGAGGATATAGAAGAAGAAGAAAAGGATGACGGAAAAATATAAAATAATTGGAAAATTTGTCAAAGATATGTCTAGTGAGACATCAGACATAGAAACATACTTATTTGTTAGGGACCACATCTCTAGATACCAACTTAAAATTGACATAAATTCTAAGCCATTAAAAAATAAAGTGATTGAAATTAATACTAGTTTAAAATTTCAAGACAAGGAAGTTAGTCATAGAAAATCATTTTTTGAACTAATGTTTACGACTATTATTAAAATTACTAATGATATTTCAGAAAAAAAAGATTTACAAAAAATTGTTTTATGCGATGTGCAAATTCAAATTTATCCTGATTTAGAAAAAATTTTCTTAAGCCTGCTTGAGAATTCAGGCTATCCTGGAATTAAATTCGAAAAAAAAATTGACTTTGTACAACTGTATAATGATAAATTTAATTAAAAAAAATTTTTTTTTAAATAGTTCTTTAAATATTCTTTATGTTTTTGTATTTCTTCGTCTGATGGTAATACAATTTTTTTATAATAGCGCATTTTAGATCTATTATTTTTTAAATTTTCTTGATCAATACTTTGAAAATTAAGTTTGGGCTCTTTTTGATCAGTTAAATTAATATATACTTTTGCTAATAACTCACAGTCAATTAAAGCGTTATGCTTTGTTCTTTTAGAGTTATCTATTCGATATCTTTTACAAAGTGCATCCAAACTGACTGATAGACCCGGAAACTTTTCTTTTGCTAAAGTAAGAGTGTCTATTGTTTCATTGGCAATTTTTTTTTTTCCTATTAAATTTAGTTCATTATTTAAATGAGCTAGATCAAACTCAGCGTTATGAATAACTAATCTCTTATCGCCAATAAAGTCTAAAAAATCAGCAACGACTTCTCTAAATTTTTTTTGAGTTGACAAAAAAACATCATTTAGTCCATGCAC
>Ga0194115_10008182_pt1 | contig 10189 bp, 13 predicted proteins | sample TA2MahsurfametaG_3_FD_148656 | JGI IMG/M metagenome (GOLD analysis project Ga0194115, IMG submission 148656) | Freshwater microbial communities from Lake Tanganyika, Tanzania - TA2015002 Mahale S4 surface | ecosystem: Environmental > Aquatic > Freshwater > Lake | place: Tanzania: Lake... | reverse complement strand
ATTATCGTCCTCATCAAAGTTCTGGAGTTCAGCTTTACTAGTTCCTTTTTTAGATTTATCTTTGATGATGTATTGGATGAATTGTTTTTCCTCCATAATAACAACATCAGTATAAGAGTGGTCTCCTTCACCACGTTGGACTGTTACTCCACGTTTACGACCAACATCTGAACAGCTTACACAGTGTTTGGTATTAGGTAGGATTTCAATACGTTTAGGGTGAATTGGTTCACCACATCCTAGACATTCTACAGCCATGGTTTCAATTTGATTCATACATATAACCTTTATTTTCAAGACATAAATATAATTATTCTTCTTCTAGAAGCAAAATTAGCTCATACAAGTCTTCAGTAGTTTTTATAATATAATCATCTTCTCCATAAGTAACTATGTAATCACTTTCATCCTCTGCTAATGAATGTTCATAAACATACCAAAGAATAACTTCAACTGATTCAGGACTAAAGGCGTAATTAATAAGACCTTCAAGTGATTTAGCAAACATGTCTTCCCAATTCCAAAGATCTAATCCAAATTTTTCTTGAACTTCTTGAGAACGAGTGACTGATTTTTTATAATTGTCTACAAATATAGTAAAATTTTTCTTAGCTAATTCTTGAGGAGTTAAAACTACCCCTTGTATTTCAACTGGGGTGTCAAACATGATTTGGAAGAATTTTTTAAAATCTTTTTTAGGATCCATTAGAATACTTTTTTCTTATCTATAGCCCAAATAGAAAGGAATGTTTTAAGTGGTAGATGTTTTTGCCCAGCAAACTCTTTAGCTGCAGCTAACCTTGAACTAATTAATACTTTACCTAATATTTCTTTATTAGGATCATTTTTTACATAATAATAACAATAAGCTATCATAGTCTAGATTTTAAGGTTACCAATTCACTACATTGAGCATAATCCTCTAAAGCTTCATAGTGTTTGATAGCTTTATTTAAGAATATTTTATAATGTTCTTTTTTAATAGATACTTTTAAATTATAATTTAATATATCAAACATTACACATTCACTTTTATTTTTACGAATAGCTTGCTTAATAGCAGCTATCGCGTTACCATACATGAATGTAACAAATTCATTTTGGATAGCCAATTCCATTAGTTCCTCAGTATCATCATATTTTATTTCTACCTGAAGGGGGAATTCAAGTTTAACTTTCTGTTCCATGAAAATAAATATTAAACTTTGATTAGGTTGTTTTGGTACTCTTGAAGTGAATTAATAGTAATTTTTAAATTACCTAAATTAAATTGACCTATCTCCCCACTATCTTTAATTATTTCATTTAATTGAACTATATAATTAAAATCTAGTTGATTGAAAGTGTTACCATCTATTTCTACAATAATATCTTCTCCCCCATTAAACCAAATGCTTAAAGCTTCCTCAAGTTGAGGATTAGGATTAGTTAAAATAAATTTCTTTTTATAAACAGGAATTATAGTTGGATACTGATACTCATTATTTTTGACCCAACTGCCCCATTTTTTAATATAATATTCTCTAGCTTTTTTCTCAGCAATAGTGAAATAATCATCATTTTTACCTACTTGTTCATTCCATCTATGCCCTCGACAAGTTAAATGATAAACAAATGAGTCTCGACTTTGAATTAACTCATATCCAGCCAAAATCCATCTTTGGAAAATATCTGAGTCTTCATAAGGGAAAGGAGCAAAGCCTGGATCATGTCCTCCTATAGCCTGGAGATCAGATTTGTAAAGAATCCATGGAGCGAACATTCCTTTAGTGGTTTGATCTTTATATTCATTTTGAGCTTCTAAAGAATACTCTTCAAAAGCTTCAATATTTAAATCATCAAAATCAAGACCAAAGTTACGAATAATTTTTTCTTTACCCTCAGGGTGAAGTGGTGGTTCAATTCTAGTAGCACAAACTACAGTTTGAGGCTTTAAATGTTTAAGTAGGTTTTCTATATAATTAGGGCCTACAATCATATCAGCGTGTAAAATGCCTATAATATCCGTTTTAGCCAACTCAATACCCTTATCATATAAGATGGTATGTCCTACTCTTTCCTCGGATTTATAAATGGTTAAATATAAGTCTGTTTTAATTAGACTATTTAACCATTCCCAAGTACCATCATTTGAACCATCATCTAATAAAATTAGATTAATTTTAGGATAATGTTTACGAATACTAGTATAAGCATTTTTAATATGCTTTAAATTATTATAACTAGGAATTACTAAAGTAACATTCATTTATTTTAATTTTATAGTTACACCCCATATAACATTAGGACTATGGGGTGAATAATATGGATAGTAACTAGGATCATTTATTTCAAAAGAAACTTCATCCCATTCTTTCCAGTCTTTAGAATAATAAAATTTTTCATTATTAACTTGATATCCATTATATTCAAGTTGTTTTTTTATAATACTTTGTCTTAGGGCATCATAACCTCTTAAAAAAGGTTCACCTGTAGATTCATAATTTAAGAAAGGACCAGCTGGTAAAGTAATAATTAGTTTTGAGTCTGGGTCTTTTAATAATTTACAAGCTTTATTGATACCTAAAATATCATGATTCCATTTACAAGTATCATCTTTTATTAATCCATTAGCCATTCTATCTCCAGCAAACCAAAGACCAAAATGTTCAAATACTGAGATTGAGATTATATAATCAAATTTTAGTGATTCATCAAATTCAATAAAATCATTTGTAATATGATTCCAATCAGTATGAGTTCTTAACCAAGAATCTTTAGGTGAAGGATTAATATCAGTTGTAGTAACATTTTTAAATCCTAGTTGCTTAACCGTTTCACTTACACCTTCAATCCCACCTTCTTTTTCTCCTATAATTAAAACAGATTTGGTAGGGTCTGTTAATTGGTTAGCAAAATAAGGAACTTCAACTATTTTACTTCCTTTTAAAGATATATTTTCCATTTTATTGTAGTCCTTTTATCATTCCATATTCATTAAATATAGGAAATCTTCCCCATTTAGCCAACCATTTTTGTTGGTTTTTAGCTTCTGCTTCTTTTTGACGTTGGGATGTTTGTCCATTATTTTCTTCTAGACGATGAGAACCTCTAGCTCCAAAATGCCATACTAAACTTTTACTTGTAAGTATAAATTCATACCCAGCCTGAAGCATTCTAAGGAACAGATCCATATCATCCCAACTGGCAGGAGCGAATATAGGATCATTTCCTCCTATAATATCCCAATCTTTTTTTCTGATTAGACCACTTACACCTTCACCTTTTGGAATTTCAAAATCATTCATTTGAACAAATTGTTCAGCCCAATATTCAAATCCTTCTTTGTTAAAGTCATTCCAATATGCCCCTAAATAATCTTTAGGTACCATAACAGTACCTGGACGAGTTTGACTGTTAGGAAACATTTGTGGTTCTATTCTATGTGAACTAACCCATAATTTTTTACCTGGGTATTTTTCAAATATATTTAAACAAGCCTTGTCCCAGTCTTTACTAACATAAAAATCTGAATGGAGGAACATTATGTATTCTGTTTGTACTTTTTCAGCACAGAAATTCATTCCACCCCCAATACCAACTGGTTCTGGGTTTTTTTCTATATAATAGTCTAAATTATAGTCTTGATGATACGCATCTAACCATTCATTAGTCCCATCATCACAATTTTCAGCATGTATAATAAATGGAGCGTCTTTAAAATAACTATTTTTTCTAACAGATTCTACTGCTAGTTTTAGATATTCTAAGTTGTTATAAGTTGATAAACAAAAACTAAGCATTATATTGAGAACCTTTTTCTCTTAATTCTAAAAATTTATCTTTATAAGATGAATTCATAAAATAGTTAATCATACTAGTATTAGCTTGAGATGGAAATGAATTCTCAGTAAATCCTTCAATTAAATTACTTTTAGCAGTTTGATTTTCTAAATGACAAATGGTTAAATTATCACTCACTCCTATTTTTAAATTATTTTCACTAGCTATAAGACAAGAATAAAAATCTAAACCATAATGAAACAGCTCAGGTGGAAAATCATTTATGGCTAATGCTAAATCTTTTCTTATAACTGGGCTTTGGAAATCAATAAATGGAACTTCTCTAACTGTGCCTGTACCCCAGTTCCACATTGTTTTCCAATGGCATTGTCCTGGACCTGCGTTTATAACTGAAGGTGAATAGAGAGCTATGTCATGGGTTTGGATCTCATTTAGTATAGTAGGAATGAAATTGTAACCATGAAAAATTAAATCATTATTTAAAAAAAATAAATGATCATGATCACTTTGCTTAAAATAATCTAAAGCTACTCTAAAAGCTCCCCCTAAGTAAACATTTTGAGGTATGGTATGAGTGGTTGATTTAGCTAAAGGTGCTTTATCAGATCCATTATCTAAAACCCATAACTCATGATTTCCAATACTTCTTTGTAATTGTAAAGCACAATTGTCAGTTAAGTCAGGGAGATTATGATTTAAAACTACTACTAACATTTTTTATTTTTTCCAAAATGAATATATTCCTTTATCTAATTCATAAGAGGGCCAAACAAATCTGTCTCTTTTAGGTTGTTGTTGAGCCCATTCCCACATATTAGTTAATCCTTCTTCAAGTGAAGTTTTATGTTCAAATCCTAAAATATCAACTGATTTTTGATAGGTTGGGATTGAATGTTTTACTTCATGTCTTGCTTCTTTATAAATTACTTCTCCAGAACCAATTACTTCTCTAAGAATTTCATTAGCATGATTAATTGAATATTCTTCAATTCCACCTAGATTAATAATTTGTTTAGATGCTTCAGGTAATATAGCTGATTTCCATAATGGTTCCAAACTATCATCAATATAACTAAAAGCTCTAGTTTGATTACCATCTCCAAATATAGTCATAGGTTCTTCATTCATATGTTGGAACATCCAAATACCTAAAACATTTCTGTATTTGTCCCAGATGTTTTGTTTTATACCATAAACATTATGAGGACGAATAATACACCAATCTAAACCATGTTGTTCACCTGCTATTTGAATATCCATTTCACAAGCATATTTAGCTACTCCATATGGATCAATTGGTTTAGGGATTTGTGTTTCATCAAAAATACCACCATAACCATGACCATAAACTGCTAAGGTTGAGGTAAACACTAAACGTTTTACTTCATGTCTAATACATTCATTTACAACAGCTGCCGTTGCTCTTAAATTATTATCATAATTATAAGTTCTAATAAATGGAGATAAACCTTCAGCAGCATACGCAGCAAAATGAAATACATAATCTGGTTTATAGTGATCAAATATTTCATTTAGTAGATGTGAGTCTTTAACTAAATTAAAGTTATGGAATATAACTTGATCATTAACATTTTCTATGTATCCTCCACTTAAATCATCTAATCCAATAATTTTATATTCTGGGTTGGTTTTAGTAATCCAATCAGCTAATCTAGATCCTAGTAATCCAGCTACACCTGTAATTAAAATTGTTTTATTCATATATTAATAGTTTAAAGGGGCACCCCAGTTAGATTGTAATATTACACCTAAATAATTTTGAGATAAATCTTCTAATGTGTATCCTTTATTTTTAAATTCAATATATTGTTCTTTATAATGAAATACTTTAAATAAAGGTTGGGTTGGATAAATAGGAAATAATTTTGAATATAAAAGATATTCTCCGTACCAACTAAATTCTGAGGGACTATATGCTATTAGACTAGAGAAATTTAAATTATTAGGTTTAATATAATTTGTTTCTAATTCTTCCCAAACTTTTGAATTCCATATAACAGGTGAAGGTCCAAAATCATAATATCTTCCTTTTCTATCAAACAAAGACATAACTTTTTCTCTATCATGTTTAAAAGACTCATATGGGTTAAAAGGTAGTACTTTTTGAGCCCATTCAAATAATTCTTTCTGTTCATGACATACTGTATAAGGAATATCTTCAGTAAATAAGAAATCACTTTTAAAAAATGGTTTAATAAAAATTGAGTCTGAATCTAAACAAAGATAGTTTTTAGCTAGGTTTAATTTCCAAAATTGAGCTTTTATTATTTGCTGACCAATCCAACCTGAAGTAGAATCAATAAGCTCATCTTCAATTAAAGTATAATTTTGGGTTCCTAGAATTTGTTTAAATAAAGAAATGTCTTTGGATGGTACACTAATATAGAAAGGAATATTATCAACATTATATTGTTCAATTGAACTAAGTAAAGTTTTTACTCTTTTAACATCTTTATAGTAACTTTTACAATATAGAACTATACTGCCCATAAAATTTATTATTGTAACTTACTATATAATTCATTTTGTTTTTCTTGCCTTTCAATGCCCTTGTGATGTTCTAAAGCAAATTCTTCCTCTAAAGGTAAAATAGCATGAGTTTTATAACCATCTAAAATCTCATGTACTTTATTTTTCCAACGGATTTCAGGAGTACGTTTGTAAATTCTCCATTGTAAATCAGGCCAATTAACTCTACCTTTACTGTCTACTACCCAACCCCACTTTTGAACATGTTCTTGAGTAAGACCCTTAACTGTATTAATACGAGGTACTCTAAGTACTTCTACATCATTATTTTCAAGTAAAAGAGGTAAATATTGCATTAAATATTTATTAGGCATCTCATCAGCATCAATCTGAAAGATATAGTCTCCTAAGCAAGCATCTGTAAGTGCGTTTTTTAGATTAGCAAAATGCCCATCAAAATGATAATGTAACCATCTAAAAGGAGCGAATGTAACTTGAGATTGAGTTCTTAGGTATTCATCTACAGATTTAGAACCATTATTAGAATCATAGAATACAACTATTTCATCTTGTTTCCTTTTATTTTCAATTAAGAAAGGAAGCAGACGTTGTATTTCTGCTAACTCATTACAAACTGTTATTGCGTAACTAATTTTCATTTTATTCAGGTAGTACTCCAATATAAGTTAAGGCATCAATAAAATCATGTTCTTGAAAATGTTGTAAAGTAGTCATGTCCATTTTATAGTCATATTCTTTACCTTTTTCTTTAAACTTAGTTTTTTCTTCTTCAGACATAAGAATTGCTTTTACAGCTGCCCATTGCCATTGTTGACCATTTGGACCATCAGCAAATACCATCCCTTTATCAGGAATGTTAACTACTGAAGGCATCCAAATAGTTCCATTTTCATCTTCACCCATTAGTTCTTTATATAACTCAGGAAGCACTTCCATTTGTTGTTGCAAAAATTCTGAGTCACGTTTCATAGCAGTGTTAGCTTGAAAACCACAACCATAACAAAAGTGTAGTTTTACATCTTGATTTACTTCTTGAACATAGCAGGCATCTGAACTGCAACGATCGCATGTAGTTAAATTATCCATTTACTTTTTCTAATTTAGGGAGTTCTAATTTTGGTAATTGAAGTTGAACTTCTTTAGGAAATTCAGGAATATATTCTGTAAGTACTTGATCTACTTTTTCAAACATTTTATCCCAACTAAATTCATTTTTACTTCTATAAGCTTGACGTTTAGCTCCATCAGTGTATTTTTTGTAATTTTCAAATACATCCTTAAGATAATGACCTATTTGGACAGGATCAACATTAAACCATTGAGACTCTTTGATAACCCAATCATTTACAGCTGATGGTCCTACTTGTCTAAGTTCACCTTTTAAAGCAACTGTAAATTCAGGACTTAAAAATTCTGTATGAGCTGACCATCCTGAAGCTATAATTGGTTTTTTAACTAAACTGAATTCAAGTAATGGGCGACCAAAACCTTCACCTTTAGTTAAACTAACCATAGCTTTTACTTTAGAATGATTATAAAGTTCATTTATCTCAGAATCACTAAAATCACCATGGAGTAAATAAACATTAGGTAAATCTTTTGAATTAACTGATTTTTTAATTTGATCTATCTTTTTCAGAATAGCATCACGATCCATATAAGATGAGCCAGCACCACTAGTTTTTAGAATTAAAGCAGGTTTATTTTTCTTATTTTTAAATAATTCATAAAATGCTTTAACTAACATAGAAACATTTTTTCTATCTTCTCCAAAATCGCCTTGTGTCCAATGGCCTACAAATAGATAAGCGAATGATTCTTTAATAGAATCTAAATTAATAGTTTTAATTTGATTTTGTTCTATTACTTTATATAAGTCAGTGTTAGCACCCTCAAAAATAACTTCAATTGGAGTAGTAAGTTTTAAATGTCCTTGTAATTGACCTTGTTGATTTTTGATCTCATAATTCATTGCTTCAAAAGTTTTCTTAGCAAATTTTGAAGAAGTAATTACTAGGTTCATTCTATTACAACCCTCAACCCACTCACCTTTAACAGCTGTTGTTTCAATCCCAGCTGTAATTCCAATATTATATTTCCCTACAGGCTGGAATTCATTTGGGATAGTAATTTGAGCCCAAATCTCAGGTTGTTTATTTAGTTTAGGTTCAACTAAAATATGAGATTCTAAAAATCCCCAATCATCTTTATGATCTTCAATAAAACCCCAAGGTGTAGAACCCCAACGTTGTGGGAGGATTTTTACATCATACTTATCAGTCTTAATGATTGCTTTAACAATATCTCTAGAACGTGCTCCATATCCACTATAAGTGTCAATTGGGCAACTTATTACAAAAACTGGTTTCATTAGTATATTAGTTTATGGTTTAAGACTGATTTTTTAAATTCATTAACATTGATAAGTTCATATTTTTCTCTTGGTTTCCAAGTTTCAAATAACTTATCAGTATATGTTATAAAACGGTGGGCTTGATGTTTTGAAGTAAATCCTGCTTCATCACTTATAGCCCATTTATAACCTTCCATTCCTCTAGTTTGACGTTCTTCTTTAGACAAATTATATACCTCAGTTAAACGTTCAGCTACATCTTCAAATTTACAACGATCATCAAAGATATAAGGTGTTGGAATAGAACCTTGAATTGAGCGACTAGCTGGGAAAACTGGAAATGCCCATCTACCATGTTTCTTATAAGTTCCATTATGATTTGAAGGAAAATCAGCATCAAAATCAATCCAAGTACCATCTTCAAATTCAAAACGCATCTGGTCTTGCATACCACCTGTCACATTAGCAATAATAGGAGTACCTGTTAATAATGCTTCTGTAAGTGATAGACCCCAACCTTCATTCGAGGTAAGTAACATCTGAACATCTGCTAAATTATAGAGATAATTCATTTGCTTTACATCTAATTTACCTTGTGTAAAGATAATATTATAATTTTCAGGTACTAAAGTTTCAATTACAGCTGGAAGGTCAGTACCATGTTCACTTACTAATTCAGTATGAAGAAGCAATGCTGTTTTATCTCTTTGTTCAGGAGTTAAATTATCCATAAACAAACGATATGCTAAAATTGTATCAGGAATTTGTTTACGGCGAATATTTCTTGAATTAAAGAAAGCTATAAATTCATATTCTTTATCTCTAAATAATTGCTTTTTAAATTCTTGAAATTCTTTATCATTTTCTTTATTAGCAATAGGATAAAATAAATCAGTGTTTAGACCATGAGGTACATATTCAATAATTTTATTTTTAGCTTTATCATCTAAAACAAGTTTATTGATATTAACTGTTTGTTTTGAAATACCTAATAAAGCATCACATGATTCATAAAATGCTTTATTGTAATATGGAGCTGGATAATCATCCCAAATGTTAAGATAGATGACTGGGATAGATTTTCTAATTTCATTTTCAATTTGAAATAACCAAGTAAAATAACGAGGATCAGTAATCATCATTATAGCATCTGGTTTTTCTAATTTAATAAGAGTTCTTAAAAGATTAGCATCGCCATAACCATCTGATGGGTATAAGAATACACTAGCATCTTCAATTCCTGAGGTTTGGTTAGTATCTGAACTTAAATCAAAACGTTTTCCTTTATCAGGGTGATTTATAGCTCCTCCAACACAAGCCCAATTATAGTGATGAGCAGTATGGATTACTATTTCTTTACCAATATTACCTACACCTGAGGGGAGTCTAATATCATCTGTAATCAATAGGATTTTCTTCCTTTGATCCTTTGGTATATAACCTTCTTTCATAAATTATTAAATGTCTAAATCGTTGTGACTGTGGATTTGTTTTCTGAAATTATCATCAGTAAGATATAAATGGATTGCTCGGTCTGCAAGT
>Ga0194115_10008180_pt1 | contig 10190 bp, 9 predicted proteins | sample TA2MahsurfametaG_3_FD_148656 | JGI IMG/M metagenome (GOLD analysis project Ga0194115, IMG submission 148656) | Freshwater microbial communities from Lake Tanganyika, Tanzania - TA2015002 Mahale S4 surface | ecosystem: Environmental > Aquatic > Freshwater > Lake | place: Tanzania: Lake Tanganyika... | reverse complement strand
GTAGTGGTAGAATCAGAAAAGGCGTTTTCAATATAATAAATAGCCGAGAGAGGAATAGTTTTGAACCAGAAGAAAATTTAATAATAATCTTTGATATGATATATTTATTCTATATTATAAATTCTTCTTTATTTATGGATAGATTCTAACACAAGCTCAGAACAAATTTACACACGAAATCTGTTTAAAATATTATGACCAGAACACACGCTTTTTTCGAAAGAGGTCATCACCAAAAAATATCGACGCCCAAAATTGATAATATTACCACATATCTGAGAAAAGTAATAATCGAATAATCATAGTTTTAAATCAATCGAGAGAATTTAAACTTGGCCAAGAGAATCAATTAGTGTTAGAGCGAACATAACCGTAATAAATATGCGAAACAATGGAAAAAAATATAAAAATTTATTAAAGTCAGATCGAACTTCAAGCCTCAGTTGGCAGCAAAATAGCCAAAAATATACAAATTTGAAGAAATTCCTGGAAGGGGACGTTTACTAGTGAATGTGGAGCTAACTAATTTGAGTTCATTCATGAAACTAATGAACTCAAAAAGTATCTATCTGTTAAAATTTCAGCTAGGATCAAAACATCTGGTTCCAAATAAGTAGTTCTTAACGTTTTAGTCCGCAGCAAACTACGTCTGTACATTTTTTGCCCCTTGTTTCTTGAAAAAATTACCAATCAATGTGAAGATAATAAAAATAGTATAAAACTAAATGTTTTCGGCAGGAAGTTTCACAATGAATTTGGAAGGTGAACAGGATCAAAAGGCTTAAATATTAAATAAATCTGGCAAATTGATAGGGCACATATCATTTAAAATTAACATAGAAGTCTTGTAGAGAAACAGAGAAGAACGGTGTAATACTGAGTAAAAATATCGGGGATAAAAAGAAAATCAGCCTTAATTCGCATGATAATACACTGATTTATATATTTTTTTACTTCCTTGACATTTTTATAAATAGACTGAAATATTATCAATAGGCCTCTTGAGTTGTTACCTTGAGATGAAGCCATCCATCCTTTTAGGAGTCCTTGAAATTGTACTTAAGGAATTATTTTACAGTTAATGCTTGATCGACAAATTTTTTATTGTACCAGAAAAAGATAGAATCTTTTGCTGTTATTATGCCATGGGAATGTTTGATTATATAGCCTCTCATTTTTTACTGCTATTCACTCATATTGCGGTTCAAATTGATCAATAATCTGATTAAACAAAAAAATACTTGCACATCTTAAGTTATACGCTTTTTCCTCCATGCTAAATGTTCAATATTACTGGACAGAATTATGGATTTTTTTGTAAAAAGTAAGAAGAATGCTACTTCCTTTGTTAAGGCGATAGTTGCATAAAGGATTGATAAGTTACTGCCCTTCTGTATTCAGCCATGATTATATTATTAAATATTCTTATAACAAATCATAAGCTATCTAATATCGTATGAAATCATCATTTTTATTCGTATTTTCTGTGGTAATAGTTGTATTTCTTGGCGTCTCCTGAGCCAGTCTGGCCAGTGCTGAACTGCATTCCTCCACTACTCATGCCACTCATACCGCTACTGATTCCTCCACCACTGACGGATCCACTCACTCCGTTGATTCCGATTGATCCTCCACTCTTTGAAGCACTCAATCCTCCACTTCTTGATGAACTCATGGCTCCACTAACACCATTCACTCCGCCGAGAGATCCTCCCATTCCGCCTTCTCGAGTCGTAGTAATTATTTTTTGAGATTAAATGGTTTGGACAACATTAGGCCTGACGTACTGAGAATTAGTGATAGTATTGTTGCCTGTGTATCCAGATCTATATGTGGCAGCACTTCCGCCTAAGTCTTTGTTGTACTCCATCGTAATACCAGAATTGTATCCCTGGATAGATCCTCTTTCGTAGACACCCAAGTTGACGTTACCTCCGTTCATGTATTATTGATAATTTTATCCGTACTATTATCCTTCAGAAGCTCTCTAAACCTGAGAAATAACAATGGACCTCTTTACTTAGTCTCTTTCCCTAGGACTAATCGAGCCTGAGGTTCCAATTGTTCTCTTTGGACTATGATATTCTCTTTCCCTGAGAACCACGATTTCTTTCTCTGCAATTTGCAGTTTCATCAACAAAGATTCAATTTATTTCTTCAATCGGATAATTTAAAGTTCAAGACCTCTTTGAGTTGAGCTGCTGTTCTTGTTTTGTTAGATGATAACTTTAAGTCTTGAAATTTCAGTCTCGTAATTTTTGATTTAAATAGTTTTTGTTGAAGATTTATCCCTTATGATTCTATTAAGTCTTTCAATTTAAGCTTATAAAGAGCTGATACTCTTTCCACTTTGGCTTTGTCCCATTTAGTTCAGCTGGCTAGTCAGTTGGCTGACTTGATATTCCAGGTTTTTAATAACTACGTTGCTTTCAGCATTCATATTCTATCTGTATCTGCCTGTTCTTAATTTCTACTTTAGCAATTCGATCTATTTCTCTTTTTATCTCAAAACGCTGCCCATCAGATCTTACAAGAATTTGTGGCCCAAGTATCTTGTAGGCTCATAGCTCTAGCTTTCCATATGGTTGTGCTTGTCAATTAGATCATCAAATTTCTTGATCAAGACCGAGAAAGCCATCGACAAAGAATGATTTCCGCCGATTGAGCTCATGATTGAAGCATTCATGTTCTTGTTTTCGACCAAAGCGCTGATAGTTTGGTCCAAGATTCCTCTGAGCTTCAGATTTTCAGCTGCTAAGCCTTAATTGACTCTTTTGGTAGTCTTTATTTCCTAGTTAGCACCTTTGACGATGTTGGCCAAGACAAACCTTTCTTCTAAGAAAGATTTGAGCATGAGTTGATGGTTGTTGGTCCATCCACCCATCTTAGAAAACTTTTTGTCAAGAGAATATTCAAATTATTTCAACTGGCTGCTCAATTTGCTATTAATGTCCTTTACTTTTCCATCAAAGTTAAGTCTGAAGATGAAGTTGATGTCGTCTTCAAGTTACAAATTGACTTAGGGATGAGATCTCTTTATTCTTGAAATCTCAGCAATTAGTTTCTCAATCAATAGTACTTTAGCCAAATCTTATCTGATTTCTGTTTAGCTTTTTTGCATCGGCACCTTGACTATTCTGTCCTTCTCTTTTTATACGACTTTTTCTCTAATGATTTCGTGAATCTTGGGATACTTGATAAATCTTCTGAATTTGGCAAGATATTGTTCAATCAAAGATATTCTAGAAGCTGCGCTGGGTTGCAAGGTTTTTAGTTTGTTCAGCTCGGCCAAGAATTAAGCAAAACCTCTCTCTAGATCTTCTCCAATTCTCTTGTACTCCTGAGCCTAAACAGTCACATCAACTTCAGTGACGCCAACAGCATCGTTATCGATGATCTCGTGGACGTACTTCAAGACTTCAACAACTTGAGGCATAACTACTATCTTTTCGCATATTTTCTCCATGACATATGGGACTTATAAGATTCTGTCCTGAGTAATTATGACTGGATCTCTTTCTTTTTACATAACTTGAGTAATCACTTTCAGGGTCTATTCCAAGGCATTCACTCTAGTCTCAATTACTTTCTCTTTTTCTCTGATCAATTACTTTTCAACCTGCAAATCTACTGTCTTTAGTTGGGTGTTTACTCTTTAGGGTCCAGGAATATTCTTTTCGTGTCTCTCCTTAATAACTTCGACTTCCTTGATCAAATGTGGAACTTCAATGAGTTTTTATACCAATTTTTAAACGTATTTGTTCACGTTGATGATCTTTGGAACTATTTTTTCAACGATCTCGATTGTTGGTGGTGTAAATACGACTTTAGGTTCCTTTTCAAATTCAAAGATCTTTGGAATCTACTGCACACATGGAACTAGTTTTTCAATATAGTAAGGAATCTATTTGATAGATTCGATATTGGTGTTGATAGCGACAATTTTTTCTTAAATTCTTTGAACTTATTGAATCTGTTTTTCAATATAGACCTTGGGAATTTCTTTGAATTAAGTTTTCTTTTGGACGACAACTCTTTATTATATTTGATTGATAACTTGAGGTTCTCTGATGAGTTTGTTCTTCTCTACTACTTTTTCTACTATTTGGGTAACTGGCTCAACTTGTACACTTTAAGTGTTGATATAAACAGGTACAGTTTTTTCAAGATAAACAGGGACTGGACATTAAATAGGCTGATATATTACTTTTTCAACAACTTAGACTTCTTTCTTTTCATAAGGTACTGCTACGATCTTATCAATATGCATTTAAACTGGAACCTAGTGTCTCTAAATGACTATTCTCTCTTTTTAGATTTGCTAGATCTGTACATTAGTGCGGGTTTCAATGTCCTTGACCATGATTTGATCAGAAGGCACTTATACTGGACGATCTACTGTAATATATACGATCTTCTCGCACTAGATCTCCTTTGGAACTTCGACGTTCATGTACTGAGGAATGTAATGAATTTCAGGTGGCATGTTAACAGGTATTTGCACCATCTTTTCAACTATTTTTTAAACAATCTGAGGAACTTACACAATCTTCTCAATAATTCTTGGCACAACGACTATTTTTTACACAATCTTTTAGACTTCAACAAGTTTAGGCACTTCAACTAATCTTTCGATAATCTTTTACTTAAAAGTTGGAATTTCTTTGATTTTTTAGAAGTAAATTTATTGGTTGACTACTTTCTATTATCTGACCAAAATAGGAATTTCTTCTTTCATGATGAAAGGGACATTCTTGATGATCTAGACGGGTTTCTATTCAACCATGACAATATGTTTCAGAACTTCGACTGGAATGTGCTTTTATATTTCAACAGTTTCGATGAAAGGAACTTGATGAATTTAAGTTTCGACTTTGGTTTGAGGAACAATCACTGGAACATTTATGAACTTTTATACTTCCTTTACAACTGTTTTTGTTTCAACGATGACTTTGGGTACAACAACCTCAACAACCTGAACTTCTTTCACTACTTTCATCACTTACTTGATGACTTAAATTTCCTTAGGAGGTCTTTCAATGATCTTTTCAACTGTAACGATCTTTTAAACTACTTGAGGAACAGTAATGATCTTTTATTAAACGTGAATAACTGGCACTATTTTTTCAACAATTTCCTTTACAACGTCTACTCTAGTCTCAATGTGTGGTATTATTTCTGGAACTTTCTCATACTTAATAACCTCCACGATTTTTTATAATATTTGAGGTACCATAACGACTTTTTCTTTCTCAATAACCTTCTCGACAATTTTTTCAACAAACACTTACACCTCCTTGACGACTTCCTTCTCAGTTTCCAGATATCTCACGACTTATTTCACAACCTAAACTGCCTAAAGTTCTTTTTGAATGACTATCTTATCTTTCTAGACGATAACTGGCTTCTAGATCTATACTATCTTTTCAACAAATCTCTCTTCAGGCTGAAGGTGTGTCTTTTCACGCACCTACACGGCGACTCTTTAGTTCAGCTCAGGATGAGAAACTACCTTAGAAGCATGTGATAGTAATTATACAGCTTTTTATCTGTAAAGAGGAACTGGTTGATAAGCCTGGACAATCAAAGCCTTTTAGTCAACAGCCATCATTGGTTTCTGAAGGGCAACTGCTTAAGAATTGATTTGGTTAGTGATGTATTTTTCAGGAACTCTAATGATATTGTCAACTACTTTCTAAATGATTTTGGGGACCTAAACTATCTTAGGTACAGGTCTATATATCTTCAAGATGTCATCAACATCTACTAGATCCATGATTTAAGCCCTAATCATACCAATAACTCCCTCATCAATTTCGAAATCGATTCCCTTTAGTCTTTTAATTCTTTCCATTTCTTCAAGCAAAGCCTTGATCAAAACTCTTAAGTGGAACTAGGCTTTCCTAGTTTTTTAAGAGCTGTAAGCATAAACATTTTCAACTTTTACAGTCTGTGGGACATACTTAACGATTTCTATGATATTATCGAGAGAATCGACCTGAATAGCATCCAACATTTCGTCGTTTAAGAACTAGGTCAGTCGGCTGTCCATTTAAACTTTTAGCTTAGGATATTTTTCGTTGATTTTTCTGACATGGAGAATCAAAGCGTTGATTAAGAACTTAGTTCTGGCATCCTGAACTGGAACCTATTTGGTGAGTTTTATTTCCTTTTATATTTAGACGATTCCGTTAATGGAGACGTTGACTCGAGTGTTTGAAGTTTTTAATTTATCCAAAATTGCTGAATCAGCTGTGATGTTGAGTCCTGGATGTTGTCTTGCCAATAATTCAAGCTGATGTCGGTACATGTTTGAGGCAATTGCGAATTTTTCTTACATGTTTTTGACATTTTCGTCCTCTCTTCTTCTGAGCTATCCATTTTCGAGCTTGGTCTTTAAGACGCTATTTCTTGGAAGAGAAAGAATCAAAGTTTATAGACTGTTTTCGAGGTCTTCCAAAGAAGATTACTTGGACTTTAGCTTGTTGATTTATCTTTATAACTGTGCCAAATGAGTTCTAATTCCATTATTCTGAGCGTTTCCTTATTCTTCTATTCTCAAGAATCTCAATATTTGTTGAATCTAAGAGGTGTTCGAGATATTAGGCTGAGATTTGATCTTATCCAGAGCTGATGACCTAGCCTCGAGTTGTCTTCTGAGCTCAGCTATCTGACCGTTCTTTTGAGCCACCAAATTTGTCAAGTTTTACAACTAGTACTGCAATTTCAATGTCTTTTAAGCTTATATTCTGAATTTTTCATCGTATGTTCCGAGCCTTCGATCTTTGTCCAACAACTAATTTTATTTTTCGTTGAGTAGTTTCGAGTAATCAATAGTTCGATGCACTCCTGAAGGATCACTTCCATTTAAGTAAACCCCTCTTCTCATGGTTCCTTATAGCTCATGTTCGAGCAGAAGGAGACGTTTGTTGAAATCTTCCTTATGATCTCCTTCGAAGATTACTCGATTGCCAGTGCTGAATTCGTTCAAAAGGGCAAGCAGCAAATCTTTAGTATGCTTCAGAGTAGCGAATTCGGTCTGTCCGCTGATTATCAATTTATCATCGTTCTAGAGTTAAATATTGTGGTGAATATTTCTGCTGCCGTTGTCAGCACCACGGTATTAAATTTCATATCCCTGGCCTCTATTTGAATTGGTGATCACTCTGGAGGAAGTAGCGTTGATTGTGTTGCCTCCAGTGTTGAGAGTTCGTGTGGAAGTGATCCTGACCTGCTGGTTGGGGTCATTGTAAGAGCCAGACATTTATCTACGTAAAAAAATCAATTACCTGTACTCGCTGCTGCTGTTGAGTCCTTATCTGCTTCCAGATGTATTTATCACCTTTCGGTTGGATGTACTATAGGAGTTTGTATTGAAGGTACGTTTGATTTCGTCCATTATATAAATATAAAATACAGTAGAAGGATTTTTATTTAAGAGGCCAACCAAAAAAACTAGTAAATATTATCACACAAAAGATGTTTCAACACTCTTATTTAGTATTTGTAAATTTAATATTTGTATTTTCATTTTCATATTTATTTGAATGCCTAAATAAAATTGAAAAAAACCTACTGAATCGTCAAATAATCATGAATTCAATAAATTTGTAAGAATCTTTCATGATGTAAAGTTGAAATTCAACAAAAACAATATTTTACACGCAAAATATATGAAAAATGAGTTTACTTGCCGTTGATAAGGGTGGAATAGTATATTTTAATTTATCAATATAATAGAAGAATATAAATAATCTATAAATTATTCCTAATTATCATCAATCATTCGTTATTTTATCTTATTCAGTTGGAGACAATCTTTTTCTGATGCATCTTATGATGAAAATTGGCAGCCATGAGACACAAACTATCAATCCTACCTTCTCTAAGAAATCATCATCAATTTTTGAAGTATCAAGATAATTCCTGAACAAAATCAGACTCAACCAGTAGATAAATAGTGTCAGTACTAAAGACCCAAAGATGTATCGGTTCATCCTATGAATAGTCGAAATCACGTTTAGAACCTCAGAGATGATGAGAGAAGAAAATGTGATGGTGACTATTCTGACGAAGGACTGTTCAAAGAGCAAAAGGCTCATGACCATTATGACTATGCCTTGGTAGACTGATATCCAGACCCAAATAAAGAAAGTTTTGGTGTTCATCTATCTGCTTTTTCTCAAAGTCATGTAAAGATTTGGATAAAGTAAGGTCTTTTCTCTTGTCAAATCTTGATCCAAAATCAAGGAAAAAACGGGAAGAGAAGTATAGAATGTCGCATAGCCCAACATCAGCATGCCGTTGTAAATAGGAATAGCTACGTTGTAGAATATGATGGAAAATGCCATTTGAAGGATAGAGATTATGAGGCCTCTATGGATAACGAACTGGCTCAAAGTAGCTGCTCTCTTGTAGGCGTTTCTACCGTGCCACAGGATTATTTATTTGGCATATTTGAATTCTTTCATGGAAATATCTGAGGCCAAAGCTGCATGGTTTCCTTCTTTTCCAACGATTCCCAAGCCTATTGAAGCCAGTTGAATCATGCCTACATCGTTTCCTCCGTCTCCGATTCCAGCTCTACATAGAATAAAATATACACAATAGATCCAGTTATTTCTTTAAGTTTCTGGGTGATCAGAGCCTTTTGTGTGGGCAAGCATCTACAACAAATAACCGCAGGTGCCTTTCTGGCTACTTCAAAAAACAAAGAAGAGTTGTTTGAATTTAAGATGTGAGTTAAGGCCGGACCATCAACAAGCAGAACTTGTTCTGCATAGTTATACTCAAATAGTTTTTTTCTCATGATCTGCATAATGTAAAACTTACAAGCTAATCTTAGCCCCTAATCTCGTAGATATCTTGGTTGGCGCTTTTCAAGCCTGCACTGATAGCAATGCACTTGGCAGTTTAGACTTTGTCTCCAGTCAACATCCAAATTTTGATGCCTCCCATTCGTAAGGCTTCGATTGTTATTGCGACTTAATCCTGAAGTTTGTCTTATACTCCTGTGATTCCTACAAGATCCATTTACTTTTACAACTTCTACATGACTTTCTTTGTCTACAGGTGTCTATCTTTCAATAAATTACAGGCCTATTCATACTATTAATTCCAGATATCATACTCCTCCTTGTTCAACTATTTTTGTGATATGACTAGAGTTCTCAAACCTTATCGAGCCAAAGTATCACATTAGTCCTGAATATAACCTCGATAAATTGGTTTGCATCTATCTATCATGACCATGTCTGCTCCTTTCAAATAAAGAATTAATCTGTCAGTCTCAACATGTTTCACTATGATTCCCATTCTTTTGGTCTCGCTTGAAAATGGAAAATTAGCCAGTATTTCATATTTTTACTATTCGTTTGTCAGAGTCGAAATAACAAACTCATTTTTTCCTCTTTCTTTCATGACAAAACCAAGTTCTTCTGCAAATTTTACTAAAGCTATTTAGTCTGGGCTTGAAGCTTGAAGAACTCTAGCCCCTTAGTCATAAACTGGTGTCACGTTATTACAGAGAATCAAAGCTGTCACCAAATCTCTCTGCAAGAATTACTGTCGTCTTTTAGCTTTCTTTTTTATCCTATATTACAAAATATTTACAACTCAGCATCATGCAGATCTCCTAAAGGTCCTCTAAATTTTCTACAAGCCCTCGTGATTCCTCGTTTGAGCTATTAAAAGTCTTCAAAGGTATAGACTGTTTAATTGATCCAAAGTTTCTTGAAAATCATATCATTGTAGGTCAATGTACCAGTTTTGTCACTCAAAAGATACTATATTCGGCCTAATTCTTCAGGTATTGAACTGTTTCTTGAGACTGTCTCAGGCATTCTTTCATCATTACTGATTTTGTATGAAAAATAAGTCTTACAAAAATCTAAATTGACCCTCAAGCTTATAGGAATTATACTAGCCAAGAGCAAAACATATCTAAAGAAATACAGGGGCCATAAAAGGTTAAACTCTCTGAAGACATTCATGATCAGAGCGAAAATCAACATTAAGACGAACAAAATCTTTGACAAAAAGTTAATTTATTAATCGAATCTTCCGATTTTTGTACGGGGCTATCTAGAGTTCATGTTAGCTCTTGTTTATTTTCCAGTAAAAATTACAATGCCTATCATGTATCCAGCGGCTAGGACAGTGTTAGCCCAGGCAGTATTATCTAAGCCCAA
>Ga0194115_10008179_pt1 | contig 10191 bp, 9 predicted proteins | sample TA2MahsurfametaG_3_FD_148656 | JGI IMG/M metagenome (GOLD analysis project Ga0194115, IMG submission 148656) | Freshwater microbial communities from Lake Tanganyika, Tanzania - TA2015002 Mahale S4 surface | ecosystem: Environmental > Aquatic > Freshwater > Lake | place: Tanzania: Lake Tanganyika... | reverse complement strand
GTTGGAAGGGTCATAATTCAAGAGGTGCGGTATCTACTAGGGTATCCTAAAGTCCCCTAACATCTACCATATGTGCATACGGAATCTATCAAAACAGTGTCCTTTGGGACCCGTGCTTGTTCTTTGTATCCATCTATACCCTATTTTGAACGGGGATAGCTCCTTCTACGACCACAATATCGTCCTTCCGGTCATCAATCAAGGCATCCAGACGACTACGAGCTGCGTTCAGGCGACCCGATGATCGAGTCGTTTCCCGTGGTAATGGTTTCGATTCCACAGTATCCGGAAGGAACGTGGTCCTCCCCGGTGTTCGTGCTACACGTTCACCACTTTCCAACCGGAACGCTGTAACCTCCAAAAGTTTTCTAGCAAATCGACTGCTAGTCCGGAGCAAAGCAACTCGACGATCCCATATCTTCCGTCCTAGAATGGAAGAAAGTTCCAAGACTTCATCTCGTTGCAAGTCTGAAAGGTCCGAAAGGCCGTCCGCTGTTTCCATTTGGTTGCTCAAAAGAGATACTAGTTTCTGCGTCGTCTCAACGATCTTCTCATCTTGTTCGCAGGAGTTGACCAATGGTGACGATTCGAATAGACCAAGAGGATCTACGATCGTACCCAAAATGGTTCTCCCCGTCGGAAGTGTCCCCGAACGGGTACGTGCCTCCGTCCACAACGATCGAGATCCAGCCGACGCTATCTTGGCAAGCTGTTCTAGAAGAATTTCCTGTAGTGGGGTCTGTTCCTCGGTAATAATAATATCCAAAACTTGTTCCGCAGCTTCTTCAAGTTTCTGTGTCCGTGATAAATTCTCTTTCCCCAACAACGCCCCAGATGCTGAGGTAGAAAAGCTACCGAATCCCGTCACCAGTTGTTCTACTCGATCATAATCCACAATTCTGGTATCGATATTGCCCTTGTTGGGTCCAAAGATAAAGGTAGACAGAGCAGGGCCCATACTTTCCTTGTCTGTCAGCAGACGATTGCTTACGTACGGCAGACATTCGTTAATGATACTGTATTTTGGATCGTTGGACAGTCCAATCCCTTCCAATACTGAAAACGATTTGGCAATGTAGGCAAAGTAGGGCGGAATCTGGAATAGATTCCCCTTCTTCGCAGTAAGATCTTGAAGATTATTGATGACTTGATTTACATTGATGGCGGCTGCTCCGCCACCAGCCGTCCATTGTCCATAGATGTCGGCTAGTACCTCCACGACGCCACTATCTTCGATAGCATCAGCCTTGGAGGGTGGAATGAAACCTAGAAGGAGTAAATCTCGAGGGATTTCAGCATAATCTGCCGAAGTCAAATGCGCCATATGTTCAATCAAGGTTAGCTGCAATTCCGACGGGAGACGGGTGACCATACCCCAATCAAGGATACACAATTTTCCTTCTGGTGTCCGTAAAAGATTTCCCGGGTGTGGATCACAGTGCTACGGGTTTATACACGACAAAATATGATGACGAGTGAGGCAACCGCTGTCGTCAAGGAAATACATCACCACTGAACATTCGGAAACAACCAAAAAAACCTACCAGTACACCCAACTCGAGAAGCATCGTCAGATATGTGTTCATACAGATAGAACACAAGACGTTAATGTCGTCATTGCTGCTTTTGTCTAATCGTTCTCCATCAATCCATTCCGTCACGAGAACCTTGGGCGTTGTCAATTCGTCTACAACTTCGGGAGCCATCACAACGTCCTTCAGGGGAGTTTCTTGAATCTTGCTCAAGAAATATTTTCCATTCTCTGCCTCTTGGACATAATCCAATTCATCCACAAAACCAAGTCCCCAAGCATCGACAGTCCCAACAGTATCGGTGTTCAAGTTGAAGGTCCGTTTGGCAATGGGTGCAAACTCTCGCAGCAAGTGCATATCCAGAGCAATTTGATTCATAATATTCGGTCGTTGTACCTTGACTGCCACCTGTCTTCCATCCTTCAGCGTCGCCTTGTACACTTGTCCTAATGATGCAGCCGCTACTGGCTTGTCTCCGATCTTACTTAGGACGGATGTAACCGACTGTCCCCATTCTTCTTCCAGAATCTCCTTTGCCTTACTAGTATCAAACGCTGGAACATTGTCCTGTAATGACTGTAGCCCACGGACGTATCCTGGACTCAACAAGTCCGTACGGATAGACAGGGATTGACCAACCTTGATAAAGGTCGGTCCGAGTTCTGTCAATAACTGTGCCAATTCCTTCCCACGCAGTTCTTCCTTTTCTGCTGAGTTGCCACTGGAGAGGATGCGCAGAAACAAGGGAAATGAGACATACGTATGTGGGATCATCGTTTCCTTCAAAATGAACACCCCAACGGGGCTTACCTGACAAAATCTTGCAATACCTTCAGTCCAAAGTTTAATGACTTCACGGCGATTTCTAATGCTCTTGATGTGAATTCGATGACTCGTCCATCGAAGTAGGCCTGAGCCGCTACAGGATCATAACGTTGTAACGGGTAGGGTTTGGAGGGTGGCGGAGCTTCGTCCCAGGTCAGTAGACTACTGACCACGAAGTACGTAAGGAATGTCGTGATCCCAATCGTCTCGGGAGTATTGATATTGATATGTGTGGAAGCTACCTGGTCGGCAATATGTCGGAAAAAGGATTCCACTTGCGGATTTTGTGTCGTCAACCATTGGTCGACATTCTGAGAAAGACTCGTCGCATACTTGAGGAATATTTCCTTGATCATCGATCCTTCTCCCATAATAGTCTGTATCTTACTCAATAAATCCTGAAGTAACCCTTTCGTCTTTTCATTGATGGATAGATTGAATACATCCAAGTTATTCACGATATTCTTCAGTCCATTGTCGACTGTAGCGAATGCGGTCTTGAATGTGTCGGTTACATCACTAACCTGTAATTGAAGGGTAGTCTTTGGTGGTGGTGTAGTGGAGGAACGACCACGTGACGAAGATAAGACTGTAGACGATAGACTTGATGGTGCAAACGCCGATGTCGTCGTCCCACCGATTAAGAAAAGGAATGGCGTTTTCGAAATCCTCATATTGAACAAATTGAATTCTTAAAAAAGTGTGACCGTCCAGGGCAAAAGGAAGTGTGATGACGACACAGACCAAAATATAAAGTCTTTTCCCATGTATTGGTCTCAACCTTGACCAGGAAATAGATTTTATGTCTCTTTGTCGATTTCGGAGTCAGACGCACTGTCGACTATGATGTGGTGGTGGCCCCGCGGGGGGGGAGGCTGTGTTTACGTTGGGAATATGTCTGTCTTTTTGTGCTATCGTAGTAGTCAACAAGTCGCCTTTTGCCAGCTCATTCCGCTCTAGAGTAGTAGATTCTTCTTTGGTTTGCGCTTTCTTGGGGATTGGGTGACCACGTATGTAAACATTTTAACACTAAAGTCCATTGGGTCATGGACTGCTCATCGAGGAAAAACGCCCTTTTCATTTTTGTGAACCCAAAGATCATGCGATTTGGCATGCAAACTGACTAGCGCTTGTGGTTTAGTGGTAAAATCCAACGTTGCCATCGTTGGGCCTCGGGTTCGATTCCCGGCAGGCGCAATTCCTTTTTCTCATCCGTTGGTGTGGAAGGTTTTGTTTCGACATGGTAAAATGGTATCTATATTCCATCCGAGGCACGCTGCTTTGTTTAGCCTGCGCTTGTGGTTTAGTGGTAAAATCCAACATTCCCATTGTTGGGCCCCGGGTCCGATTCCCGGCAGGCGCACTCCTTTTGTTCATCCCTCCTACTACTTTCCTCCTATGCCAAGGCTTGGCACGACCGCTAATCGAAAATGGGTGCAATTTGATGGCAACAATCTCTGTGTCATCTCTATGCAACGATTCCTTTACATGAGAAGTGTGAACGGTCCCTATGATGGCTACCGGCTGCATGAAGTCTATCCTTCGGGCTTCAACGTTTTCATGTGGATGACGATTCTGTGAAGCCTGTGACTATGATATGCATGTTGCTTTCCCAGACTCGTAAGGCTACTTCAGAAGAAACAAAACTGGAAAGCTAGGTTCGTTAAGGAATGATTTGCACTCTTTTTCAGCATCGGTGACCAATGACTTCTAGTATAGACGGTATCAAGCTCTGATTCTTCATTGGAGCAAACCACGGGTATTCATCTGTTCACTGACAAATTCATAGGTCATAAATGTAATCGCTTGACCTGGGACGATACGAAGCAAACGCGGTGTGATTCCCTTCCACAATGCCAAGATTCCCTCTTCCTTCGCAACGACGGAACAGGCTTGCATTAGACCAGTGTACTTGGGTGTCTTCCCCTCAAGGACTACTTGCTTCTGAAGTCGAGTCTTCACGACATCCAATGGATTATTCACAATCGGTCCCATACCACCACTCAAACCTCCAATCAGGAGTGATTGCCATGAGGCGAGTTCCGTCGTTTCTTGACGCTTCATAACTTCCGTCTTGATCAAGTTATACGCGGTGAAATTAACAGCCTGATTACACCCTTGTCGCAACATGGTCGGTACGACACCCTTGTAAAGTGCTCCAAATCCTTCTTCCCGAACAATTGTAATGGCAGTCTGAATCACATTCTTATATTTTCGATTCATCATCTGTGTCGGATCTGCCATACTATGATATTGGGATTGCATTCGGATTTTACAAACTTCTGCAGGAGTAACAACCAATATCGCCTCAGTCAGACCAGAAGCAAGACCCGCTGTGAAAGTCGCGGTCGTGCTACGACCAAGGGGGGTGTTATTCGCAAGAAAATCCTTGTATTGTTCGAAACTAAGAAAACGAATTGCCATCTTTGGAATGATACCCATGTAGACAGCTGTAAGGCCCTTGTATAAGGCCAAAAATCCCTCACGTTGCACAATACGTTTGGCAGTCCCAATCGGACCCATCGAAGCTTGGACTGTTCCAGGATTGATCGGCTTGACGACAAGCTTGGCATGATTCACTGTCGAATGCGCACTGAAACCAGGCTCATGAATAGCCTTGGTTAGGTGGGATCCTCCGACACCACTCAATGATGGTTCTGGTCGGGTGACAAATGGTTCTTGAAGACTGCTCTTGATTCGAAGAGCCGGTTCGATTAAGGAATTCTTGAGTTTAGTACTGTTTACGGTATTCTTCCTAAGCTGCATACGGGTCTGAGAGAGATGAAGATGATAGTGGATGATAACGTTGGTAAACAGTGGATGAGGGAACGGCATCTAAAGTGATCACGGACTTTCGGCAAACTGATTGTCCACATTTTCTTACCTTGATAGTATCCAACGGATGACACGCAGATGATTCCATTAGACCAGCACATCCTCCAGCGACCAAATGCATGAGTGGGTTCTGAGATTTGCCGGATTTTTTGTTGCTTTCACCCATGATGGGAAGATGATTCTGAGATCCGACGGAAAGGTTTTTTTAATGATGGTGTGGAAAGAACGGTTTTTTGTTGGGAAGAGCGGGAAGCTATACAAAAGCAATCACATCCGTCGATCTTACCACCTTGTTGAGGGGAGTTTCATGGAAAGATGGTGTCAATTCTTGGAACATGATTCGGCGTGTCACACCCGTCTTGCATGGCTTGCGTGTCATCGACGTTTCTCTTTTGAGTCGAATATGTCATTCGACAACCGTTAGTTTTTTCTTTTCACTTGTTTTCACGGACAAGTGTGTCACGGCGCGGAGTACCACCAGCGATTTTATTGCCCGCGAGAGCCTTTTTGACAACTTCCGGCAGGCGAACCACTTTGTGACGTCGGTCACGGGAAGAAGTTTACATATGAGATTCGTTCCACCGCATCTGTTGCGTCGACAGGATGTCGCTCACGATTGGATAACATACAAGATTACGTGGGTGAATATATACCATAGCAATTTGCGCTAAACAGTTTTACGATATGCCTCAATACATCAAATTAGAACTTGGAACTTTCGTCGGCACTTGGAATGTAAATGCAAAAAGACGAAATGAAGTATCCAAAAACTACCGAGTCCCTCGTCGCGCCTTCGGTGTTATAACTACGTGTTTCAAAAAACCAATCCCCATTCTCATTACTGACCCGGAACGAGAACGCCGTCTTCTGTGTTGGAATACCCCGAAAGCAGAGTTCCACAACCCAAAAACATTTTACGCTCCTCGAGACCTGATTGCAATTCTCGATTAGGGAATTGCTGAGCCACAGACACAACTTCAAGATCCGAGAATCTCTTTGACACGTGGATAGGAAATCGTTTTGCAGTTAGTGAAAACACTACTACTCTTTTGAAAGTTGTCCACCGAGAGAGTACTGTAACAGAACGAAGATGGTTGAGCTTTTGTCATCGTCTTCGTTGTACGGATCGGTACGTTTGCATTCTTCGATTACTTCAGTTCGCCTAGGCTTTCGTTGGTTATGCGTTCTTAGCCCTCCTGGCTTTTCTCTCACTCTCCCCCCTATTATGTGTATAGTCAACCATTCCTACCCACGGGAATGAATCGAAATTCGGAAATAATAGGACAGTCCCACTGAATAGCCAATGTACGGAATCAGTGGTTCATCCGACTAGGTCGGATTTCAGGCCACAGGATACGGCGATATCATGTCCGCTTCCAAAGCCTATTCGAAGGGCAGTTTCACTCTCTCCAACGGTGGTACCCCCGCCCACGGATGCTGCTGCGCCGCCGAAGCCATTCCTTTCTCCTCGTCAACCGGAAAAATCTTTATCAATGACCTCTACGACGACGAAAGAAAACAAGTCAAAGCGTGGAATCCTCACGGAGGATGAAGCGAAGGGGAGAGATACGTCAAGATTCAGTCGATTCCCATCATTCGGACGGAGAATCAAGGAGAGGACGGCATCCCTCGTGGAACGATTTCGGAAAGAAAAGTCTCCGGATCGTACATGGCATTCCGATCATCAACGACGGGGGCTGGAAGAAAATGCTCTTCGCACATTAAGGACGACCATTACAGAAATGCAAAACAGTGAAGATGCAAGTAGTGCATCCCGTGATGAAAACTTGATGCAATATGGTGATCCCGATGAGAGAGTGGAGGAAACGATTCCTACCCATCATCGTCGTCGTCAACAGCAGAAGATTTCAGACCCAGATCCTGTTAGGGTCGCACTACCAACAACAACAACAGCTATCCAGGAGTCAGGGTTTGTCCCAGTTCTAGAATCCGTGCCAGAACCAGCAAGATCATCCTCTCGAAGACGCTTTATTTGTGACCCACCCGTTTCGGAAGTATCTCAACATTATTATGATATCCCATATGATTTTTCAGATCTGTCATCAGAATGTTCCTCAGTCGACATTTCTCGTTCATTGAGACCATATGAATTGGAATTTTCATTGAAAAAGGGATTTGTGGGACAGAAATCACATTTACTCCAATTGAGTAAGGCTATCGTTCAGAGTATGGATCGTCAAAATCGTCGTTGTTCCGGGCCAAGAAAATGTCGTGCATTGGTATTAGATCCTGAAAAGAAATTATTTGAACTTGTAACGGTCTCAAACATTCATGAAATGACGACCTTGGGTGACTTTCTTGACAAACTTCCAGGATCGACAAGTGATCGACGTCTTTCTAGACTTCGATTTTCTGGTCTTTGTTTGGATGGAATCTTTTTTGATGATTTGGATGAACGAATTGAGGTCATCCTTTCGTCGTCGACGACGACGAAGAAGAAATCGACTACTACCACAACGGCGCCTTTCTTGGCAGTCCCAATGAATTATCAACCTTCCTCCATCATCCCCCTAGGAAATTCACTCCTCAACATGCCCCAAATGATGAGACTCCTAAAGACAGCAGAGTCATGACGAAAAGGAAAGACATCATTATTTACATGCACCCCGCTCTACTACGACGATCACGTCAAGGTGAGCTTCCGGGCCCAAGGGGGAACAGGAGCCCGATACATGCATACAATATATACATGATGAACTTCCATATAGACTCCGCATCGATGGACAACATATAAAGAAAAACGACACTCTATGCTACCGTCGTCGTACTATCTGCCCGTCACCACACACGCGGAACTTCCATGTCCCCACCCTACAATAGGGTGAAAGATGACAAACGATCCTGGCCATCTTCCCCGTCATTACTGAACAAAGCTAATGAAACTCTGTTGCAAGACGCGAGACTCGGTAGTAGGTATTATTAGAGTGAGTGGAGTATAAGACTATATCAGAATTAGGGAGCTATGACAAGCTGATGTAAACAGAAACTAGGTATCACTGTCACAGGACAGCTTTTTTAGTAACTGTAATAGCCTAGTAGTCCGTCCGTCTGCCGCAACTACTAGGCTATTACTAAATAAATAAGTAAAATAGAAGTTATTTATTTATTTATTCAGTAATAGCCTAGTAGTTGCGGCAGACGGACGGGCGACTTTGACATACATACATACATATATATTCTACCTACACACGAACTCCTCGTCATTCGTCCAGCCAATCAAATTCTCTGGTTGCGATAGAACGTGACAGGGACGTTCTTCGAAGATCGAACCACATCACAGTTTGACATTGCGCCAAGTGGCTGTCCAAACATGCCACTCACAGTCTCTTTTTGAGAGGAACCGCGTATCATTCCATTCATATTTTTTCTCCACAATATAAGAAAAGCCACCGAGACATTCACACAGTCAGAAAGCAAAGCAATTCATTCTTTCATCCATTCATCATGACTTCCACGTCCACAACCCAAGAGAAAGTAATTTCAGATTCCTTGGCATTGAGCCATCGTCTACGTCGGACGAAACGTCGATTGTTGTTGGCATACCTGGAACAAGAACAGACTCATGACGAAATAACATCCGCAATATCCACTACCGGATCGGATTCACTACTCGAAGGTAGAACAGTATCTGCTGCACACAATGAACGTCACCTTACTTGTCCGGTATGACATGAAAATGCAGGATCTCCCAATCGACTATCGGGGCGGGCGGGATGAGCAAAATTATTCTCCGGAAGGGGAAAGGACTACTAGCTACTGCGACCGAAATGAAACGTTCGAATCGTGGAAGAACATTTACATACAAGAAAGAAAAGGTATTTTTGTGTGGTACTGTTTCGTCGTGGAGGAGGGGATCTTCCAATGCTTCACCTCCTTGAAAACGTACTATCAACAAATACATCAACTCGCCTGTACCAGTGAAAATTGGGAACGAAACGAGGACTATGATACCTATATAGAAACGTACTAAGTATAACTATCTGTTTCAAAAAAAAAAGACCGCGGGTGTTTTTTTTTCGATTGATATTGTATTCTACTTGGTTTTGTTTTCGTCTCGTCTGTGAAGGTATTCTCGAGTCCTGTTATTTCGTTCTTTCGTTTGATCAGCGTAGTTGAAATCTAGTAAGGGACGTCGTAGGTTACTTTTTAGAGGCCTCTTTCATCATACCCGAGGTACTGTACAGTCTAACCCAAAAAGATAGGACCCCCCCCCCTTCCCCCGGCGGGACGGGGACACATCCAAGAGAGTCATGATACGTAGCCAGTGATTGTTCTTTTTATCTTTATTGAGGTTCGATAAGTTTTCCGTCTTGAAAACATAGAAGAATGAAAAAAAACACCCGCATACGACTACTACTAGTATTCCTAACTTTCGGGAAAAACGACCAACGTCCGAACGCTATACATAAAGACCCACTCCCTCCCTCCCTCCCTCACGACACGACGTAGTAGTGGGATAGAGATAGGGAGGGGGGTTGTTAGACAAGTCTGGGAATCTCTCCAATGTTCGTTGAGTATCTGTTGGAGTTATCTTCTAAACTTTGTAAGACGCCTTCTTGATGATCGAGATTATCATCATCATTATTATATGATTCTTTATCATCATCATTCTTTATCATCATCATTCATTATCTATCATTCATTCATTTCTTCATTTATTTATCTTCCTTATACAAACATTCCATAAGACTTTTTGTCAATTCTTCACGATTTAATTCGGTACCAATAAAGACAAATTTATTAATCTTTTCTTCATTGTCCGCCCATGGTTTTTGGGCTGGACCGAATTGAATCTGTTCATGGACACCCTGAAAAACAAATTTCGTATTCCCTTGTCCATGAAAGGCCAATACACCCTTCGAACGGTATATATTCGCTGCACGTTGTCGTAATAAATCCATCATATACATATTAAACCATTGTGAATGTAATTCACCCTGAAAGGTAATCCCAACACTTTGGACAACCTCCAAATTAT
>Ga0194115_10008177_pt1 | contig 10192 bp, 11 predicted proteins | sample TA2MahsurfametaG_3_FD_148656 | JGI IMG/M metagenome (GOLD analysis project Ga0194115, IMG submission 148656) | Freshwater microbial communities from Lake Tanganyika, Tanzania - TA2015002 Mahale S4 surface | ecosystem: Environmental > Aquatic > Freshwater > Lake | place: Tanzania: Lake... | reverse complement strand
TCACTCTCCAACCAGTACAACCAGAAGCACATTGGAATGGTGTTATTGAAAAAGATATGATGTGGGCTTTCCCAAATGCTCTATCAGCTAAATCTGCTATGCGTGAAGTATATAAAAACCATGATAGATTTAGAGGGCAAGCAAAGCGTCTTGCAGCACATATTGAAAAAGAATTTGCACAAGAAAAAGTATATGAGCAATTTGTAGAACAAATTTATGGTAAAAAAGTAGAAAAAATTGATGCTTCTAAACTTCCAAAAATTTCTCTTATAACATCTGTGTTTAATGCAAGTAGTTACATTGACCAGCTTATGGAAGATGTAACAAGACAAACTATCTTCAACGAAAAATGTGAATGGATTATTTTAAATGCCAATCCACAAGGTAAGGATTACGAAGAAAAAGTAATCCTTAAATATGCAGAAAAACATCCAAACATTGTGTATAAGAGACTTGAAAATGACCCCGGTATTTATGCTGTTTGGAATCAAGCTATTAAAATGGCAACTGGCGAGTATATAACAAATATTAATTGTGATGATAGAAGAGCACCAGATTGTCTTGAAAAACAAGCATCTTTACTTTTTGCAAACAATGATATAGATTTAGTTTATAATGACTCATATGTAGTTCAAACACCAAATGTCTCTTGGGAAGATATTGAGCCACAATCAACTCAAAGATATAACTTTGAGCAGTTTTCTAAAGAAGCTATGTTAAGAGGAAATCTGCCACACAATAATCCAATGTGGAGAAAATCTTTGCACGATAAGTTTGGTTACTTTAATGATCAATACAGGTCAGCAGCAGATTGGGATTTCTGGCTAAGATGCGCTTTTGGTGGTTCAAAATTTGTCAAAGCAGACGAAGTGCTTGGAATTTACTATTTTAATCCAATCGGAATGTCTACCAATCCAGAACATAACGAATGGAAACGCAAAGAAGAAAAGGAAATTTTTATGAAATACCTTAATATTTTACAAAACGAATAATGAAGAAAGTCATATCATTTAGTTTATGGGGAAATAATCCAAAATACACTATTGGTGCTATAAAAAATGCCAATCTAGCACCAATAGTTTATCCAAATTGGATTTGTAGGTTTTATGTATCTAACGATGTACCAAACGATATCATTAGAGAGTTAGAAAAAACATCTGAAGTTATTAAGTTAAACTCAATTGGTAATTGGAAACTTACGGTAGAAAGATTTAAAGCAATTGACGAAGATGTAGAATGCGTATTGTTTAGAGATACAGACTCTAGGTTAAATAATAGAGAAAAAGCGGCTGTTGATGAATGGTTAAAAAGTGATAAAACATTACACATAATGAAAGACCATCCTTATCATGGTGGTTTTCCTATTTTAGCAGGTATGTGGGGATTAAAGAAAAAAGGTTTTAATTTAAACATGAGTAAGATGTTGAGTATTTATTCAAATACCGAACAATATCATTACGACCAAATATTCTTGAAAGATTACATATGGAAATACTACTCAGATGATTGTATTATTCATGATGAATTTTTTAATAAAAAACCTTTCCCTACTACAAGAAACGGATTACAATTTGTTGGTCAAGTTTTTGATGAAAACGATATTACACCAATTGAACATTTAAATATTTTAAGAGGGCATAAATGAAATTTTTCAATATTGATTTACACATTTCTGTTATAGAAGATTTAAAAAATATCTTTGAATCTCAAGGACACCAAATTGTAAATTGGTCAATTTCTGGACATAATTGGGTTTTTAATAGAACTTCTACAGATGTAAAGTTTATAAATTCTAAATCATGGATGGACTTAGACGACAATAAGATTGATAAATTTTGTGATGTATATTTTGATTTTCTAAAACAATTTGATGGTTTTGTTTGTACATATCCACCTGCTTTTTCTCTTATTTATGAGCGGTTCAAAAAACCTATAATAATGCAAATTCCTATTAGGTATGAAGTCCCATTTCACAATAAGCCCGATCAATGGTTAAAGTTTAACGATAAATTGAGAAATGGTATTGATAATAATTTAATTTTTCCTGTTGCTAATTCTCAATATGATAAAGATTATTTTGAATTTTTTGTCAATAGAGAATGTGATTTAATACCAAATATTTGTAATTATACAAATACATCATGGAACCCAGAAATTAATAAATTTTTGTATACAGGAAGGCTTCCATTGAGGTCAGACATTATAGTAAATATAAATGAACTAGGAAGGTACGACTGGTCGCTTGTTTCAAAATTCAAGGGTATTATTATCGTTCCTTATAACTGTTCAACAATGTCTATTTTTGAACATTACACTGCTAACATACCGATTTTTTGCCCAAGTATTGATTTCATGTTAGAATTATTTCAAAATCACAAGAATACTGTTCTCTCAGAGTTAACGTGGAATCAAACATTTAACTTAAAACAGGGTTCTTCTATTCCATGTGAATTAGAAAATGATCCCAACATGTTTGAAAACTTAGACATAATGAAAAAGTGGATTCAGAAATCTGATTTTTACAATAAAGATTGGATGCCCCATATTGTGTATTTTGATTCATTTGAAGACCTTAGTTTTAAACTTTCTACAACAAATCTTGTAGAAATAAGCAATTCAATGAAAAGCTTCAACGTTTATAGAAAAAATAAGATAAATGAGCTTTGGAAAAAGAAGTTAGAAAAAATTACATGAAAAGTCTTGTTATTGGTAGTACATCACAACTTTCTCATTATTTTCCTGAAGAATTTGTAAAGATATCTTCAAGAAGAATAGATTTTTCTAGTCTTAAAAGACAAAATTGGGATAAAATAATTCTTGCTTTTGGTGAGTCTAGAAAATTTATTGAAACAAAAGATCTTTACATTGATATTAATTTTCATTTAACAATCAAGGCTGTTGAAGAACTAAAAGATATATGTAATACCTTGATCGTATATTCTACGTGTGAGCTTTGGAATAAACATACAGGACAGATTGATATGTCAATGCCTTTCATGTTTTATGAAACACCATATTTAGAATCAAAATTAAGAATGACTTGCTACCTTTTTGACAAGTCTTATAAAAATGTTTTTGTCATGTTTCCATTTAATTTTAATTCATTGAGGAGAAACGATAGTTTTCTTTTTGGAAAAGTTTTCAACTCAATCATTAGTAAAAGAAAAATAGAGATTGGTAACACTTATTTTTATAGAGATTTAATACACCCGTCACTTGTAGTAAATGAGTCAATTTCTGCAATTGACCATAAAATAATAGGTTCGGGTCGTCTCACATTTGTAAATGATTTCATACGTGATATTTATAAATCAACAAATCTTCAATATGAAGAATTTGTTGATGAACACATTGAAGAATACAAAGAATATAATTTTAGAAATGAGTATTATTTACGATCAAAAAATTGTTTGCAAACTTATCAACAGCTCTTTGAACTTACTATGTTAGATTTAAGGAGTGTAATGTACTAGGTGCTGTTCTAACAATAATAATTCTATTCAAATTATGACAGACTAATTTGAAAGAGAAAACGCTATATATGACAATTGAAAAAAAATGGATGAAATCAAATGAAAAAACTTATTCAAATAAATAAATTTGCTTATTTACATAATAATAAAGATATATTTTTTTGTAAAACTGATTACTTACAAAATTTATTTCATTTTTTAAATGAAAAAACAGAAGATTGTACGATAATAACTGGTAATAGTGATTATGAAATAAATGATAAAATTGTTTCTATTGCTCCAAAATGTATTAAGAAATGGTTTGCTCAAAACGCTAATACAAATTCTGATATAGTTTTTGGTTTACCAATAGGAATAGAAAATACACAAAACTGTATTATCAACGGTCATGGTGTAGGGTGGGAACACGCTAAACAAAAAGTAAAGCTACTACAGGAACCACCAAATATAAAAGAAACTAAAAATATATATGCAAATTTTAGTTTAGACACTCACCCTTCTAGATTTGAAGTAGCTAATATATGCGAACAAGTAAATGATATAACAAATGAGTTTTCATTATCACACAGTCATATAAACAACAAATCTTACGAAAAATATGTAGAGAACATTCTTGAACATCGTATGGTTGTTTGTCCAAGAGGTAATGGTATTGATTGTCATAGAGTATGGGAAGTTCTTTATTTAGGTAGAGTTCCAATAGTAAAAAAAGAACTACCAATGCTAAATTTTAAAGAATTACCAATTTTATTTATAGACGATTGGCAGCAAATAAAAGATGCTTCTTTTATAGAAAAAGAATACGAAAGAATAAAAAATAATTCGACAAGAATGTTAGATATTGATTATTGGAATAACAAAATATTATCTAATGAATAAAAACATGAATATTTTAATTATTGGTGATGGATTTGTTGGTAAAAATTTAAACAACTATTTTAAAAATATTTACAATGTATCTATAACAAATAGAAAAATTCTTGATGTTAATGATCCTATAAGTGTTGAAAAGTTTTTTAAAAAATCAAATTTTACTCATATAATTTATTGTGCTGGTTTGAAAGATGTTGCTAAATGTGAAACAAATGAAAGTTTAGCATATGATATTAATGCCAATTCTTTGGTTAAGATATCAAAGTATTTAACTAATGAAAAGTTTATTTATCTTTCTACGGACTATGTTTTTGACGGACATAAGGGATTATATAAAGAGAATGACATAACAAATCCAAACACAATCTATGGAAAAAGCAAACTATTAGGAGAAACTAATTCTTTGACTTACTTTTCAAATCCAATAGTTGTTAGAACTTCTGGGGTTTATGGTAAAGGTTGTAAGTGGATTGATTGGCTTTTAACGACCTCGGATAAAGAGATATCCTGCTTTACAGATGTTTATAATAGTCCTACTTATGTTTGTGATTTAGCCGAAATGATTATTAATGTAATAAAGCAAGATTTTCGTGGTATTATTAATTTGGCAGGCTCTGATATAGTCAATAGGTATGAGCTTTACTCAGAGGTTTTTAAATACAGAAATAATACAACGACTAACTTGACAAAAGGAACATCTAACAATACATTTCCAAAAAACATATCTTTAAATATAAATTTATATAAAGATATAGTTAACAAAACTCCTATGTCAATCGAACAGGGTTTAAAGGCATTATTTAATGAAAATTAATATTTTAATTCCATCTATTACTTCTTTAAATACTAATAATGATGGTAATAATGTACAGGGTGACGAATTAGTAGCTAGATTGTGGGCTAAAAATTTAAGTGATGATACAAGAGTGACTTTTGTAGATTTGAATGGCAAAAGAAAAGATTACGATCTATCAATTTCTTTTACACCATTAGTAGAAAGTACATCTGGTTATAAAATTCTATACATGCAGAACGTTTTTCCAAAGCCATATTGGCCAGGAACAGTAGAAATGTTCCAACAAGTAAAAAATAGATATAATCAATATATTTTTCCTTCTGATGGATTAAAAAATGCTTGTAATGAAAGTTCATCATTAGTTTTACAATTTGCTACTGACTTTGATTTATTTAACAAAAAAGAATATAATTCAAAACTTGATTATAATATATGTTTTGTTGGAAACAAGATTCGTGATGATAAAACAAATGAGCGTTATTTGTACTGTCTTAAAGACAAAGGATTAGCAATTTTTGGCAATCCAAGTGGATGGAATTTACCTTATTGTAAAGGAAAAATTTCTTTAAATGATGAAGCTGTTTTATATTCTTCATCAAAGATTTGTGTTAACGCTCATTTAGACGAACATTTGCAATATGGTTCATATAATTTTAGAATTTTTAACGCTCTTGCTTGTGGTGGGTTTGTTATATCTGATAGATCAGAACATTTAGAAAAAGAATTTAAAGATTGTATGGTCTTTACAGATGGATATGAAGATTTAAAAAATAAAGTTGATTATTATCTTGATAATCCACAAGAAACAGTTAAAATTAGAGAGAATGGGATTTCTTTAATTAAAGAAAAACACACTTTTAAGCACAGAATGAATAGTTTATTAGATTGGTTGGAGAACAAAATATGAAAGTTTTATTTGCAAACATACCTTATGTAAAAAAAGAAAATAATGAAATTTATACTGGTCCAAACGGTGGTTCTCGCTGGCCTTGGACTATGGCAGGAAATCATTTTCACAATTACGCACCTTTTCCTTTTTGGTTAGCTTGGGCTGCTAAATACGTACAATCACACGGTTTTGATGTTAAATTTTACGATGGAGTAGCACTTAAACATCATAGCCTAAATGATGTGAAAACAAAACTATTTGAAATAAAACCAGATATTATTTTTTACGATGTATCAACACCTACTTATGAAATAAACAACAATGTTGCTTTGTGGGCTAAAAGAACATTAAATTGTAGAAATGTGTTTTGTGGTCCACATATGAAAGTTTATGCCGATGTATGCATAAAAGAGGAACATATCGATAACTGCGTAATAGGTGAATATGATATACCTGCTTTAGACATATGTAATACTTTAGAAAATTCCAAACCAATTTATAAATTCGAACATCTTACAAATATAGATACATTACCAAATGGCGAGAATTTTGTACCATTTAGACCTTCTTACTTAGCAAACTATTATGATCCAAGTATGAGCACAGAAAAAATTCAACTAACTATTGGTACTTCAAGAGGTTGTCCTTTTAAATGTACTTATTGTCAATGGCCTAATGTAATTAATAATGGGCAGTATAGAGCTAGAAAACCAGAATTTGTAATTGACGAAATTATTCAAATGAAAAAAACTTTGAATGGTGATTTAAAAAGTATTTTTTTCGATGATGATACTTGGAATCTTGGAAAAACTAGAATTGAAAAACTTTGTGATGGTTTAAAAGACATTAACATTCCTTGGACAATGATGGGAAGAATCGATACAAGCACACCAGAAATGTATAAAAAAATGGTAGATTCTGGTTGCGTTGGTATGAGATTTGGTATTGAAAGTTTTAATCAAGAATTATCAAACAATGTAAAGAAGAAACTTGATACCGTTAAAGCATATAATAACTTAAAGTATATTGTAACAAATTTTAGTAATATGGAGTTTCACTTTACCACAATGAAAAATTTGCCAGGTGAAAAGAAAGGTAGCTGGGAAAAAGATCAAGAAATCTTGAAAGAACTACAACAATTGGGAGCAAAAAACAATAATATAGTTCATTGGCAAATTAGTGATTGCATACCATTTCCGGGTACTGAATTGTGGGAAGAGCTTGTTGAGTTAGGTCATGGCGATAAATTAAAAGATTTTTCTCTTTATGATGGTTCACCAAACAATAGTAAAAAATTAGCTGAAACTGTAGGATGGTTAGGTGAAGATTATAAACCAAAATTTAGTGAATATTCTGGTATTGACGGTAAATTAACAAACTACAACAAAGAAGAGGATAAATAAAAGATATGGTTAACCAAGGACAAGTTGGTATTGAAACTTCATTAGGTAAATATCTATACAATCTATCTATGCGTGATGATTTAAAAAATATTGTAGATATTGGGACTTGGAATGGTCTTGGAACTACAAAATGTATTATTGATGGTATATTGAATAGTAATAAAAAAGATTATAATCTTGTTTCTATTGAAGTAAACAAAGAAAAACATTTTGAAGCAAAAAACAACCTATCAAAATATATTGGTAATAATGTTAAATTAATGTATGGTAGAATTACTGAAAAAGACGAGTTAGTGAACTTAAATGATTATGATGATTCATTTTTCTACTCATACAGCAGAAACATCCAAGAACAATGGTATAAACAAACTCTTATTGAGCACAAAGAAGCACCAAATATATATAATAAATTATTAGAAATAACATCTTTTATAGATTTGTTAGTTTTAGATGGTGGTGAATATTATACTTATGGTGAATTTAGAAAGCTAAAACAAATTTCTAAGTTTGTTGTTCTTGATGATACAAATACTATTAAAAATTTTAGATCTGCTGAAGAGATAAGAAATTCAAAAAACTATGAAGTTATAGAAGATAATAGAGCCGAAAGACACGGTTTTTTAATAGCAAAAAATTTAGAGTTTTAAAATGAAAAAAGTTCTTTTAACAGGTGGTACTGGATTTGTTGGCAAAAATATTGTTAACAAACTAAGCAATAAGTATGAATTAATATCAATTGGTTCAAAAAGTTGCGATTTAAGAAATCAAAACGAGTGTAAAAATTTAATTTCACAGGTTAAACCAGACGTTATAGTTCATGCCGCTGGTACTGTAGGTGGAATTGGAGCTAACAAAGATAATCCAGCAACATTTATGTACGAAAATTTAATTATGGGTAGCAATATAATACATGAATCTATGGCTAATTCTGTATCAAAATTTATTCTCCTTGGTACAGTATGTTCTTATCCAAAATTCACTAAAGTACCATTTAAAGAAGATGATATATGGAAGGGATACCCAGAAGAAACCAATGCTCCATATGGTATAGCAAAAAAGACACTAATGAAATTAATAGAAACATATAATCAACAATATGGGTTTAATGGAGTAAATCTAATTCCAGTTAATATGTATGGACCACACGATCACTTTAATTTAACTACAAGTCACGTTATACCAGCTTTAATTTTGAAAGTACAAAAAGCCATACAAAACGGGGATAAAAGCATTTCAGTATGGGGAACTGGCGAGGCATCTAGAGAATTTTTATTTGCACCAGATTGTGCTGATGCCATAGAGTTAGCGATAGAAAAGAATGTTTCTCCACAACCAATAAATATTGGAAACGGAAAAGAAATAAAAATAAAAAATTTAGTAGAAACTATTTGCCAAATTATGAATTATGATGGTATAATAAAATATGATTCTACAAAACCAGATGGTCAACCAAGAAGATGTTTAGATGTTGTTAGATCTAAAGAACTCCTTGGTTTTGAAGCCAAAACGGATTTACAAAGTGGTTTGGTACAAACAATTAATTGGTTTTTAGAGCAGAATAAGGATTAAAATGAAAACAGCTTTTATTACAGGTGTTACTGGACAAGACGGTTCATATTTAGCAGAATTACTTTTATCTAAAGGTTACAAAGTAGTTGGCTTAAAAAGAAGAACTTCACTATTAGCAACAGATAGAATTGACCATATTTTTAGTAATTGTAATTTTGTATTAGAGTATTTTGAATTAGACGATATACCAAATATGTATAGGTTATTAAACAAGTACAAACCAGATGAAGTTTATAACCTTGCTGCCCAATCTCATGTTCGTGTTTCTTTTGAAACTTCAATGAGTACAGTCAACACTATTGTAAATGGTACACTTGGTTTGTTAGAGGCTGTAAAAACTACATGCCCAAATGCTAAATTTTATCAAGCATCATCATCAGAAATGTTTGGTGATAATCCACATTTTCCTTACAACGAAGACAGCAAGCTTACACCAGCATCTCCATATGCTAATGCTAAAGTTTTTGCTCATAATTTAATGAGAAACTATAGAATTTCATACAATATGTTTGCTTGTTCTGGTATTTTATTTAATCATGAATCTCCAAGAAGAGGAGAGACATTTGTAACAAGAAAAATAACAATTGCAGCAGCAAAAATTAAACTTGGATTACAAGACAAACTTTATCTAGGTAATCTTGATTCTGTTAGAGATTGGGGATTTGCTGGTGACTACGTAGAAGCAATGTGGCTTATGCTGCAACACCACAAAGCAGATGATTATGTTATTGCTACAGGAAGGGCATATTCTGTAAGAGAGTTTCTTAACTTAGTTTTTGAACATGCTCAATTAAATGTAACAAAGCATGTTGAAATTGATAGTAGATTGTATAGACCGCACGAAGTTCCGTATCTTTTGGGCGATGCAACAAAAGCAAAAAATAAATTAAATTGGCAAGCAAAAACTGATTTAAATACATTAGCTAAAATGATGTATGAAGCAGATTTACAAACAATTAAAGAGGAAAAATAATGCAACTTTCAAATCAAGCAGTAGGAGCACTTATGTTGGCTCTTCAAAAATCACTCATGGAACAATCAGATATCGTTCCTGTTCTCAAAGGGTTTGTTCTAATCGAATCCACAGAAGGACTTATGGTAACGAATCCACCCATTATAGAATTGAATAAACAAGAAAACGACATAAGTGCATAATGCCAAGATATTCTTACACATGCACCGAATGTAA
>Ga0194115_10008173_pt1 | contig 10194 bp, 8 predicted proteins | sample TA2MahsurfametaG_3_FD_148656 | JGI IMG/M metagenome (GOLD analysis project Ga0194115, IMG submission 148656) | Freshwater microbial communities from Lake Tanganyika, Tanzania - TA2015002 Mahale S4 surface | ecosystem: Environmental > Aquatic > Freshwater > Lake | place: Tanzania: Lake Tanganyika... | reverse complement strand
TACAACTACTGCTTGGACTATTTCTGCCGCTGTTGTTGTTGTTGTTGTTGTTGTTGCTGCTGCTGCTGCTCCCATTACTGCTGTTCGTAGTAGTCGAAGAAGAAGAAGAAGAAGAAGAAGAAGAAGAAGTAGTAGTAGTAGTAGTAGTAGTAGTAGTAGTAGTAGTAGTAACGGCGTTGGTGTTGTGAGTGTCGGATTTCCGACATGAAGAACGAGGGTCCTTCGTCCTCGTTCGTTGGTCGGCATAGGAATAATTACAGGATGGATCATAGTATTGATAGAAACAAGGATTGCTGGTAGGAAGTATTGAATAAGAATTTTGATAGGATATCGTCGTCGTCTTCGTCTTCTGTTCATGCGGACTAATTATGTCGGTTTTGGTCTTCGTTCTTGTTGATGAGAAGGGGACGGTCGTCGACAGTCGTGGAGGATCGGGTGGAGCATCGACTAAGGGATTTAAAATCATACTAACGATATCATGTTGTTGTGGAGACGACGATTGTTTTCGTTTGGTAAGTTGAATTGATGATGTTGTTTCCTTCATTGGAAGATCTTCCACCAACGGCGACGACGACGACGTATCCTGTCGTACAAGAATACCTTCGACAGTACGACTTCCGGAAGTTGTTGTTGCGTGAAAGAGTCCAAACAATGGTTTGTCGAAGAAAAGCGGATCACAGGGCAATTAAAGAAAAGAACAACGGAATGTGTTGATTCGGAAGGTAAATGATAGAGAAGAGTAGAGGAAAATTGAAAGAGTGTTTGAAAACTTGTTTGGGAGCGTTACCCCCCCCCGTCTCTCTTTTTACTCTAGAGGAGAAGATTTCCGAATCGTTGAGCTGTTAACTACGTTTTGTTGTCTCCATATGTGCCGTGAAATAACACCGAACAAAGTGATGGGTCGACGTGACACTGGCGCGCTCGACTTTGACTCACCGTGTCAAAATGAGAGAGGATCCCGCGTTTTGACAGTGTCACTCTTGCCCCTCCCCCTTTCTAAAAATGAGGGCCCCCCCCCCTTTTTGGATAACCTGTGAACGTCGGCATGGTTTGGTCGAAACGCGGGGTGCTTCGCTCTCTATGATACAAAACGATATTGCTTGGTGGCAACGTCTCATTCCACGACTCCAAGGGTCCAACAACACGACGACTACATCACAAATGCCAAAGAAAGAGACTTGTATCACCTAGCCCTATCCATCTAGGAATAGGAAAACTCTTTACGTTGGAGGATTTTCCAGATATCAGTACATCAAACAAAGCAACCCGAGGAAACATTCTGTAGTTCATAGAACCCCCGCTTTTTGAGAATTGCCAAAAAAACTGTCACGTTCCCCATCATCAACGTCATCATAATTGATCCATCCGTCATGGCATCCAAACAAAAAGATTCTTCGTCAGGTGTGACGTCTCCAGAAAGTCCCAAAAAGGCAAAATTATCATCCACTCCAACATCGAAAAAATCCGGATCGAAAACTACGAACAACAACAACAACAATAACCACAAACCACAACGTGATGGGACGGGAGTTATGGATTATTTACAAAGTCATCTTCCAAGAAGTTCCCTATTAGATCTATATCAAGAAGAATCACGGGGGAAATATGTCTGCCGTGCCGTCCTTCAACAACTTCCTGAAACATCCCAACAGATTATTATCCGTTTATCATGTTGTGGTGGGTCCTTTAGTCGACAGGCATTATCCATATGGGTATGTGCCCATAAGACGAATCCGACGAAGTTACAACATGATATGGAAGAATTATATAATTGGGCTATCGTCGATGATGCGACGGGTGGGAATGAATTGAAATTAACGACAGAATTCTTTGCCGCATTAAAGGGATCATTACAATGCCTTGATGGCTCCCCCTGGACGGCATTAACAGATTCATTAATGCAATTCATCATCAACGAAACTCAAAAGGGGATGACAGATACTAACAAAAGGAAGGATATCGAATTCCCATCCATGACACCAGAAGATTTAGAAAAATATACACAAGATCAATGGGATGCCGTCTTACATTACCTAGTGGGGACACCGAATATGAATATCCAACCCAATCCAGCCATTACACACTTCTTATTACAGACGAATCTCATGCAACCTGATCCAGAATATAATGGGAATGATCCAGATGATGCACCTCTCGTCATTACGCAAAAGGGATATGACTTTATGTTACAGGATAATACTCAACAGGTCTGGCATTTCGTTATGCAGTATCTGAAAAGTATGGAAACTCATTCCAAGGCGAAGGAATTACAAAAGGAGGCCCTATTAGTCTTGATTTGTCTATCTTTTTCTCGATTCGGTGAGTGTTACTCCGCCTCCTCTCTTTCCAAGGATGGAAGAGTCATTATGAAAGACCTGGCTCTCTTTGGATTATTGTATGTCAAGAAGATTGGGAAGACTTCGATCTTCTATCCAACTCGAATCGCCATGCAATTGGTTGGGAATTTGGATAATGAAAGCAGTAGTGGTGGTGGGATGTGGTCTCTCTCTAGTAAGGCCTTGGAATCAGCATTAGCCCTTCCCCGACCACATGATTCCTCTCATTTGGCAATCATCTGTCAAACGAATTTTCAATTATGTGCCTATACGACGAGTGAATTACATGTCAGTATGCTTGGTTTGTTTTGTGACGTCCAAACGATCCGACGATTGCCCAATGTCGTCTTTATGACGATTACACGTGATAGTGTCAAGGCAGCCTTCTCCTTGGGGATCCAAGCGAAACAAATTTTACGATTCTTGGAAAAACATGCCCATCCTAAAATGAGATTAGGAACGACGAGTCCAATCCCTCCAAATATTATTGATCAAATTTTTTTATGGGATGAAGAACGACATCGATTGGGATGGGATGAAGTCTTTATCCATCAATGTATGTTACATGGAGAATTCGATGCGGTAAAGAATTTTTCGATCAATGTCGATGCTCATGTCTGGTCGAGTGAAAGTCGGAATCAATTGTATCTCAAATATGAACATGCTGAACGGATTGTCAAGTTTGTTCAGACATGGCGTGCCAAGGCAGCAGCACATTGAAGAAGACAGATGTCCTTAGATAATGGATTTCCTTGTAGTGACTAAACACTACATGACTACAGGAAGTGCTTATAGTGAATCATCATTATGTCATGACCGGCAGGTATGTGCCGACTTTCGTTCCTCTATTTCGGCGCAGGCATTTGTTCATCTTTCCACCACTTTCGTAGATCTTTCTTTTTGGACAAGCATTTGGGAATGTCAGCACTGGCATGTACAGTACGGTTTTATCCTCAACAGCCATTGGATTGTCATCCATTATCCAGGATCTGATTGAATCCTCCATACTTTGTCCCATAGCTTCACATGAAACCAAAGACGGTACCCTTTCCTTTTGTCATATCGCCTGCAAATAAATCCGTAATGTAGCCTACACTGTGATATTTGATTTTCCGGTCGTTATCGAACGAAGACAGATCACGCTTCAGGTAGACCAATATTAATTCTGCTCCTTTCGGGTTCTAGTCTTCCCATCGTCGGATGATCAAAGGGGACCCATAGAAGGATCCTCCTCCCCCGGGGTAAAGTACCATATGCGATTCGATTCAGGGCATCAATTTCTTCCAACCACCCCTTCCCGACAGCCCGTTGACAGATGTCAAGACCGCAAAAATTAAAATCTTTCTTACAATACGGGTCCAGTGACAGGACCAAAACAAAAGATGAAAATCTTCACGATGTCTGATCGACACTTGATTTGTAAAGTAAATTCTCTTTTCCTTCCCCGATTGAATCACTTCCTGGGTTGATCGTGTCATTATCGTGGTCGTCGTTATCGTTGTTGTTGCAAATCCTATTCGAGAGTACTTCCCCATGTCGTCGTCGTTGCGAAAATGGAGGGATTATTCCTGGTTGATGAAGCTGTTGTTGACGACGAAAGCATCGACATCTTATCGCTCAACAGGAAGAATGGAAGCCAATCAAAGCAAAAAAGAATTTGTCAATCTCATGGCTGAGAAGAGAAACCACACATAAGTGGCGTCCTACTAAGGGAAAACCCATCTTGACAATACGTGAATTCAAGTATACCGTTGTGACTGGATTTGAACCAAAATAGGATAGAGAAACACAGCAATAAAGGACAACATCCTCACACTATCGCAGAATGTCCCGACAACAACATATCCTTTTCGAAGTAAAAACGACCTTGAAATTTTTGAGATTCACAACATCGAACTCACTTTCTCACTGTCGATTTCCGTTTGTTCCGTCGATGACACATCTCAACCGTTAAAGCACGGTTATGAATCTTTATTCCTGTGAGTCGAGTACTCGTGCGAACGCCGAGGATCGATGAAACCACGGCAGCAAACTTCCTTTCGACATGATTCGTCCTTGTTCCCGCCGCGGTAGAGAAGATTCGACCCTCATATTCCATTCTATTCCATCACACATGACCTTGCCTCGTCGACCTCAACAGGTTGTTTCCCTGAAGCGTCGTCATCGGGACTCAGTAGGAAACAACAAGATTCGATCACGAATATTCAAAACTCTTCGTATCGTCATCCTTTTAGAGATTATGGTATTTTTTTGGCCGTCGTCGGCAGTCGTCCAAAGTACGGCTCGACTCGAACAGTTGAAACAGGCCGAAAGTTTATTGATAGAGTTTGCTCGACGTTATGCCGTAGGAGATTTCGATATCCGACCATATGATACTACCATCCCTCGGTCTTGTATCCCTTCTTTAAAGCCATCCCAGTCGGAAGGTGAGGACCTTGTCATCCATGCGATTCACGTCCAAGACAAGGAGGACGGCACCGGCACTCGTCGGCAGAGAAGTCAATACCCCCTTGTGGCTCTTCATGGGTATTATAACGGTGCCGCATACTACTACCGTAACTTGCTGGGTTTGGCTAGATATTTCCAGAATGTATATTCCCTAGATGCTTTGGGATGGGGGTTGTCCAGTCGACCAAGGTATGACAACTTGAAGAATAATCAATCCATCGAAAGTGCAGAAGAATGGTTTGTGGAATCCCTAGAAGCATGGAGGAAGAAAAATGAAATTGAAAAAATGGTCCTATTGGGACATAGTTTTGGAGGGTATATGAGTGTCGCGTATGCCGAACGGTATCCAGAACGAGTGGATCGTCTCCTCCTTTTATCTCCTGTGGGGGTACCAGATGAAACAGATCCATCCTTCCTGGAACGGAAACAACGATTAACATCCTCCATCAGTTCAAGGATGTTTGTTGGAGTCTTTCAGACACTCTTTGAATGGACGACTGTCGGGGGTGTCCTACGAAACGTCGTTTCACAGGAACGTGCCTATGATTGGGCAAGTCGTTACGTACAGCGTCGTCTTCCATCGATTAATGCCTTGGATGAACAGGAGGCTGTCACTGATTATCTATATAGTAATGCAATGGCACCTAGTTCTGGAGAAAATGCTATCCATGCCATCCTAACGAAGAATATCATGGCGAAACAACCCCTCGTTCATCGGATACCCAAGTTAAAGGTTGAAAATATCAGGTTCGTCACTACTCATAACTCTCGTACGACCACATTATGGATGGTGCTTGACTCAACCCTTTTCATCATTTATATTACAGCATGTTCTATGGACAATACGACTGGATGGACGTGTCGGGAGGCCTGACAGCTAAGAAGTTATGCGAAACGTCTGCAGAGTCCCCTAAAGTACAAGTTTATGTCGTCCCAAACGCGGTACGTGAAGTATGATTTCCTACGAGGGATTGAATCGTAACTTTTGCAAACAAAAGCAAAATGATTTTTAACAAGTCGCTTTTTCTTCTTTTTCTTTTGCGATGATGTTCATGTGCCTCTCTCTCTCTCTCTCTCTTCCTTTCTCTTGACACAGGGTCACTTGTTAATGCTGGAAAATCCTCAAGGGACGAACTCGGCTCTTATTGAGGGATCTGGTGGGGGCAAGGATTCAAGTATTCGTGGTGGTATCCTAGTCGAGGATTGAGGTTGATAAAGTCCATTATGACTCCGTCACTCACCGACGTAGTTCTACCTAGGATTGCTGAACGATGTCGCAGTTTATGGTTACTTTGTTTCGTTTCCAGTAATCCAAACCGATAAATCTCTCCATTTTCACCGAAATTCCTCGTAGTTCAGATTCTGATAGTCCCACCTCTTGCGCTTGACCTTCTGACGAAAGGCTCACAGTCATCTACATATATTTTTGGGCATTAGTCAATCCGAAATCGGCAATACGTTTGGATAACAGGAGCTCGACATGGCAGGTGCTGGCGCCTTGCCGCCGGAGGTTCACGTGTCATGTGGTAGTATGAAGCTCCACCGGCGTGCCACGCCAGCAGGCGGGCTCCGACAGAAGGGTGTATCGATATTATTTATTCGTATATACATATATATAATTGACATATATTGCGCGTCGCGAGCGAGCCCAGCGGTTGGATGAGAGTACCGTATGGCGATCGCTGATCGATTTTTGGTATACACCTTGACTTCCCTGCCCTACAACTGAAAACATCGGGTCTATCTGTCACGCTTTCTCCTTCGGATACCCTGCCAGTCCATTGCGTTACAGACACTAAGAAATCGATGCGCGAGGCATACATGATCATACACAGATAAAACATCGACTGACTGTAGAGATGCCAAAATTCGATGCTGGAACAACGATACGACATGGACGGAATAGACAACAAAGGGATCTAGTCTGCGTACGGGATATTCCTCCTCTCGATGCACACATGCCAGACTTGTCTGACAAGTACCGTGTAAGTCCAGAACAATATCGAGGATACAAGAGTAACGGAATCAGTCGTAGGCCAACGCCGAGGTATCAGAAGCCTGATGACTATCGAGACGAAGGTGTCGCCGTGCATGGAGACGTCACGCCAAGGGAGCAGCCACGTGACAGCATTGAAGAGTACTATAACGGGGAATCAAGCTCAGTGGCAATGGCGGATGATTACGGGTCAAAGGGGGGGTCACTTTCAGTGGAAAGTCGTTTGGACTACTCTCTCGGACGATTATCCAGTGAAAATTCTTTGGGAAGCGTACATCCGAGTGGGGCACACAATAACAAGCCTCATCTCGCAGTCACTACGGATGACATTGCGGCGATAGCCTTTTCGGAATTAACGCCAAGGACGAACAATCTCAATTCGACCCAGGCAGGAGATGGAGGTCCTCAATCGATGTGGGAAAATAGCGACCACATGGCAGCAAATACCTCAAGGGATCAGCCACTACAATATTCTCTTTCCAACACTTCCTCGGTTGTGGATCGACGATGGGAGGCGCTTCGTGCAAAGTACGAAGAAGAAAGTGTGAAGACGGATCTGTCTTCAAGTAGCGGCGATTCAAGTGACGATATTCACACTCTACTAGATGTCAATGAAAGCAACCAATTGAGCCCGAAGAGTCTGAGCAGTCAAGCATTACAGGACTTGCTCATCGAAGACTGCGTGGAAACCGGCCTTCCAGCTCCGAGCACGACGGCTACTCTACATGATCAAGGGGCAACGAAATTCCAGTTTTCGGAAAGAAGATCTCGCGCAATCAAGCAACCTCTCCCTAATGACCTACTATTCCAAGGTGTCACCTTGAATGATAACCAGATGAAAACCAAGCCGAACGGTAACTTGTCGGACGACGAAAAAAGGATTGGAATACATGATTCATTACCATGCTCAAGCAGCACTGCCGGATCGAGTCGTGGCGCTTTCAACTCTGGTAAACCTGCCCAGCGAGTAAACCAAGACGATCGCTATGAAATCACGAACGAAAGTCCGACGAAGCATGGTTTGTTATGGTGGCGGAAAAACGGTAAACGGCTAGTTGAAGAGAAGCTGGGGCGTACACCGAAACAAGAAGGTGATGGTTTCCACTCTGGAAAGAATACACCTAGAAGCGCATCCTCTGTTGAAAGTAGTGAAGAATCAAGACAAACTCAGCCAGAGCTACCGGAAAGGACATCCACTCCTACTTTCGACGCTCGACACTCGACGAGTCATAGTATCGGTACGTCTGCTTTCTCTCGGCGGTTGTCAGTCTTTGAGAAGCAGCCTACCATCGACACATCGCAATACAACAGTCGATCCCAAACTGCTGCTTTAAGTAGTGCATCCAATGGGAGCCTTGCAACAAGCCCCTTGACGCAAAAGGTGAATCGTAGCGGTGGTCGTCACGATGAAGTGGTGGGGTCGGAAATAGCCGAATCGACGCGTTCGAGACCCCGACAAGAAGATTCATCCGCCGATGACGGTGCGTCCTGCCTCGTTTCGCCCCGAGCAAGAGATAATCCGAAAGAAGAACAACTCCCTTCTCGAGTGACAAAATCATTCAAGAAAGAATGGGCTTCATGCACTCAAAAGGGTAAATCGGGCTTTTTCCCTCCGACAACGACGAAGAAGATTCTCGTGGGTCAACACGAGATCGATTTCAGTCATGACTCGAAGTCGCTAGGAAGTCGATCGAACTCTGACGACAATGATTACGCAGCCGATATACTGGACGTGTCGTCAAGCTTGACACATGATACCTACAAGAAAGGCGACGACGACGTCAACAACACCGCTGTGCTGTGTCCGACGCCCGTCGCCGCGCGAGTAGCCGATGATGAGGAATCCAAGACCGTAGAGCTTGTGGTGGGTGTGAAAAAGATGGCTAGCTTTGATGCAAAAGGATGCGCCGTAGGTGCAGGAATTCCAAGTTGGCGTATAGATCAAACTGAGAGCTTTTGGAACTTCAAGCTAGGCATCAAGTCGATGGTATCCGGCCATGTCGACGATTACTACGTACACAAGCATGTGATGGGAGTGGGCCCGAGAAGTTCAAAAGTATTACAAAAATTCTTCCGAAAACCTACAAACTCATCGACGGAGCTAACAGTGAAGGATGAGGCGGCAGCCTTTGTACCCAATGTGCTTGACTACATCTATTGCGATGACTACGACTTGGACTTGAACACTGAAAACGTCCTAGCCTATCGACACATTGCGAATGTTTCGAGGATCCCCTCAATTCTAAAGAAGACGGCTGAATTTATTTTGACGGATATGGATATACCAAATGTGAATGTCTACACGGCTCAATGTTCACTCTATAATGACGAAACGATAATGAACTACATCGCTGCGAAGTGCGGCGAAGAGATAGAGAATATTCCAATCACCGATCCAGTGTGGGAGGTAATGAATCCCAAATTCTTTCTCCAGGTGATTTCTTGTCCCAAGATTGACTTGAAGACCGCCAGCCGCCGCTTAAGCCTTCTTGTGGTTGAGTATCACGCCCTTCACGAGAGAGAGCTCCGTGCCTCGACTTTTCTCGACATGACATCCGTCGCTGTGTTGCCACTGATTGACAGAGAAGCTGCTATTCCTATTCTGGAGATTTGCGATGCATACGTTGCACCGGAGACTCTTCAAAAGCTTCAGAAAAGGTGTGCGCACGTAATGGCATGCAATTGGAAGACGACTACGGATGCAGAGCGAAAACGCTTTTTCACTCTTCTTCGTACCCTCCCGGCTACCTTTACGGTAGATTTCTTAGAAATGGTAGACTCGGGTAAGTCTGCAGGTCTGGTTGACAATGCGCTACTGAAAATGCTGGACGGCTTCAGGCTGCGACGAGATTCGGAATCCAAATATGAGGGGCGCGACAGCTTCTCTGTCGCAAAGCTCTGTGGATCGGAGGAGGGCGAAGACGATACAGAACAAACGCTGAGCTGGCGGATGGATTCGAGTCAATCTTTCAGCGACTGGGCCATTAAAATTAAGCATGAAGAGACGAAAGAATTGGATATCTACCATGTTCACAAGCACATGCTGGCAATCGGTCAGTACAAGAGTACATTCTTTGCAGATGCATTCATGACGGGGGGACAGGCAACCAATAGCAATGGCAGCATGACGATTGAATTACCGGAACAAAGCGCCTCGGTTTTCTCAGACCTACTCGACTTCGTGTATTCTCCAGACCATCCGGTGGTACTTTCTACGAGGACAGCCCCTTTACTTCGGTACCTAGCGAGAGTTTTTGGAGCATACATGCTGAACAAGAAAGTGATCGAGTTTCTTCAGAACGATATTGACTCATCCAACATGATTCACTATCTGGACGACGCAGATGCCTACGACGATGAACGTATTCGGAATATTGTGGTCCATAAGTGCGCCAGGGATATCCGACAGATAGA
>Ga0194115_10008172_pt1 | contig 10194 bp, 5 predicted proteins | sample TA2MahsurfametaG_3_FD_148656 | JGI IMG/M metagenome (GOLD analysis project Ga0194115, IMG submission 148656) | Freshwater microbial communities from Lake Tanganyika, Tanzania - TA2015002 Mahale S4 surface | ecosystem: Environmental > Aquatic > Freshwater > Lake | place: Tanzania: Lake Tanganyika... | reverse complement strand
GCGCCTCACGGTCTGCACTCGTTTCAAGAATCGAACGGACAGTAAAGCTAGCCGGGCACGGGTACCGGACGATACCATCCGACGATTCTTCATTATTTGGAAAGGTCACAGGGTCCTTGTTGTTATTACTGGCGGAACACTCTTGGCTGTCCGGCGTGTTCGTCCTCGTACTGCATGTAGAAAGGAGACTCCGATTGGAGTTCGAAACTGCCGCTGCGAATGCTTTTCGTCTTTCTCGATGCCTTTGAAGGGCATTCAATCCATCTCTTCTAGCGTCGTGGACCATCATGGGGATAGGAGTATATGCTGTGCCGAATGCGTCTTCTAACAGTATCACCTACAGGGGTCCTTTTGTCCCTCCTTGGACGTCTCTGGCGAGAGAGAGTCTGTGAACGAAAAGCCAAAAAATTTCGCTTTTATTACGGTGTCACTGTCAGTTCGCATTTTCAACGTTTCTCGTATGGATTGTTAGGGGAAGGAGACATGATCTTTTGGCCCCTTGTAGTCTATAAAGAAACCATTTAACGCCAAGTAAAAACACTAGAAGTGATTTAATTGCCATCAATATGATATCCGGTATCCTTACATAATGGATGCAGTCGACTCTGGTAGAATATTCTTGACCGTCTTGTTGCATGCATTGGTCGTTAAAGAAAACCAAGAATGTCATTGACAGTGAGACGAAAGCGTCTGACACATACGTAGGTGGTAGGGGATTGGGGATGGGTGTCGGATCGCCAATCAATTTCGTTCACTAGTTGATTTAATGAAGCGATCACGAGTGGGAGGGTTCTCCAGTAGGAACCTGACGTAGATGAAATCTGGCGGTTCCAAATGGTTCGCTCTTCATGAATTAATGGTCGTCGAAATCAAGGCACATATATACATATTGAGTCGTTAAACTGGTTTCGCCGGAAACTGGTTGGAGTTGTCTAGTTCGACAGATGTTCACTGCTTACTCCTTAAACCTGGAATATCCATTTTTCTCCGTAGGATACATACTAAATTTTCGTATAATATTACGTCGGTTCCCAGGGCTGTGGACCCGTGTATTTCTCAACCGAGACTCCAGTCCCCCCGCAACCCGCAACATCGATGCTTGGACATAGCGGAATCATCCTGGCAACTTCTATCATACGCAACCCACATTTGAAAATGAAGTGGGATATGTGGTCGCTGCGTGGTTTCCATTCTCTATCCTTCAAGTCCAGAATTTGAAAAAAAATGTAGGTCGGATATTCTTCGATGCAAACCTGTGAACACATCGTAAATGACGTTCGTCGAGGTTCCCAGTTCCATGTTCTATGTGAATGACTGTTTTAGCAATACCGTTCCTAAGTGATTTCTATGTTCCCTCGAACCGTCGATGCGACTCGTCGGAAGAAGCCCTACAAACTAGAGTTCCTTTCTAGTATCTACGAATGGAGGAAACGACATGCGAAAGAAGACTGCTAGCACCTCATCGGTATACTTTCGCTCCTTCTTGGTTGTGAAAACGTATGGATCGAATTGAAGGATTCTTTAGTACGACGAACATTGAAATCTTTTTGTCCACACCAGAATCCCCCTTTTTCCAAAACCCGTCTAGTATCACACAGTGCCGATGCATGGTTGGGTACAATTTTTCAAATCCAGATTCTCACATCCTACAATTGTTGAGACATATGCTACCTACACAGAGAAGCAAAACGCTACGTTTAACGACATTAGTCTTTCTTGTGTGAGGTCCTCGACGACAAGGCGGAATTTTGGTTTCTCAAACCCCAGCTGCAGGCAATGAGCGGATCATGTGGACTTTGAGTTCATGGAAAAATGACGCACCATTTCTCATCTTCCGTCATGGCTACGGATCTGACAACAGATCTTCCTCCTATCTCTCCAGAAAGTGGGTACACACCGATGTTCAGATGCTCCCGGCTATGGTATTGTAGACATTCACTGTCAGTCCAAAGGCAGTCGAGTCAGTAGTGATTCCTCGACTTTTTTTTCAACTTTGGAGGTTACCGATCAAGAAACACAATAATTACGAAAGGCCTTGGAAGCTGTATGTCTTCACCAGAAGCCCCACCTGGCATGAGAACAGTCATATGGGTGTCCTCTCGCTAACACGTAATGGTGGTGGTATAAACTGACATTAAAGACAGTGAACTTGACATGCACGATATGCTTCGGTTCCCCCCAAAGAGGAGAATCGTCAGACTGTGGACGAGAGCTCGAGGTTGTCGAATACGTTCTTCGTTTGGGACCTCATTTCACAGTCAGTGGGACTTTCGAGGTAATTTTTATTGGACGAGACGTTCTTAACGAACCTCTTCCGCCGCTTTCGCTTCCGGTTCCAACCAGTCTTGTACTCGCAGGAGTCTCTTCTGTTGTTGGATGGCATTCGGCCTCGAGGAGGGAGAGGGTAAATCACATACCTCGTCTTACAGTCTTGGGTATGCCACACTCGTTCCGAGAAACACCGGGTGCAATAGTGGATAGTCTGATCCCCCAGTCTGCCTTAGAAGACTAGCTTTTGACATAAACAAAAAAGATGAATTCGAGTTGCTTGGGCTGTGAGTTCTTTCATCTTCGACTTCGAGCCAGAATCGTTGCATCAAGCACAACGGATCGGACATCATTGCGCATTCGTCAAGCAAACTTTTCCTTTCAAGAATTCAGGCAGTCCACCTTCAAGGGCAGCTGTCGATACCACGACGATACTGTTTGATTCCCCTGAATGTTCCCCATACCATATGGGGGAGCTTGACTTGATGTTGTCGCTATTACTGCTTCGATTACTATCCTTTTTTTCAGGAGGATGATGTGTTCATTTTGTGATATCCAAAACCCGGCAAATGCAAATGTTGGTAGCATGGGCCACCAACCATCAGGGAAGTCTACGATACATTTCTCATATGTTCCTGGATGATTGTCGGGGGGGGGGGGGGGGGGACCCCTCGACTTTGCCCTTAGCATTTTGTATAGAGTACGGCAATGTCTCAAGAACCATTCTCAACTCTAGCGACTTGATCCTGCTGGTGAATGAAATTGCCCATCAGGGAGGACGATTCAAGTGTCGGCATGCATGTGGTACTCTTGATGCCAGGGATCGTATTGAATTTTCATTTGTTCTTGCAGACATAATTCAACACGTTGGATTAACACCGGACGAAGAGCGAATGGGTGATAGTCACTTACGAAGGGGACAGACCACACTGGTAAAGACGTCTTGTCATTCAGGACTATTTCTTCCTCGTCATCGTTGGCATTCAAACGACCACCCGCCAAATCGTCAACTTCTGACAGAACTAGGTGGGCATCGCCTGTAAAACAGATTTCCTGCTTTGCGTGACGCTTCTAATGTAAATGCCTACTGTATAAATTTGGATAACGCAGTGTTTGATACGTGGGGGATACATGTGTCCACAAGTGACACATATCTTTGGTACATCTCAGGTAGATGTGTTGAATCAAGACTAGGTGTGTAGCCTTGTGTAGCAATAAGCTAGCACCCAAAACAAGCTGGAGAGCTGTGTGTGAAAGCTTCGATTTGTTCCAAAGTATGAGGTTCGTCCTCTTGAACGCTCCAATGTCCTTCTGCTGCTGGTGCTTTCTCCTTTCTGCCACGATTCAGCCTTTCTCTGACTTGTTTCAACTTTGTCAGTAGGGTCAAGTTCCAGACCTGGACCTTGCATATGATCTTTCTGGGAGTTCTGGATCTATCGTATTCGAGGGTAGATAAGCCACTCCTAGACCATATTCTAGGATACGGTAGTAGGCACCGAGGAGCGTAGTAGTGATTTGACCAGTCCGACTGTTGTCGGTGAATCCCAATTCCCAATATCCGTATTCACAGTCAAAAGGAGGGAATAAACATGCTGGCTCGTCGTTGTAATGTACTGTCTGTATAAAGGAATCGGATTTCTTGCTTTGCCCGACGCTTGTTGCTTCGATCGGCGGGGAATATCCACCGCGGATGCTTATTGAATGAAGATCACCCGTTGGACGTTCTCCTCCGTTGTCGAGATTATGCCTGGACATTCTAGAACATCATCGATCGTCGAATACAACAACCGCGAGAAACCACATCGTTTCTGACAGTGAAGCCTCAGGAACAATAGGAACTTCCATGTCAATTTTTGGGTGCGGCGGTTCTCGTGGGTTCGCAACGAACAGAAACGGAGAAGATTGGGGGTTTTCGCTATAAAGGGGTTCTCATTTATGTCATGCGATCGATCGTACACTTCGGAGAATTCTCACCTACGGTGCCTCTTGTCCTCTCAAGTCCTGCATAGCGAAACGCGACGTACGAAAAGCGGAATGTTCTGCAAAGAATGTTCCAAAAGCAAACTGGAGAGGAGAATGCACCTTATTCGGAGATCAACCTTAATCGAGGGCAATATTTAAACGTTTTCCTCACCGACGTGATGAGACATGGTCCTGCGGATGAATTCGGAATATGGATTCGACGTTTTAGTTGTTCGTCCTGTGATTTCTCTCATGGTTCGCCGGGATGCAAACAGTGGGTATTTCTGATTTTTCCCTCACTCTCGTTCGTATTGGCCTCGCTACTTCACTTCGCATTTTTTGGGATATCATCCTGCAAACCATTTCAGAATATATCATCCTGCAAACCATTTCAGAATATATATCTACACATTTCATGGACATGGATTCATCTACCTTTCTACAACAAGAGCTTCGACTAGTATATCATCGTCATGTGGAGGCGATTCAGGTATTCGAAAAGGGGAATATTCGAGAATCGAGGAGTATGTTTGCAGAGGTTTGCTCAACGATTAATCAACTCTTCGGACGGGCATATGGGACACCGGATATCTTTTTCTTTCCAGGATCACCCGTCATCCGAGAATGTATAGGAAGTCCATTATATTCGGACAAGTCTATATTCCAAAATCGAGAATCCGAAGATCCAAAAATGGATGAGAATGAATGTTCCTCCAGACCAGATATCCCCCTGTATTCACGGATATTGAAATTACCGACAAAGTGTTCACCGAATCAATTCCTTTTCATCGCATTATATAATCTTGCCATTTCAACACATTTGGCAGCCTTACATTCTTTGGTCGTACGGGGTGAGAATGATACGAAACTTATTGGCGAGGCTGCCCAGTTATGGGAACTTACCTACGGCTTCCAATGGAGAGAATCACTCAACCTGCGACCCATCCATGCATTATCCATCTTAATCAATCTCGGTCATATTCAAAGTATATTGGGGAATGAAGATTCGAGTAAGAAATGTTTCGAAAAAGTCCTTTCGGCATGTCAAATATTGGAGGGACGGAACCAGGAAGTCCCTAGTCGAGAGTTTTTCCTCTATCAGGCATTGAGAATGTTAGGTCTTACCTTCAGACAGACAGCAGCAGCTGCTTGATGGTTGTACAGGATTACATATTGGGTATTGCCTTTCAGACAGACAGCATCTCCTTCATAACGACGATTGTACAAAACCTATTTTGATGTTGTTCTAAACGGTCCTAGTTTTATCTTTTGTATCATGATCCTTTTGCACGGAATACACTCTTAGGCTTGACTGAATAGGACCATTCGCATCCATTCCCTCTATATCCTACTTTATTACAATACAGACAATTGGATATCGTATCATATCATTTATGTAAATTTATCTAAATTCATCGTCCACCACTTATCCTGCCGCATTGTTTCTGTTTCGATAAGCAAGAATGATCGATGACAACCTACCTACCTCCCTACTTGCTACCATACCATACTACTTTCGTGATCGACTCAAATTGACCAAGAGAGATGCAAAGGCATAGGGACCCTGACGAGCATGGACGGTATCGAAGAGTGCGATACTACGGAATCCTTCTCGAAGACAGGAAACGGGAATGGAGGCACCCGCAATGAATTCCTCACTTGTTTCACCCTTATGCCAGACGGTGAAGATACAGAGGGACATGGAAGGATTCTTCGATGTGAACTTGACACAATTACTCTCATCCCAAACAGGATTAAATCCATTCTTCATAATCACCTTGGTACGATGTTCTGTCTTTTTGGAGTCGTGATAACCACTGTAGATGGAGACTCGAACAAAGGGATTGACAGCCTTGGTCTTGACAGTCTCGGGGGATGGAAGACAATTACCACCAATAATATCGATACTCCAGGTTTCGACTCGCTCGGGTAGGGGGTCATCTCGGAGTAAATGTTCTGGTTTGAGGACGTAACCACATGATCCATTCCTACGGAAACGGCCATCCGCCTTGAGGATATGTTCATCAAAGTTTCCATAGTTGAGAGAGACAAGTTGGCAACCAAGTGCCCACAAATCAAGTGGCTCCGAATTAATCTTATCCTTCGATTTGACATTCTTCCATGAATGGAATGTACGGCAGAGATGTTCTGTTGTGAATTCCTTCATCCGAGTCGTCGTCGTCGAATCACTGACATGCATCTTATCCAGAACGCCATGGGAAAAGCTATGGACATGAGTATTTGGTAAATTAAGACTCTTTTCCCAATGACGATGTTTCGTAGTATGCAAAAAGGTCATTTTCGCCAACGAGGTAGGAATAGGAGTAATCCGTGCCATTTTCTCAGTATATTCAGTAGCACGTTTCACTATGATTTGACGTTCCACTACCTTGGATTGTGAAAATCTTGCATCCTCCAATGAATGTTCAGCTTTCTGCCGAAGGAGTCTTGCTCTATTGAAGGCAAGAATCGCCTTACGATCAATCACTTTCTGATGATCTGATCGTATCTGATCCTTTGCAGCATTGAGCATAGCTTCATTGAAGAGACTATCCGAGTTCTCAAACATTCGTTTAGCTTCCAGCGCTCGGGCTTCAGCTTCTTCCTTCTTGATTTTCTTACTGTTATACGTAGCAAGTTGGTTATCACGTTGAAGCTTTCTTCGTTCGACGAGTTTAACATTCTTCTCATGATCAGGTAATTCTTCTTTGGACGGTTGGAGATTTTCAGCATTAGTCTTAGCAGCCTGTGCCAAACCTTCTAGATCTGCCGCTGCTCGTTGTGCTTCATCGACTTGTGCGATTAAGCTCTTACGATACGCATCCTTCTCAGATACATTCGACGTCGCCTTCTCTCGTGCTGTATGGCGGAGATTCGCAGCTTCTCGTTCTTCTTCTGCATGTTCGGCTAGTTCCTCGGCAGCACTGATACTCTTATCGGCCTGACGACGAAGTCTCGAGGCGACGTCACTTTGCGTCTTCCATTGATGGGCAGCTCGTTCAAATTGTGCCTTCAAGACGACGACTTTCTTCTCGAATTCATTCAGTTCCTTGTCTGCCAATCTCACCTTGATTTCCGAAAGGCGTCGCTCTTCAAGCTTCGCAGCATGCTTCAAGAGGACCTTCCCAAGCGTACCATTATCTTTCTTCTCTTCGACTAATGCTGAGGCCTGGTCCTTCTTCTCACGTTTGTATTGAGTACTCGTTTCGATTAACTTAATCTGTTCATTGAGACGAGCAGCCATCTGTGCCGCCTCATTGACCGATTTCTTCGCAGCCGTGACACGATCTGTAGCATTATTGAGTTCTTCATGAATAATTGAAGCTTCCTTCTCCAATGCTTCTTCCTCTTTCGTTTCGACGTCGGCCTTTCTTCGGTCTTCCTTCGCTTTGGATGCCGCCCTCGCAGCACGGGCTTCTGTTTCGGCGGCACGCTTTTCACTAATCTTCGATTCCGTCATGGCAGTCGTGACAACATTCTCGGCAGTCGTCACAGTTTCTTCACATTCGATCAATAACGTTCGAAGTTTTGATAACCGCGCCTTGGCGAAATCCGCATCTTCACGTTTCGCTCTTGCATCGGCAGCGACTTTTTGATACTTGGCAACCTGTTTTCTTTCTAGGGCATAGGAGGCTTCTAGTTTCGTTTCCGCCTCCCGGAGCTTTACCGTCGCCTCATTCAGTTTGTGCAAGAATTCTGTCGCCTCCTGAGCAGCATCGATGGCTAGGATTTCTGCATGCATACAGGAAGCACGATCATTTTCAACAGTATCACCGAAAAATTCTTGGATTTCCAAACCTTCACCTGTGGCTCGACATGCCGTCAAGGTCTGATCGCCAGTATCGATATCTTCACCTTTCAATCGAAGAGCAAGTTGCAGAATCGTCTCCTTGGAGAATCCAGCTGCATCGATCAACCTATCAGCTTCCTGTTCCGCCTTATCGGCCTCTTCTCCCATCCTATGAGCTTCCAGTTCGGCTTTGGCAGTCTCAATTTTCGCATCCTCCAAGTCCTTCTTGGATAGGAACAACAGTTCTCCCGCCGAGTGTTGGACGATATTTTCTTCATGGTTTTTGGGAGCCCTAATGGGACCACCGGAATCAAACCCAATCACAACTCCACTGTCCAAAGCGGCTTCCTCTTCGTCGCGACTTGCGGCATTGGGTAGATCATTATCCGTATAGAATTCATCATTTTCATTGTCATAGTCATCATTGACGACCTTTGCACCCTCTTCAATCACCTTTGGGCGCTTTCCCATGATGAGTACCTTCCCCCGCATGGCATGCGGTGACGGAAGAAGATCCGTTGCATCAATACTGGCCGTATCATCGGGGACGACGATTAGACCACTTTTCCCAAGAATTCCGAATAGTTCACTAGCAAGACGTTGCTGATTTTCAAAGCTACAATGATTTTCAATATTGAGGATCACTGGATAACATTTGGGATGTCGTAGCAAGAACTCTCTCAGTAATTTGAGGACCTTCGTGACGGACAAGAACTCCGGATTGCTTACGCCCGTGAGACTTTGACGACTAATGACGGGCATATCTCCATTATCATGAACATCCAGTTCCAAACAACGAACGCCACGATATAGGGCTGACAGGTACATGTATTCATCATATTCGGATTCCTTCGTCCAATGACTCAAATAGGTATCATGACTGCTGCAAATCCAATAATGACTAAGGGGGTGAGTCATATCATCTCCTCCCACCCTGCCACGGGATGGATTCAATGCATCATTAGCATCACTCAAAAGATACAAGAAGAATTTCACCCGAGGAAGTCTAGGATCAGCTTCAATTCTTCCATTCAAGAGGCAAATACGATCCAAGACATCCTCGATCGACAAGGAGAATTCTCGTTGCTTCGTCCGTAAAAAGGAAAGAAAGGCTACCGCAGAAATCGATTGAGCTAATTCGGATGGATCTGGTCGATCTTGTTGTGCGTCCGAGAGGACTTGACCAGATTTCATGGCTGGTATGGGGTCAGTCAACCAAACTTCATTCCAAATTCGAAGCATAGCATCCTGTTGTGAAGTTCGTAATTCTGGTACATCCAATCCTTGAAGAAATCTAACATCATCTAAAAGCTGTGCTGCAGCCCATAGTGGTAAACCTCCACCGATACGTCGTTGAGTGGGTAATTGCCGTACGACCTCCTTGTACATCGTCGTTAGCATCGGTTTCTTGAAGGGCATATAGAGGCGTTCACATAGGTCTAACCACTCTGCCGTAGACAAGGTATCCTTCAATTCCTTTCCCAAGTCAGTCCAAAGATATTCCAACAATTGAGTCGTCGAATCATTCCGTGTCTTACATTTCCGATATGCCGTAATCATGAGGTTGAGTGCGTTACATAAATTCTTGTGATGTTCCGCATTGAGGACAATCAAATCCAGTGTTTCCAACGTCTTTCGTTGCTTATCCACTTGTGACGTATTCCCCCCCTCCTTGGGTCGTTGACCAGTTTCTCGATAGAAGAGACTTAACGATAATTCTTCAAAGGTATCGATACCGCCCGTCGTCATCATCGTCGATTCGTCACCAGCACCACCATTCGGGGGGAACAAATTTCCACAATCGGTCGATCGTGCCAAATCAAATCGTTTCGTCAATTGTCCGACCATGATATGATCCATATGGGATACATCAATCGCCTTCAGTTGAGCCGATCCTGGATGATGAGAGGCAGCCGCATTTAGGAATCCCTTGACGGAATGATTCTTATGAGTCGTCACATACAATGTCCGATGATCCTCGCTAATCCCGACCTTGCGGGGTTGTAACTTTCCATTCTATATGCGTATATATAAACACAAGACGATATCGCAGAGAAAAGTTCATCGTGTGTGTGTGTTAGAGAGTGTGAGAAACGCTCAGAACTACTACCAGTACGTCATGGCAGACGGGGCTATCATCCGGACGGACATCCTTACCTTGTTGACCTTGTAGA
>Ga0194115_10008171_pt1 | contig 10196 bp, 9 predicted proteins | sample TA2MahsurfametaG_3_FD_148656 | JGI IMG/M metagenome (GOLD analysis project Ga0194115, IMG submission 148656) | Freshwater microbial communities from Lake Tanganyika, Tanzania - TA2015002 Mahale S4 surface | ecosystem: Environmental > Aquatic > Freshwater > Lake | place: Tanzania: Lake Tanganyika... | reverse complement strand
CTGATACTTGTGACTCTTTATATCCGCCGAACGAAAACGGATGAGCTGGTATGACAACTACCGCTATCCCGATGCCTTCCCTCTCTCACCGAGCAAAGCGATGGATTTCCCGCAATCTAATCCGTATTTACGCGGGCCTTGCCTTTATCTATTTGTTCATTCCCGTCGCCTACACATTTGCTTTCTCTTTTAATGATGCTGGAAAGAGCAACCTAATTTGGCAAGGTTTCACTCTTGATAACTGGAAGAACCCATGTGGCGCTCCACAAGTATGTTCTGCGGTTGCCAATTCGCTACAGATCGGAATTCTCTCCACCGTAGCGGCCACAATCTTGGGAACAATGATTGCTTTCGCCCTTGGAAGACATAAATTCAAAGGCCGGAGCACTACTAACCTCCTTATCTTCTTACCGATGGCAACACCTGAAGTCGTCCTCGGTGCATCACTTCTTGCGATGTTCCTAAACCTTCGCGTAAGTCCCGGCTTTTGGACCATTGTGATTGCACACGTGATGTTCTGTATCTCTTTCGTAGTTGTGACCGTCAAAGCTCGTATCGCTAGTTTGGATCCGCGCCTAGAGCAAGCAGCGATGGATCTCTACGCAAATGAACGCGAAACCTTCCGTTACGTAACTCTTCCTCTTGTAATGCCCGGGATTGCCGGCGCGGCTCTTCTTGCCTTCTCGCTCTCATTTGATGACTTCATCATCACCAACTTCAACTCCGGAATTGTTAGTACCTTCCCTAAGTTTGTCTGGGTCTCCTCAGCTCGCGGTATTCCACCGGAAGCAAATGTCATCGGAAGCGCGATGTTCTTTATCGCGTTGATTATTGTGATCGTCGGCCAGCTTGTTTCGCGCCGCCGCCGAGCCAGCTAACGAGCTAACCAGCCGCCATCTACGGTGAGAATCTCGCCGTTTATATATCGAGCTGCTGGAGCGGCAAGAAAGACGGCAACGCCAGCGATATCTTCCGGCGTTCCCCATCGACCCATTGGAATTCGCGCCAAGATTCCAGCGCTGCGATCTGCATCTTTGCGAAGCAGCTCGGTGTTATCAGTGATGATGTAACCGGGCGCAATTGCATTCACAGTAATTCCAGCCGCGCCCCATTCATTTGCCAGCGCTTTGGTAAGACCAGCTACCGCATGCTTACTCGCTGCATACCCCGTAACGCGGATGCCACCTTGAAATGAAAGTAGGGATGCGATGTTGATGATTCGCCCGGCGCCCTTGGCAAGCATTTTCTTGGCAACAACTTGTGAGATTTGAAAGAGTGAGGTGAGGTTGGTCTGAAAGACTAGGTTCCAATCCTCAAGCGAGGCATCAACAGCGTCGGCGCGCGTGATGATGCCAGCGTTATTCACCAGGATATCGACCGACTCATTGGCCAATTTTGGAATTAGCGCGGCTACCGATTTTGGATCGCTCAAGTCGCAGATCAACTCACTTAAGTTTCGACCTAGCGCCACCACTTGGGACTTGGTGTCAGCGAGTGATTCGCTAGAACGGCCAAGTAGGACAAGATCGGCGCCAGCGCTGGCGAGCGCAATTGCGATCTGGGCCCCAATTCCTTTGCTTGCTCCGGTTACAAGCGCGCGGCTACCAGTGAGTGAGAATTGTGATTCTAGGTATTTACTCATGCGAGTGAGTTCGTGGCAACTGGTTTGAAATCGGTATAGGTGACGTTCTCGCCCGCGGTGGACCAGACAAATTTGTAGTTAGTAGTTCCAGCACCAGTGTGTATCGACCAAGCTGGGCTTATGACAGCCTCTTTGTTACTTAAAACCAGGCTACGTGTCTGTGTGGGCTCGCCAAAGAGATGGATGACTTTCTCATCTTTATCTAGATCGAAGTAGAGGTAGACCTCGGTTCTGCGTTCATGGATATGACAGGGCATCGTGTTCCAAACGCTGCCTTCATGAATTGTGGTGATTCCCATCGCCATTGAGGCTGATGGCGCGCCTTGATCATGTATGTACTTTCGCAGCGTGCGTTCACTTGATTTCTTCTTTTCGCCAATCACCAATGTCTCAGCCTCAGCACGCTTGATCAACCGGGTTGGAAACTTCTCATGGCACATGCTCGAAGAGATATAAATATCACCATCGCCAGAAATAGTAATCTTTGATGCACCTCGACCGATGTAGATCATGTCTTCGCTATCGAGAGCGAATTTCGCACCATTTACTTCAACCACGATTGAGCCACTTAGACATGCCAGGCCGAGTTCACGGCGCTCGAGAACCTCATCACCGCCAAAATCGTCCGGTGCTTTCAAATCGATTCGTCCCTGCTTCAAGGTCGCGCCACCAATAAGTATCCGGTCGTGGTGTGACTGGACAAAGGTGAGTTCATTTTCTTTGAAGAGCCCGCTTATAACTAAGCGCTCTTTGAGGTACTGAGGAGTTCGATTTGAGACATCTTCCTTAGTGATAGCTGGGCGAATTTCCATGCGGGGGAGTCTAATTGCCGCCCCGCGGATAAAGAAAAGTTACCTGCGCGCCGGCCGGCTCATTATTGAAATTCTGCGCCCAAGCCCGTTAAATGGCCCAACGGCAGTCGATCTGCAGATCGACGCATTAGAAGGAAGGCTCCAAAACTCCCTATGAAAATCAATCTACGCAAGAGCATCGCAATCGGTGCATCGCTTGCGCTGACGGCTGGCCTATCCCTTGTAGGCAACGTCGCCGCACAAGCAGCTCCACTAACTCCAACAGCTGCCCAGCTGGCTGCTTGGAAGGGTAAAGAAATTACCTATTACTTCTACCAAGACAGCGCTGCTGAGTTAGATACGACAAAAAAGCAGATTGCCGACTTTGAGAAATTGACCGGCGCGAAGGTGAAGCTAGATGTAATCCCATTCACGAGTCTTGATACTCAACTTCAGGCCCGCATTGCTGGTGGAAATACTCCAGATGTTGCCCGACTCAACAATCCAGGTTTCTATCACAACGTTGCGTTGCCATTAGAGCAATACTTGGGTCGCAATTATGTGAAGGAATTCTTAAAGGGTTCAACAACACAGGTCACCCACCCGACCACCAAGAAGCTAGTCGGTGTTCCTTATGACCTAACCATAAATGGACCATTTATAAACCTAGATTTATTTGAGAAGGCGGGAGTTCCAGTTCCAACGTCATGGACTTGGCCAGAGCTAATTGCAACGGCTAAGAAAGTTCAGGCGGCAAACAAATCAGAATATGCCTTCGCTATCGATAAATCCGGTCACCGCGTTTCAACGGCGATGAGCCATATGGGCGCATACATGGTCGATTCAAAGCAACGGAATGTTCTTCGCACCTCACCTTTCCGCGCCGAGAAGGCGATAAAGATGATCACTGATCTCTATGTCGCAGATCTCGCACCACGTGATCTCTGGATTGGAACAGGTACTCGTTATAGCTCGCCAACAGCGGTCTTCCTATCCGGACAATTACCAGTCTTCTTCTCCGGAAACTGGAATGTTGCCGGACTAAGCGAAGGTGCGTCCGCGGCAAAATTCAGATTCGCCGCAGTTCCGAACCCTTCAGGTTTAAACGGAGGCGGCTGGCCGGGCGGTAAGTTCTTGATGGCCTTCAGCGCCAGCAAGACCCCTGACCTTGCTGCATTCTTTGTCCGCTTCTTAGCTAACACTGAGCAGATGGAAGAAATGTGCAAGGCTGCATTCTGGATGCCAACGCGCGGTGATCTATCCGAGAGCGGTATCAACTATCCAAAGCGTGCTTCTGATATGAAGGTTTTCTTGGCTGATTCGGCTAAGACTCCATCAGCAGCATATGGAATCCAGTCGGTACCAACTTTGACTGGCCCTATCTACAACAAACTCCGCGACCTCATGACTGATGTGATGGCGGGTAAAATGACCGTGAAGGAGCTGGTACAAACTCAGATCACTTTCATAGATCAGCAACTAGCAACGCTCAAGAAGTAAACGGGCACTAGCGAAATCTAGGACTCATTTGAGCAGTTCTGTTGAAACTCCGGTTAATCGCCGGCGCCATAAGAATTGGCGCCGGCGATTAACTCCATATCTTTTCTTAGCTCCTAACCTCCTGATTTTCCTTACCTTCATTATTTGGCCTGCACTTCGCGGTTTCTACATCTCATTTTTCGATAGCATCGATGGCTCCAACTTTGAGTATGTAGGTACTGAGAATTACAAGGCAATTTTTGGCGATCCAACCGTTGCGATAATCGCGCGTAATACAGCCATCTTCGTAGTTTTCTATATGGTTTTCTCCACGTTGCTCTCGTTAACTTTTGCGATAATCTTGAATGAGCAGCGTTTTGGGCGTGGATTCTTTCGCGCAATCGTCTTCCTGCCGGTAATGCTCTCACCAGTTGTTGTGGGTTTGATTTGGAATGACTTTCTAGATCGAAAAGTTGGACCGCTGAATGCCATGTTGGAAGCAATTGGCGGCGGAAGTCCTGGTTGGTTAGTTGAACCGGCACTGGGCATGACAGCTGCGGTCTTCGTGGGAATCTGGGTTCATCTCGGTTTCTACACGATAATTTTGCTCGCCGGACTTCAAGGTATAGATCGAAGTCTTTTTGAGGCCGCAGCGATTGATGGCGCGACTAGATGGCAGGTAATCCGCCAAATCACGTTACCGTTATTGAAGCCGACTACGCTAATAATCATAATTCTTTCGACGATTCATGGCTTCCAATCCTTTGACTTTATCTACACCTTGACTGGTGGTGGCCCTCTTGGTGCAACTACTTTGATCGTCCAATACATCTATGAGCGCGCCTTCCAGTCGCCGATTCAATATGGACTTGGCAGCGCTGCTGGAGTAATCCTCTTCTTAATCATCTTCGCCTTCACCGCTTTGAATTTTTTGGTGGGAAGAAGGCGAGACGCGGTATGAGCCTATTGAAGAAAACGAAATCTGAACCGAGATCAAAATCAACTTGGACCTCGGTTTCCGGTCGTCGTCCACCTTCGCCCTCTTCCGTAATTCGGACTTCGGCCCTGTTTGCGCTTACTTTGGTGGTGCTGGTTCCAGTTCTCTGGTTCATACTTTCTTCTTTCAAGGACATAATCGATCTAAGCGCTCGCCCACCAATAATCTTGCCGACAAGGTGGGCCGTAGAGAATTACAGCCAGGCATTCCAGATGTATGACTACATGCGCTATTTCTTTAACAGCGTCTTCGTCACCGTCGTTGCCACCATGTTGACGTTATTGATCAACTCTATGGCGGCATTTGCCTTTGCGAAGTACAACTTCCGGGGGCGCGATGGTCTCTTTGTTCTAACTCTTGCGATGATAATGATTCCGCTCCAAGTTATCTTGATTCCGATGTACTTAGTAGTCTCATCTCTTGGCTTGGTCAACACATACTGGGGGATGATTATTCCGGCCGCTGCTACTCCGACCGGAGTTTTTGTCATCCGCCAATACATGCTCACAATCCCAGACGAGTTAATCGAATCAGCTCGCATCGATGGTGCTGGTGAATTTCGAATTTACGCCCGCATCATGTTGCCATTGGCTCGCCCTGCGCTTGCGGTTATTGCAATCTTCTCAATTCTGTGGCGTTGGAATGACTTCTTATGGCCACTGCTTATCGCTCAAACTGAGCGGCTTTATACCTTGCCGGTCGCATTGGCACTTCTAAATGGCCAATTGGTTGTTCCCTACAACGTCGTACTTGCGATGTCGGTAATGTCGATTATTCCCGTTCTTTTTATGTTCGTATTCATGCAGCGCCAGATCATTCAAGGTATCGCGCATACTGGCCTGAAGTAGTATCTACAGTACTTGAATAGAAATAAGGAGTACTCACATGTCGTCTCGGTTTATCGATAGCACAGGAAGAACTACCCATCTATTAGATCAGAATGGTTATATTCGTGATTGGTTAGCAACCGATGCTTGGATTTCACCAGCGAAAGATCTCGATAAATTATTGGCAGCTACAGGTGATCCTTTTGTTCCGAATGGACGTTGGGTGCTTACAAATGGTCCTGATATCGCGCTGCTTAAGGAACGCATCTTTGCTAACCGACCATTCATGGCTAATCAAACGATTCCTACAATTCTCGAAGGCGGTCAAGTAAGTTGGCGCGAACCTGGAACCGGTAAAGTTAATGAAGGTAAGTGGAGTCGGATTCACACCGGCGATGATGGTTATGTTGATTGGAGCCATTTCTCTTACACTCCGGAGTATCGCCACTCACTTATGGCGACCCAGATCGAGGTAGATCAACCGGAGTGGCGGAAGTTGGTAATTGAGAGCCAAGGTCCGGTGCAAGTCTGGGTAAATGGCGCAATCGTGCTTTCAACTAGCAAGTTCGGCTATATGCAACCAATCGCTAATGAGATTGATCTGCTCTTCCCATCTGGAATTAGTACCTTGGTAATCTCGCAATGGCAGATTTCGCTGCGCGAGGTCCGGCATGCAGTGCGAGCGCGCATTTTTGGCTTGCCAGTCCGCATCGTAATTCCAACTACTGGCGCTGATGAGTATGCCAGTGAAGTAGCTGAGCATGAACTCTCGCAAGTTGCAATCAAGAGCTGGGCGCGCACCAGCGAGTTCATTGAATTCAGTGGCCCTGATGGGCTACGACTTCGCATCAAAGAGCGGAAGAGCCTTGGCTCAGGACTTTCGATTCAATTAAAAAAGGGCCAAGCAAAACTCTCAATTCAAGAGCTGCGCCGCGCCGCTCAACTAGAGCAAAGCTCCAAAGGGGGCTCAGTCGATGGGGATATCACAGCGACAATGCTCGATACTGGCGAGGTCTTCTTGGAAGTTCGTGTCGATTCACCCCAAACCCCAGTCGTGCGAATCTTTAGAACTGCACAGGTGCCAGCCAAGGTCCGCACCAAAGTCTCAAAGGTAACGCCGAAGATTTGGCGCCAAGAAGTACTCGACCATGTCGCTTCTAACTATCCATCCTCGGCTCGGGCGCTGGCGCGACTTGAGAAAGATGCCATGTATCAAGTCACAAAAGAAGATTTGACGACTGCGCTAACGATGATCACAACGCGCGCCGATTGCGCTGACTTCGAAGCGGTTGGCTTGGTCCACATCCTCAATCGCTTCCCGGAAGGCAAGTGGGAGCGCGGCTTACGCGAAGAAGTAATCACGGCACTTACTAACTTCAAGTATTGGATCGACCAACCTGGCCTTGATGCCATGTGCTATTTCACGGAGAACCATCAACTGGTCTGGCATACCGCTGAGCATCTCATCGGCGATTTTTTCCGCAATGAGAGCTTCACCAATGCCGGTATGTCGGGCGCAGAACATTCCGAACATGGAGCCGAGATGGCGCTCGCTTGGCTTAAGTTGAAACTTGAAGGTGGTTTTAGCGAATTTGATTCCAACGCTTATCTCGCCATTGACACACTTGCTTTGGTATCGCTCCTTGAATTCTCACCTAACAAAGAGTTGCGTGGTTATGCCGAAGCTCTCCTTGATCGGATGCTCCTATCACTGGCAAGTAATTCATGGCGTGGCATCCATGGCGCGGCACATGGTCGCAGCTACACAACCACCCTCCGCTCTTCGCGCTTTGAAGAGACCGCTCCGATTATGTGGGCGCTCTGGGGGATGGGATCTCTCAACCTCGCCGTTCTACCAGTGACTACCTTGATAACCTCAAAGCGATACGAACTTCCTGAGTTAATCGTCAAAGTCGCGCACTCCCTTGATAAAAACTGGGATGGGCGCCAGTTCTATCGCGGCAAGTATCGATTCACTAGTGACTTGTTGGATCGACCATACCTATCTGATCTTCGCGTCTGGCGTAATCGCTACGGCATGCTCTCTTCAGTCCAGGATTACCGCGCTGGGCTTCCAGGGCTTCAAGAACACGTCTGGGGAATAACGCTTTCGCCTGAAGTTCAAGTTTTTGCAAGTTATCCAGCTTCCTACAGCCATGCGACATCTGTTCGACCGAATGCCTGGGCTGGACATTTAGTACTTCCTAGAGTCCGCCAACATAAAAACCGCGTATTTGCTATCTATCCAAATCGCGAGGAACTCTTCCCAGAATCAACTCATCTCTGGTTCCCGACTCCAATGATGGATGAATACAAGGAGAAGGGTTCTTGGTTGATCGGGCGCGTGGGTGATGCCTATGTCGCAGTTGCAACAAGTGGCGGATTCACGCCAAAGCGATCAGGCGACGCGGCCTTCCAAGAGTGGCTACCTCGAGGTAATGGCTCTCTATATATTGCAATCATGAGTGACAAGTCGAGCGTGAAGAGTTTCAAAGCATTTGTTACATCGCTGAAGGAGCCGAAATTCCACGAGTCCGAATTACGAATCGAGTTTAACAATAAGGAGCGGTTCGAGTTCTCTTGGAGTGGCTCACTCACCGTGAATGGGAAGAGCGACCTACTTGAGGATGGACTACCAGAAGCTCCACCCAGATTGGCAAACCCTGTGGTCTATCTTCCTGGCGAAGACGCAATCTTGGATGCAAAGTTAGGCGGTGCAAAGCTGAAGATTGATATCGAATCCGGCCGCCGCTTGGCTCCAGAGTCGAAGGCCTAATCTTGGCTGGCGAAGATCACACATCAAGCCTGCTCGAAGCGCCACCTATTGCGCCACTAAAACCTGAGCAATTAAATCGAGTATTACTTACTTCACTTGCGAATCGAATCATCACTGCGACTTGGCGCTCCGGATTGATTCAATGGTCTTGGGGCGAGGGCGTTTATTTACTCTCAGAAGTTCGCTACCACGAAACCATCGGCGCAGAGATGCCGAAGCAATTAATTGATTGGTTTTCAAAGCGCGAAGTAATCACTTCTGGTCACATAAACAATGTCGCTCCCGGGGCTGCTGCAGCTCGCTTGGGCGCCATGGGAGTTTTAGATACAGCCGCAATCGACAACAACCTGCAAAGTTGGCTATCTAATCCAGACTCAGCTACCCGCGCTTCCAATGGCGCAATCGAACATTGGCCCGGCAGCGTCTGGGCCGATACCTGTTACATGCTGGGCACTTACTATTTGAATTTTGCCGTCGCAAAATCTGATTTGGAAAAAGCCAAATTCATGGGAGAACAATTGGTCCACCACTTCGAACTGCTCCAAAATCCAATCACGAAACTCTTCGCCCACGGCTCGCATCGGGGGGAGACCCTTTGGAATTACTGGGGCAGAGGCAACGCCTGGATGGCGCTTTCATCGGTTGAATTCCTCGATGCTTGCGAAGTGCTAGCTTTGGATATTCCAGAAGTTAAAGTTGTGAAGAACACGCTTAAATCGCAACTCCTTTCACTAATCCCACTTCTGCCCGAATATGGAATCTGGGATGTGCTCGTAGATCGCCAAGTTGAGAACAAGGGAATCCTCGAAACCTCTGCAAGCGCTGGTATCGGATCTGCAATGGTTCGCGCCGCTCGCCACCTTCCTGATATCGCCCAAGATCTCGCCAATACGGGCATGCGTGCGATTGCTGCCGCCCTGACTTATGTGGACGAAGTCGGCGCACTGACCCGCACGAGCGCGGGAACTGTGCTTCAACTTGTTCCCTTTGGTTACAGCGTCATCCGCAGCGATCGCCTTCAACTCTGGGGACAGGGACTGGCCCTCAATGCCATTACTGCTGCACTTGATTCGCGCCGCAATTTATTGAGAGTCTGACAAAGTAAGGTAGGGACATGACCAAGATCGGAAATATGTATGGCCCGAATTTTACCTTTCTTGGAATTCCTGCCAAATACCTTATTTAGTTTTGTTAAGTCCATACATATTATGTGTATGTATGGTTTTTAACAGTTGAACACTAACACATGTTGTGCAATATCCCTGAAATGTCCTAATCAGTCCAAACCTTTTTATTAGGGATTTACTTACATCCATCCTTGTTCTACAGCCAACAGACCTAACAAATAGAATGAAATGATGCCTGAAGCCCATTGAAAGCCTGTATGCCAATTAGCCTTTTCCCTGTTTTTAATCTGTAAGTCATAGTCCTTTTCAATCCTGTCGTTCAATTTCCATTCCTGCCTTCTTCGCCTAAAATCCACAAAGACGCTGACAAGAAACATGGATACGCTTAGGATCAGCAGGAAAAATTCTGTATATTCGTTTAAAAACACGCTTACATGACCTTTTCTGTGACTATTCCTTGCCTTGAATCAAAAGTTGCCTTGACCTTTACTTCCCCTGCCATCCAAGTAACAGGGGCAAACCTGTCCTTTCCATCTTCCCTAAAACCTTGACCCTTA
>Ga0194115_10008170_pt1 | contig 10196 bp, 4 predicted proteins | sample TA2MahsurfametaG_3_FD_148656 | JGI IMG/M metagenome (GOLD analysis project Ga0194115, IMG submission 148656) | Freshwater microbial communities from Lake Tanganyika, Tanzania - TA2015002 Mahale S4 surface | ecosystem: Environmental > Aquatic > Freshwater > Lake | place: Tanzania: Lake Tanganyika... | reverse complement strand
ATGATGAAAGTCGAAAATCACGAGAATTTTATTTATTGAAATTCTCCCGTTCTAATCAGATGAAAGTCCATACGACACAAAAGGCGAGTGTCCCCGCCTTTATGAAACCTGCGTTATCTGCACCAGGCCAAACAAGTTTGTTAGATGCCAATACGATAGCTCAAATCCGATACCGTCAAACACAGCAGCAACAGCAGGCGAACCGACGACGATCTTCTGCTACCGCCGTATCGGCTCCAGCAGCTGAAAAACTCCAGGATAAGCCAGACAAATTCAAATTGGATGAAGACGAGAAGGCTTCATCATCATCAAGTATGGCTAAGCAGGCAGCTGGCTTCGCAAGTGGAGAAGAAATTGGAAATATGTCTCATGTCCTGTCGGGGATGGGAGTGACTGTTATCCCAGCTTGAAATACTCTTTTTTTCATGTAGAAGGGGGAGGGGGAGGAAACGTACATGGGAAACCTGTTCCCATTTTGCCTTTGTCAGTAGATGATACGCACTTCCGATATCCTTTCCCAAGCTTTTGAAAATTATTGGAAACATATCCCGTGTCTTGTCGGGGAGTGATGGGACCATATAGGTATCCCCGCTTTTGAATATTTTGGAAACTATGCTCAAACCTTCCCTTGTAGGGAATTGGAACCTCACGAAGTACTGGTATCTTGGGGTTAGAATACTTTTTGAAAGCTGGGAGTACTAGTACCTTACGGTTGGAGTACTTTTTGAAAAAAGGGATTTTTACCCGGTATATCCTCGTTAGCTTATGGCTTTCGGTAGTACATAGCTTTTCCGACCGAGATGATGACTCCGAGCGATTTCAAGACAGATAGGTAGTCCGTGTCTTCAGATACTACCGTAGTAGGTTCACTCTCCAATGTGGGCATAGGGATTTTCTCAGCTATGGTATCTTCCGTATGTTACGTAGATACCACAACACATGAGTTCTTCTAAAATCTAAAACACGCACCCGTCCCACGTCCCACGGGAACAGAATTTCGGTGTATACATACAGTAGTACCGTAGGAGAGAAAACACACAAGAAGAGTTCTCGTTTCGCCCTTCGTCAGTCGCGGGGGAGTCGAGCGAAGCGAGAAAAACTTCCAGCAGTTCTTTGGTTGTCATCGACGTGTTGCTGTAATCCCCTGACGGCCTTCGACCGTCATGATCGGCAAACGTTATATATTCTTTCGATCCTCCGGTACCTTGGATGGCGAATTCGGGTTTTTACTTATATGATTCGGAATTGCGATGTTGGACCATAAATGGAGTTACTATACGTCAGGGGCTTTTTGATATAAATTCTCCGATAAGACCGCAAAACGGAGTCGGGATACGATTTCATTGTCAAACTTCTCAAGGAATTTGTGGAATTTGTTGACTTTATTGCAGTCTCAACAGTCCGCTCACTTGTCTTGTAGGTCTACACAGCCGGAGCAACGGCTCGATACCCGACAACAAACACTGGCACTTTGTTCACCGACAGCCCAAAGATCCTTCACCATGAGTATCTTCGTATCTTATCCTCACAACCAGTCACTGTCGTCGCTACCCACATTTCATGATATCCCCATGGAAAAGGAAGCATGTGTAGTACACGATATGGAAACGGGAACGATGGCCACCGAAACAGGAACGGAAGGAGACCTTATGAGTCAAACGTCTTCTTCATCACATGATGCGGAAGATGAACATGATGATAATGATGAAAGTAATACTACGACGTCATTCTCGTTTCAGCATATGAACGAGGAACTAAAGCTGATATCTTCAGGAGGAGAAGGAGAAAGCGTGTCTTCTCGAAAATCTTCCATCCTCAAACGTTCCGTATCCTGTGAGGATATCAAGTATATCAAGGCTGGGAAGAGACCATGGCGTTGCCTCCCATCTCCTAATCTTGAGGAGATTGTAAGACGTAGTGCTTCCTTGGATACTCAAACTCAAGTTGGCATGTCTCCATCCACCAAAGCACAATCAGTCCACTTTGGGATGGTCACGATCCGAAGTTATGCACAAACTCTGGGGGACAATCCAAGTTGCTCCTATGGACCACCGATTCAATTGGATTGGGACTATGAAGAATATTGTTCCTTGGGTGTTGATGCCTATGAAGATAAACGACCACCACGAAGGTCGATGCGTCAGATGGTCCTATCGTACTATATCCGAAAGAATTTATTGATTTATGTCTATGGGATCTCAGAGATTGAATTTAAGGAGGCGAAACGTCGGATCAATCGTGAAAAACTTTGTAGATCCGTCACTGCCTCCTCATTGATGTTAATGCCCGTCGAAGCAGCCATTGAATCGGCGACACGAAAGGCGAAACGCTTATTGGGGAAGAAAACAAAGGATTAACCGTCGTTTCATACTATTGCATTGACTCTGCTATTTCACATTCCATTGATGCATTTTGAGTACCTGGAGCTATAATTAATGATTTTCATAACTTTTTGAGAAACTAAGTTTCATATATTCTCCTTGTGGACTAGCTGTACCATCGCCTAACGGCTTCCCGACTCTGTAGATCCACGCATCTCACACCGACTGATGACGAAGGTACTAGGAAGGATGATGATCCATTCACCCGTGGAAAGTAGTAGGCCACCTTTCTTCTGAAAGAAGAGTGTGAAATCATAGTCGACAGCATCTACATGTGACAAAAAGCTATCACTCCACGGAATCAGATAAATATGTCCTGTTGGTGACGATGGGGGGGGGGTTGTCATCGATCCCATCATGAAATTAATCTACCGTAGCACAAGAGGACCCGACTATCGTTCTATCGTAACATGGGTAATAAGAATCGCAACACCAGTACTCTTGACGTTGTATCCTGTAGTCTTGACGGAATTGGATGCTAAGATTTTTGACTTCGTCCTGATGACACGGTTAACCAAAGTGAGTACAGGATCATACGTATCATGCCTATCTTACATACCAACGGATGCGGCAAGACGTTGTAGTTCCTATCATATATATCGCAAATAACCACGTGGCGCGTAGAAAATATACATGTAAAGTATCCATGTGTAAAGGGGTCCGTCTATGCCTTTTTTGGCGAGATCTCCAAACAACGATGCGTGGCATCATATCATCCACACAGAAATGAAGTTCACAACAGAAGATCGGCTGCCGTTGAAAATTTGATTGAGATATTCGTACTTTTGAGATATATAAGCTATTAATTTACGGGGTTTACGTCGACTATGAAAGGCGTGCCAATGTTTGTCGTGATTGATGGGACAATGAGAGACTCCACCATGAGAATCCACTAGGTTCACAGGAAATCTTTCACATAGCAAACTTACCTCTAAGGTTCCCGAGGACTGTAGGATAGTATCTCGTTTTAGAGTCTTCTCTCATATTGGGTTCCGAGAGAGAGAGAGAGACAGAGACAGAGACAGAGACAGAAAGAGATGGGAAAGTTTCTTCGGAATAAGGTGGGCGAAATCGTCGCCATTGGTGGTGCTCCGGTCTTGGAAAAGCAACCGGCGAAGAAACCTCGTGATTGTCAACAATGTGGATTTTCAAAATGGGCAAAGGGTGATAAATTATTTATCCTCGGGGGGAATCAATGGGTTTGTCCAGATTGTGCAGTCCAACAGGGACTTCCTCCCGATTATTATCATCGAAATTTCTATGCGACAAAACCTCCACCCCCCTCCTTCCATGTCGAATCTCCTCCCGCTGATACGAGTCGAAGACAGTCTGGAATTTGTGATCTGATGTCTTGTATGTGTCTCTTTTAGGGCACACACAGAAGAGGTTGTGGAGTAAATACCTCCGTGGAAGTGTCTCATAAGGTCCCCACACCTGGAAAGGTGGATACGATGATGGATGCTTTCGTTACCGTGGTTTGGAACTGTTAGGGTGGATTCTATAGGCAGCCAAGCTGTATAAACCAACCTCACCCTTTCTTCCTGTGCTACGATGGTGCATGATCTTTTGGAAGGTTTTCCGAAAGTCTCCGGGCGGCAGGGGAGGGGTGGGAGATTTTCGGCCGGGTTCCTAGCTAAGAAAGTGTCCTTTCCGCATTCCGTGGATGACCCAGCCTGATTCTTTTTCAAGATGCCAAACACATGGTTAGTCGCCTCTGTCCACTGATCGCTGCATTACATCGCTCAAAACGGATGGTGGGGTAGTATGCTCCCTTCTTTTGTCGGTCGACGCCGGTGTTCTCTAGGGTGTGGTGGAGATTACACTTGTCAAAGTGTGAGATCCAAGACCCGTCGAGGACATGGGGTGAACCAGCCAGTGTTCCTCAAGGGTGTGGTGGAGAGTACACTTGTCACAGTGTGAGATCCAAGACCCGTCGAGAACATGGTGTCAACAGTCAGTGTTCTCATATGGTGTGGTGGAGAGTACACTTGTCAAGGTGTCAGATCCAAGACCTGTCGAGAACATGGGGTTCACCGCACAGCGGCTGTCTCAAGTGGAGATTCTTGCTTGGAACTATCGAAGCGGAAGATATTCCCCGTTCATTGTGAGAGTGATGCTCACTCTTTCCAGGTGCCTTCAACATAAAGTCATATAGAATGCTACGCTAGCTCAATATAATGGCACATTTCACAGTATACAAAGACGATCTATACGTCAAAATGGATTACATGGCTCCAACCTCGACGCTGGGAGGAGTTGTGACTGACTCTTGGGGTTGTGGACGGGTGGTGCTGCGGTTGGATTTGCCCAACTTTTGGGTCCTACGAAAGAGGTCCATCTTTTCTTGGAGTTTAGCAGACCGTTCGGCACGAGCCTTTTCCATTTCGGCAGTAGTCTGTTGACGGACCAACTCTTCATACCGTTCCTGAAGCTGTTGGAAGTTGAAGTTACAACCACTCAATAACTTCCGGATACACTTGGCATCTTCCTTACTATGGATAGCCTCCGAACGAGCTTGCTTCAGATAGCGTTCTAACGATTCGATTTGTTGTTCATAGGTCTGAATCTTTTGTTCCATACGAATGTTCTCATAGACTAAATCATTCCGTTTGATTTGACGCTTCGTCACGCCTAGCTGTCGTTCGACAGACTTCTTTACCGCTTCTGTTTCACCCAATTGGGTCTCCACATTCTGTATCTTTTGAAGGTTAGACTCATTTTCCCCATTTAACTTCTTGTACTGATCGATAACATCCCAAAGATCAAGCTCACGCTCATCCCGCTTCTTCTTCGCTTCGGCGGCTTGTTGTTCCATGTGTTGTAAGTTTTCTTGAAGTTGTAATGATTTTTCCGTGGCTGTATTGAAATCAGCTTCCATGATATCTAACTTGAGTTGAAGATCACTGATTTCCTTTTGCTTGTCTGAGTGGGCTGCCTTGGTTTGTTCCAATTCCATTTTCGTCGCGGCCATATCTTCTTCAAGTGCTGTGATACGGACAACGGCATCCTCGTATTGGTGTTCCAATCGGGTACATTCATTTTCTAAACGACGATAGTCTTCTTCTGTAAGGTACTCAGCTTCCGCCATTTTACATTCCGGATTTGAGTTGTTGTCGTCAGACGATTCGGTTGTCTCTGCAGTCGGCGACTCTGAAATTTCATCAGAAGCCACCTTATTCTGCTTCGATGTAGAAGTGCTCTTGAAGCCAACTTTCTTCTCGGGAAGTAGCCCTTTCTCTGAAAGAAGAGCACTAGCGGCATCATGCTCCTTTTGCAGCTTCTTGTAGTGAAAGATGACATCATGGATCATTTTTTCATGAAGTTGTTGCTTTTTCTGTGCCGTCTTGTACTTCTTTTCGGTCGTTTTGAGGGTATTCCTTAGTTTCTCAATTTCCTCATCTCGATTGTCAGTTTCCACCACTGGAGGTTCTAGCGAGAAGAGAGAGTCAACTTCATCGTTGGCCATGTCTCGCTTCTTCGCGACGACTAGATGTCGATCATGATCAGCCGTAAGTCCGGAGACACTGGTAGTACTTGGGACGACCACAGTACTACCATCGTCTTGTAGAACCGCTTCAACGTCGGCAATTCCTGTTCCACCTTCGTACATGATGTCCTTCACTGGGACCTTGCTCTCCGTCCCCGAAGACTTCTCCATCGACTTAATCTTAGCGAACTGATTCTCACACAGTTCCTTAAGGTTCTTATTTTCCACTAGAAGATCATCCCGCTCTCTACCTGCCTCCTCCAAAAGCATCACTTGATCCTTGAAGTCGTCCAAGTCAATGTCCTTTTCGAAAAGTTGAGTCTGGAGCTCTTGATTTTCAGATATCAGTCGCTGCCGGTCCTCCTCGATTGCATGGACCTTCATCTTGATATTATCCAATGATCGATCCGGAGCGGACCAACTACACGGTTCGTCGGCCTTTTCGTATTCGATCTGGATAGCACCGAGCATACGGAGGACATCACTCATTTCGATGACCATACGTTGATGAGCCCGACGTTCTTCACCAAGGCGCTTGATGGTATCTTGTGCAGTCCATAATTCTCTTTTCAAAGTTGTTTGTGTGTAGATTGCCTCGTCTAGCTCGCGACGCATGCCTTGCAACTGGGCAGTCAGACCAGCGTTTTGCAGTATTTTGATCTTCAATTCGCTTGCATGCTCGGAAGTGTCACTGATCGGAAGCACGGCTTCTAACTGCTTACACTTTGCACGATATAGACGCACATCATTTCCTAAGTCAGTAATCCTTTGCTCTTTTTCAGCTAATTTGTTTCTCAAGCCTTCAAGTTCACGCAGAGCAGCAAACAGTTCCTGTTCCGTTGTAACCATCTTTTGCTTGTAGCGGTCGTTCCGGACTGTGTTCAGGATTGTTACCGTCGCAAGTTTATCAAAGCTTGTCAATTCAAGGTATTCCTTGGATATACGGACAGTGGGTGCTCAGCAGTATAAACGTCGATGGAATGTCGGTTGGAGCAGTATAAACGTCGAGGTAATGTCGGTTGGGGTGACATGAATAGATAGCATTTCGTCGTCGTGAACAAGATTGGTGGTCTTGTCTGAAGGATGGCAAAGCGTTGGAAAAGAATTTTTCGAGCAACATATCATACCAGCAGACCCGATTGATTCCCTGGTGATCGCGCCAAACAAGCCATCCAATCAAATCAACTGCGGGAGAAGGCCAGAATACTTCATTTTCAAGACAATCTATGATAACGTGGGATCGTTTTGCGGATTAGTTTACAAGAGCTAGCGTCCGAAGGTCGGAGATCTTTTGCTCTGGGGTGGTGTAGCTCTTAACTAGAAAATCATGTAGGTTTGTGATGGAAATGGGGGATACCATATTCCCTCCCGACTTTCAAAAGTTACTATAGTTCCGGCACGAGAAGGCGACTGTCCTCACGCTTAATCAACGGCTCAGGAATCGGTATCCCCTTACCCTTCATATAGGCTGTAAGTCTTCGTCTTGTATGTTTCGCTTCTTCCTTAAATTTCAGAGTCTCCTTCCTTGCAGTATCCAACTCTTCTTCGGTCTTCGCTAATCGATTTTCAAAGACTTTGATTTCCTGTTCGAGTTGACTGCATTTGGCGACGGCATCACGATAGGCACGACCACCATTCAGTCGTCGTTTTTCTGTTTCCTCCACCGCAAGCTCGGCGGAAGCTAATTTCTCTTCAAGAGTCTTCATCGTCCCACGACTGACCAAGTATGCCTTTATCAACTTCTCAGTGTCATCCGCAAGACCCTCTTCTTCGAGGATGTTAGCGCCATTTTCCTCAATTTCCTTCTTCTCATCCAGAAGCTCCTTGTGTTTCTGCTCAAGGTACTCCATTTGAGCCTTGGTTTCCTTGAGCTCTATGAGAGCTTCTTCGTGCTCACTGTTCAAGGACTTGTATTGATTGATTACATACTTCAAATGCGTCTTGAGAAAGTCGTATCTGCCCTTGCTAGTTTTACATTCTTCCTGCAAGTCCGAAAACTGTTGTTCCACGGTCTTCATCTTGGAGAATGCCGTTTGGCAGACTTCCTTGAATTGTCGGTGCTGATCCTTAGATTCGGCAAGTTGAGTCTTCAGACTTTGAATCTCACGGTCACTCGAAAATGATGCCATCGAGTGGGAAGGATACGGGGAAGGATACGAGGAAGAAAGTGAACTTGGTTTTGTGCTGGACTCTGTGTCGTAGGACATTTCGTCTTCTCTCATTTTCCTGAGAGAACGAATGTGATTGACATCAAACTCTTTCCCGGTAATCGAAGAGACAGAGGAAGTCTTGCTATTTGAGGACCCAGAACGCTCGATCAAGGGCACGTACGACAATTCCGTATTAATTTCATCCCCCGTCGACTCTTGTGTCGACGATTTGACAGATCCTATCTCGATTTCAGTCAGTGGTCTTGATGAGGAGGCATTTGACACAATAGAGAACGAGGCACTGGGTGGGAAGGGAGTCACGCTTGCGCTGTCACGCAGAGAACCTCTCCCCATGTTCATGCTGTTCAGCAAGTGGAATTGTGCCTCAAGGGCGGCAATCTTCTCATCTTTTTCAATACTTTCTTTTTCTAGATCCTGACATCGCTCAGCCAACAATCGGCGGTCTTCCAGAATAGCTGCTACCTTGGCCTTGACACTCCTGAACGATCGGTGGCACGAGTCCTCGTTGACAGGCTCCTCCGGCTCCACATCATCAACTTTGATAGACTTGAGCGAGTAAACGATGTCACTCAGTTCAAGTGACATCCTTTTGTTTTGTTCTCTCTCAATGCCAGAGCTTCCAATATTCGCATTTGCGACCTGCAGTTCTTGCTTCAAACGACCCATCTCCGTCGCTAGTTCAGCGTTTTGCATCGACTTTGCTACCAACTGTGTCATCATGTCGTCCCCCTTGGATTGGACAATGTCTGACAGTTCATTAACCTTGACGAGATAGAAGTTCTTTTCGTGAATTAGTTCGTCATACTCTCCTTGAAGATTTAGGAGACTATTCTTCAAGTCCTCGTTGGCCTGCCGAAGACGAGCGATGCCATTCTTGTCCACCATCTCATCTTGGGTCGTTTCACCCAAGAGGAGGTGGATACTGCTACTACGCGCCATGACGGGCGTTTCTAGCTGGCTCGCATAGATTATGTATTTTCTGATAGAACAATCACGTCATGGACCGGAGGAGGACAAAGAAGAAATTCGGCAAAGGCAACCATTCACGAGCCAAATTTCTTTGAAGAAAAGGACTCCGAAAAAATCATCTTTCAACGCATCACATCAGAACCGTATGGCGGCTCACGCGGGAATCCGGAAGCACGACCAAAAGATACAGGACACGACTGGCTCGGGTGCGGTAGTACTAAGGCTGAAACTTCGTGCCACATGTCAAGATCCAAGCCGGATTAGAAATGGATCCGCTTTAGTGATATGTAGTCGGATGTTCACCAAAATGAAAACCATGTATGAAGACGCTATTTGTTTACCCTATTCCCAAAATTGCATTCTCTCCATCACGTTTTCGTCTGACGAACTCCTTTCTGGTGCCCTAAATCTTTAAACCATGATTTGAGATTTGGCAAGTTTTTCTGGTGGCCAGGATGTTGATGACTGTTGTATTGCTCCGTGGGACTATGATTCCCTTGACGAATCGTGGGCTTATTACTATTGGGTCCTTCATGGAGACTTGTTTCTCGCTTATCATAGCCGGATTCATCACTCTCATGACTTCGCTGACGACTTTCCATACCATGGACGGTTTCGTATCTTGAAAGAGCCTTTCGCAGTTCTTCCACCGTCGACGTCGTCTTCTTGTGTTCTTCGTTTAGCCCTTTATATTGTTCTATCACATCTCGAAGCTGTGTTTCACGAACAATGCGCTTCTTGTGCGCTTCCTTGGCAACCCGTCTAGCTTCCGCTACTTCGGCTTCCAAGAGAGAAATCTTTCCGAGTGCAACATTCCGTTCTCGAACTAGTTTCTCGGTATCTGTGCCTCCTCGAGCAGTCGACACTTGGTTGTCCGCAACTCGTTCTTCCTCCAGCTTCACTTTGCTTTCATTACGTGCCAATAACGCGTCGTAATTGTGTTTGATTTGATTATACTCGCGAATCACATCTCGTAAATTCTCTTCACGACGCTTGAGTTGAACCTTTGCATGCTCGGCCTCATGTTGAATCTCCATGAGTTGTGTTCGAAGTAGACCAATGGTACGCTTTGCTTGGTCGTGGTCAGCTTGGAGTTTCATGAGTTCGTCGATTCCTCCTCCGACATGAATTTTCTCCGTAGTAGTCGATTTGTCGTCGCCTTGCTCATCGCGTCCTTCGCAACTCTGG
>Ga0194115_10008166_pt1 | contig 10197 bp, 4 predicted proteins | sample TA2MahsurfametaG_3_FD_148656 | JGI IMG/M metagenome (GOLD analysis project Ga0194115, IMG submission 148656) | Freshwater microbial communities from Lake Tanganyika, Tanzania - TA2015002 Mahale S4 surface | ecosystem: Environmental > Aquatic > Freshwater > Lake | place: Tanzania: Lake Tanganyika... | reverse complement strand
GACCGTACGCGGCACGGAACTCCTTGCCACCCGGCCCACCCACTTCCCTGGAGAATCCGCGTACTAGGTTTTTAAACGCGTCCAACAGACCCTGCCGTGCGCGGTCAACCTGTCCGACCGTAGTCACGTCGCCAGTAGGGACAAGCCCTTCAATCTGCGCCAGTGCTGCTCTTTCTTCCGGCGTCTCGACCTGCTGACCAGGCTGCAACGGAGCCTGCGTGGGCTCGGGTACGCCCTGCTGCACACGCTGCAAACGCTCAATGACGTCTGCCTGCTCTGCCCTAGCTTCGTCCAGCGCCGTCTGTAGCGAACGCAAACGGCCTGCCGCCTGCGCCTGCTTGCGGGCGTCGCCTGCCTGAAACTCTTGGTTACGCGCCGCCTCATCGACAGTGCGCTGCAGTCGAGCAACCTTGTCAGTAATGGTCTGAAGCTGGCCAATCAGTTCGCGTTCTTCCGGCGCACGGGCAGCAGCCATTGCTGCTTCACGCTGTTGCGCTGCGGCCCGCTCTCGGGCGGCGGAGGCAGCAGTCGGGATAGGCTGTCCAGCCGCTGCTTCTTGTTCGGCGACAAGACCAAGACGACGCGCAGCCTCCTGCTGAGCGGCAAACGCCTGCTCCTGTTCTGCTGCGCGACGTGCCGCCACCCCGGCCTGTGCTTCTTCCTGCGCCCCGGTAAGGACGTCAAACGCCCTTCCGCCCCACGGCTGCGGAACACCCGCTCGCATCGCCGCTTGCTGGGCCATGAAGGCTTCTTCTGCCGCCTGCGCCGCAGGGGCCGCAGCCAGTTCCTGCCGACGCACGATCTCTTGTTCGACAACGGCAATGTCTACCGGTCGGAACCGCGTGTCTTGGCGCATCTCGACAAGCAACGTAATCAGGCGGTCGTCGGGAATGGCCGAAAGATCCAGGCCAGTCGTGGGTTGCATGACGGCAGCACCAGCAGGGGCCGTGATACCAGGGATAGGCGTACCGCTTGGCAACTGCGTAGGAGGAAGTTCAGGAAGCTGCGCGGTTGTAGGCTGCGGCTCAGGAAGGGCTGCACCGCGAGCAGCACGGAACGCAGTTGGTGCGTTAAAGGCAGCTCCAAACAGACCGCCCAGCAAGGCGCCCTCAAGCGCAGACCGAGCCCGCATGCCCTCTGCCTGATCCGGCTCAATAGCTCCCTGCAGCGCGCCTTCAATGCCGCCTCCTGCCACACCGGCACCAAGGATGCCTGCGGCACGCGCCGACTCAGGCGTCACGCCACGGGCAATCAACCGCTCGACACCACGGGTAACCAACGGTGCTGCCGCCTTTGCCGTGACGCCACCAAGCAGGGCACTGAACGGGTCGGCTAGTTCACCAATGGTTCCGCCAATGGCTTCTTTCAAGACGTCTTCTTCGCGAATGGCTACAGGTTCTTCGCCGGTCATCAGACCAAGCGCACGAGCAGCAGTACCCGTCAGGTTGCGGGCAAAGCCTCGGCCAAACGCGCCACCTGCCGTAACTTCTTCCGGCTGGGTAAGGGGCTTCTCGGCAGCGATAAACGCCGCACCGGCTTCTGGTCCCTGGGGCTTGATGACCTGTTGGTAGAACTGACGACGCAGATCGTCCTGCTCGGGCTTACTGAGCGTGTTCCACTCAGGGTCAGCCAGAACTGACTGCCACTGATCCAGGTCTTCCTTAAGTGCCATCGTTGTTTCCTACTGACCCAAGAAGTATCGAACGGCGTCCTGCTCCTCAATCGCCCTGCGACGTGCTGCTGCTTCTTGTGCCGCAGCCTGTGCGTTCACATCAAGAGGCGAAACCGAAATGGACGAATCGGCCAGTCCGCTAAGTGGTGCTCTGACTACGCTGGATGCCATTGGAACACCAAGCGCCTGCTGAATACGCTGGGCCACTTTGCCCTGCTGTACCGGCGTAAGACGAGCAGGCGTGGCCGGTGCCGGCGCACTAGTAGCACCAAGACGCTGACGAAGCGCAGACAGTCCTCCCTTAGCTCCAGGTGCTGGAGCAGTCTGGCTTTGCAGACGCGTAATCAAGTCATCTGGAACCATGAAGCCAGCGGCCTTGAGAAGCTGCGCCCGCTCCAGCATCTGTGAAGCACTGGGCGGCGTCGAGGTCTTTACGCCGGTGAGGTCGTCGACGGACTCAATCGGGTTGAAGATAGTCGAAATGACTTCCTTCTGTGGCTGTGCCGCCAACCGATTTTCCTTGGCAATGTCTCGCGTCTCAAGGCGCTTCTCTCGCTCAAGGTCGGTCTTCTGGCGCATCCGTTCAATATCCATCTGCGCCTGTCTGCTCAACAACGCCTCTGCAGCATTAGCCTCACGCGTCAACCGGGCCTGTTCAGCCGTAGCCGCCTGCTGCTGCGCGGCAAGCTGGGGTGCCTGAGCCAGCGCAGCCTGACGGTACGCTTCGTTGGACTGCATCTCGGCAATCTGACGATCAAGCTGCTTCTGCTGGAGTTCTGCCGACTGACGCTGCTGCATCTCGGTCATGCCAAGCTGCTTCATCTCGTACTCACGACGCGCAGCCTGGGCAGCGGCTTCCTGCTCCATCTGACGGGCACGAAGCTGCATCTCTGATGCCTGCTGCTGGGCCGCACGGTCCAGCTTCTCACGCTCCATCGCCAGTTCGCCTGCACGCGCACGGCCAACGCCAAGTCCAGCCATCACGGCCAGCGGGTCGTAACCACGCTTCCTGGCTTCTGCGCTAAGACCGGCAAACGGATCGAGTGCCATTGAAGTGCCTCAGAAAGAGGAGGGGACACGATACTTGTTGATGAAAGCATCGTAAGGCATAGACGTAGGACGCGGAACCTGCACACCGCCGCCCGTCTGGGTGGGCTGCTGCTTTGGCGTAATGCCAAGAATGGAAGACGCCAATCCGCTGGCTGCTTTGCCCAGCAGTTCTGCTTCCTGGGCCTGCTTGGTCAGTCCGAACTGCTGGCGAGACAGCCTGCGTTCCGCACCGGCCTGCTGCTCTGCCGCTGTCTGCTGCCGGGCAAACTGCTGCTGGTCGGTCATACCTGCAAGACGCGACAGGTCGAACTGCGCGCCAAGCTGGGTGGCTTCCTGCTGTGCGCCAAGCAGTTGCTGGCCCACGTCGCTCTGGGCCTGCAAGGCCCGAGCCGCAGCGAGGCCGGTGCCGCCCATACCACGCTGGGACATGAGGGCGTTCATCCGCTGCAGGTTTGCCTCGCTGCGGCCAGCAAGCTGTTCCTGAAGGCGCTGCATGTACGCGTTGCCGTAGGGGTTGACCAACTGGCTGTAGCTGGTCGCCTGAGCGTTCATCTCAGGCGTGCGCTGCTCTGTGCCGAGGGCCACGCCAACGGTGGGCAACGTGTCGCCTACGCTGAACCGACCAAGCTGGGTGCTGTAGTACCCGGTGGCCACGGACTTGTCGGGCTGAACCTGGAACGTCGACACGTTGTTCCGAAGCGGAAACCGCGCCAACAGTGCCTGCAGTTCTTCGTCCGTGGCAACGCCTGCGGGGTCCATCTGCCGACGAAGGTTTGGGTTGATGGCGGGGGCAGCAGGAGTCTGGGCAACGGTGGCGGGGGCAGCAGGCACAGGGTTATTGCGCTGTGCATACGGCACAGGAGACATTAGCGGCCTTTTGTACAAGTCAGCCCGATCGTTGTTCTGCGCCATCCTCTTCCTCCGCCGCCTTGGCTGCGGCCTGCTTGGCAAACTGCAGTGCCTGCAACACCGCAGAATCATTATCACGCCGCTTGCGGGCCTGCTCAAGTAGTTCTTGCAGTTGGCCGATCTCAGCGTTGACCTTGAGCAACGATTCTTCGGTCTTGGTGATGGCTTCTTCCAGGTTCATGTTGTCCTCCTATGCGAGTGTACTACGCAGTCTTGCTGGTGTATGCCGGGACGTAGTACGTCGTTCCATTAACGTCTATCTTGACCCACGCATTAACGGTACCCGGCGTGGTCTTGGTTGTTCCTGCATCCACCGCTTTATGCGTGCCCGCTGCGGCGTCAAAGTACATTGTGTGGGCGTCCGTAAACGTCGTCGTCCCGCCGCTGATTGTAGGCTGCGTGAAGTGGATATATCGGTGCTTGACCGTGATAGTTCCAGTGGCCGTGTAGACCGGGTTCATTCGGATAGCTGCGGCGCTGAACGTAGAAGATGTAGCAACCGCCAGCGTTTCGGAAACATCAAGCCGAACGCCGGGTGTCGTCGCGCCGATGCCAACGCGGCCTTCGTCCGTAAACGTCACACGATCCGTGTTGGCGCTGCCCGTGCGAGAAGAAAAGTGCAGCTTCCAACCCGTACCGTCGCCGACAAAGATTCGGCCAATGTCTGGACTTGCGTAACCACCCGTGATGCGGACATTGGTTCCAGCGGATGCAGGCATGTCGCTGTTGCCTGTGACGATGAGCGTGCCTGCAACTTCAAGACGCTGGCCGGGTCCAGTGGTTCCAATACCGACTTCGTTGTTGACGGCATCCACAAACAACGTCCCGCCGTCCACGGTGAAGTTGCCGGTGTTTCCATCCGAGAAGAAACGCGTCACGCCACCGCTGGTCATGTGAGCAAAGCCCATTCCAGCCGAAGTGCTTGGTGTGTGGACGACGATGCGGTTCATGACGGTAGTGTCTGCGCCGCGATGGAAGAAATAGTCGGTGCTGGTCGAGGCTCCGGGAACAGAACTACGAAGCTGAAGGCCCGACGTGGTGTAGCCGAGGTTCGTCGTCGTTAGGGTGAGAGCACCGGAAACAGCCGCCGAACCCGTAACATCAAGGGCAACGGTAGGCGTCATATTCACGCCCACACGATTGTTCACGGCGTCTACGAACAGTACGTTGGTGTCTACCGTCACGTTTCCGTTGGCAGCAATACGCATCCGTTCATTACCAGACGCCGATCCGCCAGTGTAGAACTTCAACAATCCCGCCGCGTTGGTGGCACCGATGTTCAGGCCGTTGGTCTTGGTAGACACCAAAGCTGTGCCGTTTCCTTCGAACAGACCTGAAGTGGTGTAGCCGGAGCCGAACGAATACGCAACAAGACCCGTGGTCGAGGTGTTCAGGGCAAGGAAGGCTACTGCGTTTGTGCCAGTGTCGTTATTACGAACCGCCATTCCCGTAGCGCCGTTGGTGTCCTCGCGCACTAGAAGCCGAGCGTTTGGATCGGTCGTGCCGTCCGTCGTGTTCAGGAACACGCGACCACCGTAGTAGTTCACGTCAAGAGAACTGGCTTGGTAGATTCCGTATCCAGTGCCTACATTGGTGGTGTCTTGCTGTTCAATATACAGGCCGTAGGCGTTGGTAAAAGTGCCCATGGTAACGGCTGGTGACACCGCTCTCAGACCCGCAGCATTAGTTACTGTAACCCCCATAGTGTTCATCGTGGCCTGTCCAGAAATGGCGTTGATGGTTGCCAGGTTTGCGCCACCGGACTTATCCACGATGCTGTAGATGCCGTGTGGCGTGCCTGCGATGTTGTTTCCTACAGACAGGAAGTTGTAGATTCCATACTGCGTGTTGCCGTTGCTGGTCGCATTGGACAGCGTAGAAGAAACAGATACCACTCGGTTGCTTGTGGACAACGCCGTGTTGTTGTCGGTAACAGACAACTTGTAGGACGGGCTGGACTGACTAATGCCAAGCCGCTTGTTGGTGTTGTCCCAGTTCAAGTCAGCAATGGCGGTGTACGCAGGAGCCGTTGCGCCCCCGTACAGTACACCACCGGACGTTACAGACAACCCGGCAATCGTGGTGGTGGCCGAAGCGTACAGAATCTGACCGGCGGTGAAAGACGTCAGACCGGTTCCACCATTAGCAACGCCTACCGTGCCCGTGACGTTAGCGGAGGTGCCGGTGATATCGCTGTCGGTGAACGCCACCGCCCTGCGGATCGTGGACGGCGTGAAGTAAAGAATGCCATCGAATTCCATCGCCCCTGCTTCGGGGATCGTCAGATTTGTTCCGATCGTGAACTTCAACGGCGCGGTGCTGGCGGCGGTAGTACCAACAGGAAGGTGTAAACGGGAAGTGGGGGAAGCCACGCCGATGCCGACTTTGCCCGCAAAGTAGTTTGTATCCGACGTGCCCGCCTGGTAGACTCCAAACGAGTTGGTGATGTTCATGCCGGACTGGGCCTGTACATATAATCCGTAGCTGTTGGTAATCATGCCGCCCATGGCGTTCTGTGAGGGTGTCATGGCATAAATGGCGACGGCATCGCTGATGGTGGACCCCATCGTGGCTGCGTCGTCATTGTCGATTCCAAACCACCCGCCCGATAGCACGCCAGTGTTGCTGGCTCCTCTGTGCTGGACCGCTGAGTACAGCGCCCGCGCCGCACCAATCGCGTTGGGGTTAACTATCAGAGTGTTGAAAACGCCGTACTGCACGTTTGCGTTAGTTGCCGCAGGTGACACGGACGAGTTCAATCGAGTGGTGACGTTTTGGCCAGCGCCGGTGTACGACTCACTGACGTGGAAACGGTACGAGGGGACCACGCCGATCCCGACAAACCGATTGTGATCAATAGTCATCGCCGTCTGAGCGCCAGTGGCGTAGCTGTTGGTGGTAGCGAAGTACATCTTCGTGCCGTAACTGCCGCTGCTCTGGACGTAGATGCCTGCGTGGGCAGCCGTGGTAGTTCCGTTATTTCCTGCCCATGTGATGCCCGTGGCTTGGTCGTTTGTAGTGCCGGAGCGGAAATGCGTCGCGTATCTAGTTGTGCCCGGTATCGTTGTGTTGAACGCCGCGTTTGTGTTGACAAACTCAAGTTTCGCGCCGGGGTCGGTAATCCCAATGCCGACTGCGCCATCTGTCGTTATTGTCAGCCGCGCATCGCTGTCCAAATCAACGGTCGATGCAATCTTGAACTTGTCGCCGTCGCTGTTGTCTGCACCCGCAACCCACCGCCGCACACCCGTGAGCAAGAACTGAACTACGGCATCGCCCGTACCGTCCTGCTCAATGGTTAGTCCCGCAGTGCTGTCAACACTAGTTGTGTCTTCGTAAACGTGCAGCGGCGAGGCAGGAGATGTGGTTCTCACACCGACTCGATTATTTACGGCGTCTACTGCAAACGTGCTGGTATCCACCGTCACGTTTCCGTTGGACGCGATCCGCATACGCTCGGTGGATCCTGTAAGGAACCGAAGGATAGACGCGCCGCCAAGCATCATCGCCACGGGCTTCGTCTGGGGGCCTCCCGGAAGCAAGCCGGGGGCCACAAGGGCGTTGGTGGGTGTAGTCGAGGCGGTACAAAGGATGTAGGACGCTCCGACAGACAGGCTGTAATCCAGTACCGTTGCCGTCATGTTGGTGAACTGGTACGGCTGCTCGATGTACAGCGTGCCTTCCGTCTTGCTGGCATCGTTTGTCGTCGTGATGAAGATAAAGCTGTCGGTGTCCCAGTCGTCGGAGGCGCCTGCCGCCACATCCACGTCAATGTACGGAGCAGCCGCCATCGCGTTTTGTTGCTTCAGGCGCACCCGGACAATACCAGTGGCCACCGCCGTAGCGTCGCCGCTGGTCGCACCCTCCGTCACTTCAAGCGTCAGGGCGGCTGCTTGGAACTGGCCGGTAATGGTCAACCTGGCGACGGGTGCGTAGTGACCATTCGTACCGGAACCGCCTCCACTGGACACATACGACCGCTGGCCCTTCAGTGTGAAGATGCCGCCGTTGTTGATGTCGTAGGTGCCCATGTTGATGGGACCGCCCATCGTGCCACCCGCCAAAGGTAGGTAGATGCTGCTCAGGCTGGGAATGTCAGCAGCTACCAAAGAACGGAACGTAGGCTCGTCCGCCACACCTGTAGTCGGTCCCGCAAATACAGTATTTGCGGTCTGGGTATCCAAACCAAGCGTAATGGTGCCGGACGACGTGACGGGGCTGTTGGCGACACTCAACACCGCAGCGGCTTCTGTGGACAGGTCCACGCCGACAGACGTGACGGTACCGCCTGAACCCGTCGCGCTGATGGTGATGGTTCCGGCCCCGTTGGTGATGGTCACACCAGGGCCCGGCGTAAGCGTGGTCTTGTTTAGTGTGCCGCCTGCCGTTTTACCAATCAGCAGTTCGCCGTCAGCGTACGACGACTGTCCTGTACCGCCATTGGCAACGGCGACGACGCCCGTGACGTTAGCCGCCGTGCCCGTGATGTTGCTGTCCGTGAACGCCACCGTCTTGCGCGTCGATGATGGGGTGAAGTACAGATTCGTCCCATCGAACTCAACCGCACCGGCAGCGGGCGTCGTCAGGTTCGTGCCGGACGCAAGGATGAGGCCCGCCGCAGACATGGTGCCTGCTTTGGTCGTGACGGTGCCCGTGAACTGCCCGCCCTCGTATGGGAACAGCGTGAGGCTGCTGCCGGCCACACGAGCATTGATGCCAATAGCCGTTACCCACACGTCGCCGTCCGAGAACGAGGACGGCGTGGCACCTGAACCCAGATTGAGGTTGGCGCCGTTTGCCGTGGCAGTCGAGGCCGGAAGGTTCAGTCGGCCTGTCAGGGTACCGCCAGACAGTGCCAAGTAGGTCAGCGCAGCATTGGCCTGCGTCAGATACGTGGACGCTGCGCTGGCCTGCGTAAGGTATGTCGAAGCAGCGGTGGCCACCGTCAGGTAAGTGGCACTAATGTCGGGAATATCCCCGGCCACCAACGACCGGAACGTGGGCTCGTCTGCGACGCCTGTAGTCGGTCCGGCAAAGACTTTGTTAGCCGTCTGCGTGTCCAGGCCAAGCGTGATGGTTCCCGCAGTAAGCACTGGGCTGCCCGTCACGCCAAAGACGGCTGCGGCTTCCGCAGACAAGTCCAGACCTACGGACGTGACCGATCCCCCGCCGCCACCGCCGCCGCCCCCGTCTCCTGAAATAATGGTCGTGGTTGTGGAGGTCGCCGCGGACGGCTTAATGCTGTCCACTTGGCTTTGCAGCGTCCTGATGGAGTCTGCGGATTCTTGCAGCGCCTCACGGATGGCCGTGTAGACAGACGGCAACTCTGGCGTGCCACCATTGGGCACCCGAATCCACCCGGTAGGGTTTGCTTTACCCGCCATCTGTGTCCATCTTAGCGTCAATCTCGACGCGGTAAACCTGTGCCGTCGTGCTGCTGTTTGCGGCTTTCAAGCGCAGGCCGATCCACTGTCCGATGGGAACGGGATTGCTGGCGCCGTTGGCGCGGGATGGGAACCAGAAGCGAACCTGTGTACCCAGTCCCGTGGTGCCGGGGGACGTGGTGTTGTAGGTGTCCCATACGCTAGAGGTTGCGCCATCTTGGAAACGGGCGCCGATACTCACGCTGTCGTTGACCATCGCCCGCGCCCGCATCCACGTCATCTTTGGTCCGGGGATGGGGCCGATTTCACGGCGTCCTTCCCACACCCAGTCCGACATCCGACTGCCGCCCTCGAACAGCTTGACGCCCATCCCCGTTGTCTCGATGACGTACAGCCCCGGGGTGCCAGAACAATCCGATGCCTGATCAAGCTGAATCTCTAAGCCATCCGACGTGTATCGAGCATATGTCGTAAGGCCCCCAAAGGTGTACATCCGGCCCGTCGTAGAATTCACAGTAACACCGGCTCTCGCACGAGCGTATGCATTGATGACTTCGCCGGTTCGACAGGACCACACCGGCGTGGCAGTCGGGTCGTAAATCCACAGATCGGACAGCGCGCTTCCAAGGTCCAGCGAATTTGTAGACGCAATACCGCCAAACAAATACGCCTTGTCGTTGTAAGCAACGGCTTGCAGCATCTGCCGACCCGTCCACCCGTAGGTCGGTCCGGTGGTGTCACGCGTCAACGTATCGTTTGTTATATCCCAGATGAACACGTCGGAGTTAAGGCTGGAATTTGCAATAGATGGGTCATTAACGCCAACACGACCGCCAAAGATGTAAATCTTGCTACCGACAAGAACTGCACTGTGATACGCAAGGTAATAAAAAATTCCCGAAATATCGAAGGCTAATGTTCCCCACGAACTACCATTGTACTTATAAACCTGTGCAGTCATATTACCCGCAGTGCCAGACACCCCACAAATGTAATACAAGTATCCATTGGCAGGATTTCTGACCAATGCGCCATAGGCTCGAACGGCGGGCATGTCGGGAAGAGCATTGAACGCCGCCCCGTTAAACTCTCTTACCTTCATAGACGTAGCCTGCGTGGTCAAACTGAACGCGCCCCCGGCCATGTAGGCAGATGCGTTTCCCACTTCGGACGCCGTAGCCA